>Ga0209050_1001090_pt1 | contig 32998 bp, 29 predicted proteins | sample Araplavi_mTSA_r2_FD_184276 | JGI IMG/M metagenome (GOLD analysis project Ga0209050, IMG submission 184276) | Arabidopsis root microbial communities from North Carolina, USA - plate scrape MF_Cvi_mTSA_r2 (SPAdes) (version 2) | ecosystem: Host-associated > Plants > Roots > Endosphere | place: USA... | reverse complement strand
CACGGCCGTCGGAGACTGTGACCGTGCCGTGGTCGGAAGTGAACAAAGCCCTGCCGCATGCGCTGGTGCAGAAAATCGCCGTGCGCGACGCATCCGGCCGCGTGGTGCCGCACCAGGTCACCAACGTCGCACCGCAGGCAAAAGACCCGCAGAACGTCGGCATCGCCTATGGCGAGCTGATTTTCCAGCACAGCTTCAAAGCCGGCGAAAAGTCCGCCACCTACACGGTTGAAAAGATCGACGGCGTCGCACCCGTATTTGCTGCGCAAACCTTCGCCCGCTACGTGCCCGAGCGCCTCGACGATTTCGGCTGGGAGAACGACAAGATCGGCCACCGCACTTACGGCCCCGCGCTTGCAGCCCCCGCCCCGGCAGGCGTCGTGAAGGAAGTGCTGGTGACTTCCGGCCTGGACCTGTGGTTCAAGCGCGTGCCTTACCCGATCGTCGACCGCTGGTACAACAAAGGCCACGACCACTACCACCATGACGAAGGCGAAGGCATGGACATGTACAACGTCGGCCGCTCGCGCGGCGCCGGCGGTACCGGTGTATGGGATGGCGGCAAGCTGTACGTCTCCACCAACTACGCAAGCTGGAAAGTACTGGCCAACGGCCCCGTGCGCTCGATCTTCGAACTGTCCTACGCCGCATGGGACGCCGCCGGCCTGCCGGTCACCGAAACCAAGCGCTTCACCGTCGACGCCGGCCAGCAGCTGGACATGATCGAATCTACCTTCAGCTATGCAGGCGACAAGCCGCTGACCATCGCGGTCGGCCTGAACAAGACTCCAAGCGACAAAGGCCAGAGCCCGCAAATCGCCACCAAGCGCGAAGGCAAGGTACTGCTGCAGTGGGTCGAGCAAGCCAGCAACGGCGCCTTCGGCACGGCAGTCATCGTCCCTACCGCACAAGGCTTCGCAGAAGACAACCTGAATGAACTGATCCTCGCACCAACGACAGCAGGCAAGCCACTCCGCTACTACGCCGGCGGCGCCTGGAGCCGCGCCGGCGAAATCACCAGCCGCGAGCAATGGGAATCCTACGTAGCCAACGCCGCCGCCCGCGCCGCCAATCCCGTGCGCACCACCCTGAAGACCACCCAATGAGCGCCCACGTCAAAGCCGAGTCCGTGTCAACCTTGGGGTCAGGCTCTTTGGTTGACACGAGCCCATCCGCGCCGAAGCGCCGAGTCCTGCTGCGCGCAGCGCTTGCCGGCAGTGCGCTCGCGGCTTCGCAGCCCGTGTTCGCGCGGATCGCTGCCATTGCCGCGGACGCCCCGGCAGGCAACGATCCATGGCTACGGGCGCAGGAGATCGCATCGCGCTTCGCAACTCCGCTCGCCTTCCGCAAGCAGGATTTCCCGGTCACGAAGTACGGCGCCAAGCCATGCAAGCTGGTCGGCGTGCAAGGCCAGGTTGCGTCGCTCGAACCCGGCACGCTGCAAACGCCGGCAAAAGGCAGCCATGACTGCTACCCCGCCATCACCGCTGCAATCGCCGCCGCGCACCAGGCCGGCGGCGGGCGCGTAGTCATTCCGGCTGGCGCCTGGTACATCAAAGGCCCGCTGGTGCTGCGCTCCAACGTCCACGTGCACCTGGAGAAAGGCGCGCGCCTGATGTTCAGCGCCAATCCGGACGATTACGCCAAGTACGGCGACATCGACTGCGGCAAGAACGGCAAGCTGGTTCGCAGCCGCTGGCAAGGCAACGATTGCCTGAACTTCTCGCCGCTGGTCTACGCCCACGGCCAGAAGAACATCGCCCTCACCGGCGAAGACTGGACCTCCGTGCTGGACGGCCAAGGCGGCGTCCCCTTCGAGAACAACGCAAGCGAATGCTGGTGGGACTGGAAAGGCCGCGGCAAGCCCGCACGCGAGCGCACGGAATCCGCCGTCAACCCGAATAATTCCGCGCAGGTGCAGCGAGCCCCTGGAGAGCGCATCCTGATCGAAGGCCCAAACGACCGCTGGCAGAGCGATTCGCGATACCTTCCCGCGCTCTCCGAATCCAGTGTTCCCGCCAATAAGCGCATATTCGGCCACGGCCACTTCCTGCGCCCTTGCATGGTCGAACTGATCGAATGCGAAAACGTGCTGCTCCAGGGCTACCAGATCGTCGGAGCGCCATTCTGGGTGCACCACCCGGTCGCCAGCCGCAACGTCCACTTCAAGGACGTGAACATGGAAAGCCTGGGCCCGAACAGCGACGGCTTCGATCCCGAAGCCTGCGACGGCGTGCTGGTGGAAGGCTGCACCTTCAACAACGGCGACGACTGCATCGCCATCAAGGCCGGCAAGAACAAGGACACCCACTACGGCCCCACCCGCAACATCCTGATCCGCCACTGCGTGATGAACAGCGGCCATGGCGGCGTCACGCTGGGCAGCGAAATGGCCGGCGGCATCGAGCATGTCTACGCCGAGCAGATCGAATTCAGGAACCTGCATTGGGCCAGCGATGCGCTCAACACCGCGATCCGCCTGAAAACCAATATGAACCGCGGCGGCTTCCTGCGCCACCTCTACGTGCGCGACTGCACCCTGCCGAACGGCGTGCAGACCAAGCCAAGCTTCTACAAGCCGCTGACCGGCACCACCAGGCCGTCCGCTCCCGTCGCTACCGGCGCCGGCGCCGTGATCACCTTCGATTGCGATTACGCCCCCGGCGATGACGCGGTGCGCAGCCGTCCGCCAGAAGTGTCTGACATCGAGATCTCCGGCCTCAGGGTGAGCAATGTCGCCACGCCCACCGGCAAGGTGTCCTGCTACCAGGCCATCGTGATGCTGGGCCCGGTCGCCAGCAGTTACAACGGAGCTCCAGGCGCCGCAATCCCGCCGGTCACGCGCGTGAAAATCCGCGACTGCGACTTCGGCACGCCGCGCAATACCGAGCAACCGTGGCTTCTGCACAACGTCCGCAGCCTGGTCCTCGACAACGTCACCATAGGCGAAAAGCGCTATAGCGGGGAGTTTTCCGCAGACGCCTGATCTGGACAGGCCAATTTTGCAAATAAATACATTTGGACTGACCACATTGCAAAAGCATTAGCATAAAATACCGAAACCGGCCTGACCACTTACAAGAGCCGGCGGAAAAATAAAACAGGAGATGGCATGAAGTTCACGGATCAAACCGAGGCTTTGCGCAAGTTCGCGCTGCGCCTCGTCGGCACCTACTCAGTCACCGCGCTGGCCATGGGCCTTGCCCACGCACAGGCCACCGCACCGGCCGCGCCAGCTGCGGAACCGGAAATGAAGGTCGTGGTCACCGGCCTGCGCGCCGCGCTGGAATCGGCGCTGAACAAGAAGCGCGAAGACAACGGCATCGTCGACGTCATCAAGGCCGAAGACATGGGCAAGTTCCCCGACACCAACCTGGCCGAATCGCTGCAGCGCGTGCCCGGCGTGGTGATCGACCGCGACGCCGGAGAAGGCCGCAGCATCACCGTGCGCGGCCTGGGCCAGGACTTCACCCGCGTGCGCATCAACGGCCTGGAAGCGCTGGCCACCACCGGCGGCACCGACAGCTCCGGCGGCACCAACCGTTCGCGCGGCTTCGACTTCAATGTGTTCGCTTCCGAACTGTTTTCCTCGCTGACCGTGCGCAAGAGTTCTTCCGCCGACGTGGATGAAGGCTCGCTGGGCGCCACCGTCGACCTGCAGACCATGCGCCCGTTCGACCTGAAGGGCTTCAACGCCACCATCACGGCCAAGGGCAAGTACAACGACCTGTCGAAGAAGACCGACCCGCGCGTGGCCTTCCTGCTGTCCGACACCTTCGCCGACCGCAAGGTGGGCGTGCTGCTGTCCGGCGCCTTCTCCAAGCGCCAGTTGCTGGAAGAAGGCTTCTCCACTGTGCGCTGGGATAACGGCCCATCGAGCGGCGGCTGGTGCGCACCGCAAGGCGTGGCAGCCAATCCGGCCAACTCCACCGCCGCAACCTGCGGGCCTGCTGCCCAAGGCGTGCCGCGCCTGCCTGCGTCGCAAGCGGCAACCGATGCCTACAACCTGGCCAGCAACGCCAACAATTTCCATCCGCGCCTGCCGCGCTATGGCCGCCTGACCCACGACCAGGACCGCGTCGGCCTGACCGGTTCCGTGCAATGGCGTCCGATGCAAGGCTCGCTGGTGACCTTCGACATGCTGTACGCGAAGCTCGATGCAACGCGCCAGGAAGACTTCCTGGAAGCGATTTCGTTCAGCCGCTCCGCCAGCCAGGGCGGCAAGCCGCAAACCTCGGTCGTGGAAGCGCAGTACGCGCCGAACGGCAACCTGTTGTACGGCAAGTTCAACGGCGTCGACATGCGCGCAGAGTCGCGCTTTGACGAACTGTCCACCACCTTTACGCAGCCTACGCTGACCATCGAGCAGCGCCTGACCGATACCCTGCAACTGCAGGCTCGCGTTGGCCGCGCCACCTCGAAGTTCCGCAACCCGGTGCAGACCACCACCACGCTCGATGCCCTGAACGTGAACGGCTACACCATCGACTTCCGCCAGGATGATCGCCACCCGCTCATTTCGCTGCCGTTCGATCCGGCGGCCAGCGGCAGCATGGGAATCGTCGGCGTGCCGCAAGTCGCCAGCGGCACCCAGCCGACGACGGTCCCGAACACGACCACCAGCGAAATCCGCATCCGCCCACAAGGCGCCACCAACCGCAACGACACCGCAAACGTGGACCTGGCCTGGGAAGCTTCGGACGCGCTGACCATCAAGGGCGGCCTGAACCGCAAAAAGTACGACTTCGATTCCTATGAGTCGCGCCGCGTAAACCAGAACGACACGATCTTCGCGCCGCCCGCCGGTTCCGGCAACCTGACGACTACCGTAAGCGGCTTCGGCAAAGGCCAGAACCTGCCGGCCGGCACCTACACCACCTGGCTGATTCCCGACCTGAACGCAATCGCCAAGGCCTACGACATCTACTGCAACTGCATCAAGAGCGGCCCTGCCGGCGGTCCGGGCGACTTCACCCTGTCCTCCATCACCAACGGCAATGCGCGCGGCAATAACCGCTCTGTCGGCGAAGAAGACAAGGGCTTCTACCTGATGGGCGAGTTCAAGACGGAGCTGGGCAACATTCCGCTGCGCGGCAACTTCGGCGCCCGCTACGTGAAGACGGATCTGAGCGCAACCGGCTACCTGGCCACCGGCGGCGGCACCGCAGTCACGGTAGAAAACAGCTACTCCGACACCCTGCCGTCGTTTAACCTGGCCGCCAACCTGACCGAGGACTTCATCGCCCGCTTCGGCGCCGCCAAGGTGATGACCCGTCCACCACTGGGCCTGCTGTCGCCTGGCGGTACCATCGCCACCACCGGCACGCTGTCGGTCAATACCGGCAATCCCAACCTGAAGCCGTTCCGCGCCAAGACCTTCGACACCAGCTTCGAATACTACTTCGGCAAGAACGCCTTCGTCGGCCTGGGCCTGTTCCAGAAAAACATCGAGACCTACATCCAGTCGCTGCGCACCAACGTAGCGTTCAAGGATACCGGCCTGCCGCTGTCGCTGCTGCCGTCCAACTTCACCGGCGAAGAAGTGTTCCAGGTGACAGCGCCGATCAACACCGATGGCGGCAAGCTGAAAGGCTTTGAGCTGAATTACCAGCAGCCGTTCACCTTCCTGCCGGCATGGGGCAAGGATTTCGGCGCGCTGCTGAACTACACGCATGTGAAGTCCAAGATCGAGTACGTGGTATCGCCCACCAGCGACACCCGCATCACCGACGACCTGCTGAACCTGTCGCCACGGTCCTGGAATGCCACGCTGTACTACGACAACGGCAAGCTCAGTGCCCGCATCTCGGCTTCCTCACGTTCCTCGTTCGTGACCCGCGTGCCGGGCCAGAACAACAACGACGTCGAAGGCAAGAACAAGTCGCTCAACGTGGACATGTCCGTGTCGTACAAAGTCAACGACAAGCTGGAACTCACGCTGGAAGGCGTGAACCTGACCAATGAAGAAAACGACCAGTTCGTAAGCCGCGCGCGCAACAGCGTGGTGGTAAACAACGTGACCGGCCGCGAATTCCTGGCCGGCCTGCGCTACAAGTTTTAAGGTGTTTCAAAGGCGTCTCTCCGCCTCTGCTTCCAGCCCCGCCTAGTGCGGGGCTTTTTTTTTCTGCGAGAATGTCCACAGTAGTTCCTGACTCAAGGTGACAATATGGCTAGCGATATGCAATTGACAGACATCCCCGGCGAGAGCCCGCATTTCGTACGCTCGGTCACCGAGATGGGCGACACGCGCGATGTCATTGCCAGCGAAGATATCTACGCCAGCAACGGCATCAAGATCCTGGCCAAGGGCGCCCGCATCGACAGCAAGCAGTTCGAAAAGCTCACCCGCTACAAGCTCTCCGCCCCGCTCGACCAGGTACTGTCCTCCGACAAGGCTGTCGATGCGGCCACGCTGGCGATTGAATTCGACCGCATCCTCGAGCATGACACGACTTACCGCCAGCTCCTGGCGCGGGCCGGCGACCCACGCCAGCTAAAGCATTGCACCGCCAACCTGCGCCTGCACTCGACCATCGAATTGCGCCTGACCGTCATGGCGGACAAGCACAAGGAGATGTTCGAGCACACCCTGCGCACCGCCATCATCGCCTTCGCCTGCGCACAACGCATGGGGGTTCCGCCGGCGGACTTGCCAGCCGTCTTGCTGGCAGCCCTCTGCCACGACTTCGGCGAGATGCATACCGACCCTCGCATCCTCGACCAGGCGCACCAGGTCACGGCAGAGGAGCGCCGCTTCGTGCACGTGCATCCCGTGACAGGCTACGTGCTGCTGAAAGATTTGCCAGGCTTCCCCGCCGCTGCAAGCAAGGCGGTGCTGCAGCACCATGAACGGCTGGACGGCAGCGGCTATCCGCACGCCCTGCACGGCACCCAGGTCGACCGGCTGGCGCGCATCATTGCCGCCGCCGACGTAAGCGAAACCGTGCTGCGCCGCCTCGACATGCAGCGCCTGGAAATGCTGTACCGGATCAACAAGCCGCGTTTCGATGGCGATGCTCTGGCCATCCTGCGCGACCTTCTGCAGCCGCAAACCGGACAGCTAGCCGAAAAAGGCCCGGCCGCCGATCAATCGGAGCGCCTGAATCATCTGTCGCAATTACTCCAAGCCTGGTTCGACCTGAGGGCCATGCTGCAACAGCGCCCTGCCGCCGACGCCCCCGGCTCGCCGATGGCATTCCTCTTTGAGCGCATGGCATCAATCCGCTCCCTGGTGCTGCAGGCCGGCTTCAACCCGGACGACATGACCAGCATGCTGGCCATGATGCAGGACGACCTCGAAGTCCTGGCGGAATTGCGCGCCATGCTGGACGAAATGGATTGGCTGCTGGCCGACCTGGCCAACGAAATCGACCGCCGCTCACCGGAACTGGACGGCCTGTCACAAGGCGCGCTGAAAGACCTGATGCAGCACCTGCGCCCCGATGTTCATTAACAAAACGGTTGCAAATGCTTACACCGATTACATCGCGCGATGTTTTTTGCGGGCCGCACCCACCCTATACTGCAGCCACGCGCTTCGCGAAAACCAACCAAAGAAAGGGAACGCCATGAAAACCACCAAGCTGTTCGCCGCCGTCCTGGTATCTGCCTTTGTCCTGCCTGCCTTCGCCCAGTCCACCCCAAACCTGGACAAGCGCGAAGAGCACCAGCAAGCCCGTATCGCCCAAGGCATCGAGTCCGGCCAGTTGACCGCCAAGGAAGCACAGCACCTGGAAGCACGCGAAGCCAAGCTGGCCAACGACGAAGCCATGGCCAAGGCCGACGGCAAGGTCACCCGCAAGGAGCGCCACAAGCTGCAGCGCGAGGCAGACCGCAATAGCGCCGCCATTCATCACCAGAAGCACGACAAGCAAACCCGCTGATCGCGCAATGCCGCCCCCTGTGTCGCGCCCATGCCGGCGCGGCACGGCATCCTCTCCCCGTCCTCCCCTTCCCTCCGCTGGTCCGTCGTCTTGTCGATATAATTCGACAACATCATTATCTCGATGACACGTTCATTCCAGAACAGGAGACCCACATGGCAGAGGGACCCGCCGCTCAGCGCTATGACGCCGTCGTTGTCGGCAGTGGGCCCGGCGGCGCCAGCGTCGCGCACACGCTTGCGCGGCATGGCCAGCGCGTGTTGGTTCTGGAACAGGGCAGCGATGCGCCGCTAAAGGGCACACTCGCGCAAATGGCGGGCATCGGCGCCATTCCAGGCAAGGGCGCGTTCTTCCACCGCGATGCATCTCTGCTGGTGCGCGGCCTGGCTACCGGCGGCAGCTCCACCCTGAATTTCGCCACGGCGGCGGCCCCGCCACTGGAACGCTTTGCAGCGCTGGGCATAGACCTCGCTCCTTCGCTCGCAGAATGCCGTGCCGAACTCCCGATAGGCGAGTTACCCGACGAATTGCTGGGCCCCATGGCGCAACGCATCATGCAGGCCGCGCAGGCCTCCGGCCTGCCCTGGCAAAAACTCGACAAAATGATCCGTCCCGCCATTTGCCGCACCGGCTGCTGGCGATGCGTCTACGGCTGCCCTTATGGCGCCAAATGGACTGCGCGCGACCTGCTGGACGAGGCACGCCTGCGCGGCGCCCATATCCTCGATTGTGCCCAGGCCCGGCGCGTGCTGCTCGATCAAGGCCGCGCAGTCGGCGTCGAATACGCTCGCGAAGGCGCAATCCACACAGCCCATGCCAGCGTTGTGATCCTGGCTGGCGGCGGCATCGGCAGCCCACGCCTGCTGCATGCCTCCGGACTTGCGCCGCGCAGCCTTCCCTTCATCAGTGATCCGGTGGTGGCGGTGATGGGCACCGTCGACGACATCAACGGCGGCGCCGAAGTGCCGATGGCCGCCGGCATGGCCTTGCCGGAAGAAGGCTTGTCATTTGCAGACCTGACCCTGCCCAAGCCCATGTACCAGGCGTTCGCGCTGCAGGTCGGCCGCATCGATCGCTTGTTCGCGCATCGCCGCACGCTCAGCATCATGGTCAAGATCCGCGACCTCGCCGGCGGCGGCATCGGCCCGCACTGGGTCGACAAAACGCTGCAAGCCGACGACCGCGAACGCTTCAAGCGCGGTACCACGCTGGCACGGCGCATCCTGGCCCAGGCCGGTGCGCGCCATGTATTCCAAAGCTGGCATTTCGCCGCCCATCCCGGCAGTGCGCTGGCAGTTGGCAGCGGCAGCCCGGCCGCCGTCGACAACGACTTGCGTACCTCCACTGCAGGCCTTTACGTCTGCGACGCCTCCGTCCTGCCCGCCCCCTGGGGCTTGCCGCCCACCCTCACGCTGCTTGCACTCGGCAAGCGGCTGGGGCACCGACTACAGGATTTTTTGTAGTCAAAATACTTCAATTTAATCGCGGTTATTGCTGCATTTACGCCACAAAACAAGCGTGCACGTAGTCAAACTACTCCATACTTTGTCGACCAAAACAAAGAAAGGAAGGACTATGGAGACTCAACGCAACAAAGTGTTCGCGGCAATCCTGGCCGCTTTCGCCCTCAACGCGCAGGCCGCCCCGGATACCGCGGTCGGCAACAAGCAAGGCTTCAACACGGACGTGATCTACCAGATCGTGACCGACCGCCTGGCGGACGGCAACAGCGCGAACAATCCCACCGGCAGCGCCTTCAGTTCGGGTTGCACGCAGAAAAAGCTGTTCTGCGGCGGCGACTGGAAAGGCATCCAGAACAAGATCGAAGACGGCTACCTGACCGGCATGGGCATCACCGCCATCTGGATCTCGCAACCGGTGGAAAACATTACCGCGGTGCTGAACTACTCCGGCACCAACAGCACTGCCTACCACGGCTATTGGGCGCGCGACTTCAAGCGCGCCAACCCGGCCTTCGGCACCATGACCGATTTCACCAACATGATCAACGCGGCCCATGCCCGCAACATCAAGGTGATCATCGACTTCGCCCCCAACCATACTTCGCCTGCTTCGGCCACCGATGCCACTTTCGGCGAAAATGGCAAGCTGTATGACAACGGCGCGCTGCTGGCCGGTTACGGTTCCGACCCGAACGGCTACTTCCACCACAATGGCGGAACGGACTTCTCCACGCTGGAAAGTGGCATCTACCGCAACCTGTTCGACCTGGCGGACCTGAACCACAACAGCGCCACCGTGGACGCCTACATGAAGGCTGCCATCAAGGTGTGGCTGGACCTGGGCATCGACGGTATTCGCATGGACGCGGTCAAGCACATGCCCTTCGGCTGGCAAAAGAGCCTGATGTCTTATATCCAGGGCTACAAGCCGGTGTTCACCTTCGGCGAGTGGTACCTGAGCGAAAACGAAGTCGATCCGGCCAACCACTACTTCGCCAACCGCAGCGGCATGAGCCTGCTGGACTTCCAGCTCGCGCAGAAAGTGCGCCAGGTCTTCAAGGATGGCTCGGCGAACATGACGTCGCTGAACCAGATGGTGAGCGATACCGCCGGCCAGTACTCGCACGTGGGCGACCAGGTCACCTTCATCGACAACCACGACATGCCCCGCTTCCAGGTGGCGGGCGCCAGCGGCCGCAAGCTGGAACAGGCGCTGGCCTTTACCCTCACCTCGCGCGGCGTGCCCGCCATTTACTACGGCACCGAGCAGTACATGCAGGGCACCGGCGATCCGGACAACCGCGCGATGATGACGTCCTTCGCCACCACCACGCCGGCGTACGGCCTGGTGGCGCGCCTGGCGCCGCTGCGCAAATCCAATCCCGCCATCGCCTACGGGACGACGCAGCAGCGCTGGGTCAACAACGATGTGCTGATCTATGAACGCAACTTCGGCAACAACGTCGCCGTGGTCGCGATCAACCGCAACCTGTCCACAGCGACGTCGATCAGCGGCTTCATCGCCGGGCTGCCGGCCGGCAGCTACACCGACGTGCTGAATGGGCTTGGCTTCAACGGCAACAACATCACAGTGGGAGCCAATGGTGCGGTCAGCAACTTCACGCTGGCGGCCGGCGCCATCGCCGTGTGGCAGTACACTGCCACGGTGGCTTCGCCAAAACTGGGCCACGTTGGTCCGAACATGTCGATGCCCGGCAAGACCATCACCATCGACGGCCGCGGCTTCGGCGCCACCAAGGGCACGGTGAAGTTCGGCAGCACGGTGGTCAGCGGCGCCAATATCCTGTCGTGGGAAGACACGCAGATCAAGGTGCTGGTGCCGAGCGTGGCGGCGGGCATGAGCGGCGTGAGCGTGGTTACGGCCGGCGCAGTCACCAGCGATAGCTGGGATAACTTCGAAATCCTCAGCGGCCCGCAAGTGACGGTGCGCTTCGTGGTCGGCAACGCCACCACGGTATCCGGCGAAAACGTCTACCTGACCGGGGATAAGTTCGAACTGACCAACTGGAGCGCCACCGCACCGCTTGGCCCGCTGTTCAACCAAGTAGTCTACAGCTACCCGAACTGGTATACCGATGTCAGCGTACCGGCCGGCACCACCATCAGCTACAAGTTCCTGAAGAAGAGTGCCAATCCAACCGTGTGGGAGGGCGGCAGCAACCATACCTTCACCACCCCGGCCAGCGGCACGGCTACCGTGAACGTGAACTGGCAGCCTTAAGTCAGGGCTTCAGCTTCATGATCGTGTGCTGAGTTGCCACATATAGCGCGCCCTTCCTGTCCACGGCAAGGGCGCGCAGCTTGCCGGTGTCTTCCGGCAAGCCCTTCCCTTCGGTGGTAACTTCGCCGTTCGCCGCTATCTTTCGCAAGACTCCATCATCGATCAGGTAGATGTTGTTGCCGGCATCAGTCGCCGCGTGGGTGATGTTGCGGAAGCGCGCCAGCAAGCCCGTTCCATCGTCGCTGCCTTTGCGCTCGCGGCTGCCCGCCGCCAGCCATTGGTAGCCGTCGGCGCCGACGCGGCTGATGTAATGGCCGTGCAGCATGAAGACATCGTCGCTCGGCGCCACCAGCACATCCCCGCAGCCATCTCCCGACTGCAGTTCAATCTTGCGCGCGACGCCACGGGGCCGGATGCGCCACAGCACGTTATCGGCGCAATACCATGCCTGGCCGGTTGCATCCGACGCGATGCGGTGCTGGCCCAGGCCCTGCAACATGAAGGGCTCAGCATCTTGCGCGACATAAGCCCAGATGCGTTTCAGCGCAGGCATGAAACCGGTCTGCTCCGGCGTCATGCCCGGCGGGCCGCTAACCAGGGAAATCATGCCTTCCGCGCTGACCCCGGCCAGCCCGCCATTGGCGGTCACGAACACGCCGGTACTGGGCCGCGCAACCATTGAGCCGTGCAAGTCCACCTGGGCCGCTACGTGCGTTTCGCGCAGCTTGCGGAAGCTTCCCGCCTCCAGCAAGGTACGCACAACGCCCTCTTTGTCGATGCGGCGCAGCTGGTCGCCGTCCAGCACGTAAAGCCCGCCATCGCGCCCCGCTGCAAGCTGGGTAATGTCGCCGAAGCGCGCCTGCATCGCCAGTCCGTCGCGGTTCAGCGAGGCTGCGTATTGCAGTGCAAATGGTTGCTGCTGGCCGGCGGCGTCCCAGCGCATTGCCGCCAGCCTTTCTGCCAGCAGAACGTGTAGGCCGCCCTCACGGTCGCGCACAACGCCTGACAATTCGCCGGTAACGTCGCCGGTACCCAGCAAGGGCACGATCAGGCCGTTACGTTCGATGCGGTAAATGGTACCGGTGGCAGGCGCTGTCGCCAGCAGCCGGCCCTGGCAATCCGCGGCCAGCTGCCCAGCAGGCATGGCGCGCGCCCTGTCGGCGCTCGGCATGCTTGGTGCCGAATAGCGGCGCAGGCATTTCCCGCGCTGGCATTCGTCCGCTGTCCCTGCCACCGCACCCGCATCGTGCTCAGCCTCGGCTGGCCGCCCCTCCCTCGCTTCGCGCACCGCTTTTTCCGCAGCCCCGCGCACCGCCGCGATCACGCTGGCGGAGACGCGCCCGGTGGAGCGCCCCTGTTGCGGCTCCGCCTGTCCTTGGGCAGCCGCGCCCGATGGCGGGCCGAGCTCCTGCCATTTGCCCTGCGCATCGATGCGCAAGGCGCCCGCTGCATCGGACAACACGACGCCACCTCGCGCATCGAGCGCAATGCCTTGCGGTTGCAACGGGAGGCCCTGGGCTACCGTGCTGACCACGCCGTCGGCAGCGATGCGCCGCAGTGCACTATTGCCGGCATCGGCTACCAGAAGACCGCCCGCCGCATCGAGCGCCAGCCCGGCCGGATGGTCGAACCGTGCCGCGATACCCTTGCCGTCATTGCGTCCGGCAGTACCTGCCTGGCCGGCGACCGTGCGCACCTCGCCGGCTGGCGAGATCGCTTTCACCGCATGGTTGCCCGCGTCAGCCACGTACACCGTGCCATCGCCTGCCACCGCCAGCCCGGCCGGGGCGATGAAGCGCCCCGGCAATGACACCAGCCTGCCGTCCGGCTTCAATGCCCGCACTGTTGCGCCATCGGTGAAATAGACGGTGTCGTCGTTGCCCACAGCGATACCGCGCGGCGCTTCCAGCTTCTCTCTGCGCAAGGCACTGGGTGCTCCCGCAATCACTTCCCAGCGGGCAGCAAAGGCGGCATGGGACAGCAGCAGCGCGGCTGCGGCGGCAATCAGGCGTTTTTTATTCATCCAGCGGACGGGAAGTGGGAAGGCGCAACAGGTAAACCGTCACGCCGCAGGCAACCAGGAACAGCATGACTTTCAACGAAAGGAAAGGCACCCTGTACATCGAATAGAACATCGACGGCCACATCATCGCCATGGCCAGGATCTTGCCGCGCAGCGGGATGCCGCGCCCGTCCTCGTAGTCGCGCAGGTAGCGGCCAAAGCGGCCGTGGTTGCGCAGCCAGTTGTGCAGCTTGTCCGAACTGCGAGCGAAACAGGCCGACGCCAGCAACAGGAAGGGCGTGGTGGGCAGCAGCGGCAGGAACACGCCCAGGACCGCGAGGACCATGAACAGGCAGCCGAAAGTGACCAGGACGATTTTCATCGCCCCATTATAGCGGCGGGCAGGTCCTCGTATGCGCGTTGTGCACTTCGCGGCAGATGGCCGGGTCGCCGGCATCGAAGCCGGCTTTCGGGTAGGCGCAGAACAGCGGGAAGGACTCGCGCTGGCACAACTGCGTCCACATATGTTCCAGCCGCATGGTGGCGCGATACAGCTTTTCTTCCCACAGCAGGGCAACCATTTCCCCGAACGCGCGCACGGTCGGGTGCTTTTCGCGCGCCTTGGCAAGCAATTCCTCTACCATCGAATTGAAACGCGATTCGGCAGGCCAGCCATCGAACATGAAGCGCGCCAGGCATGCGCGGGCATCGCGCACGATGTACTGCCCGCTCGAAGCAGCGGCGCTGACACTGATGCCATTGCGCTCCAGGCGCCCGGCCAGCGCGGCCCTGTGCTCCGGCGTGGCGATGATGATGACCGCGTCGTTGTTGCGGAATCCCTCCATCACAAAAGCCTCCAGCGTATCGAGGAAGGACTCTTCATTTTCATACATTTGCACCACGTGGTCGCAATGCGAAGTATGCTGCCAGAACTCCTCTATCGCTTCCTGCTGCTGCGTCGGCTGCATTCTCTTGGCTCCAGAATCAAAGTAACCAAGAGTAGCAAATAAAAACGGTAAAAGATGCGCGCTTTGTCACGCGCCGCGGCCATGCAGGTGCACCGCCAGCCATAAGGCGCCGTCGGAAACCTTTTCCACCGTATGCGGCGTCTGTGCCGGCAGGAACAGGTAATCGCCCGCCTTCAGCGGCACCTCGCGCCCTGCCACGTCAAGCACAGCCTCGCCCGTCAGCAGTATCACCCATTCGTCCTGCTCCTGCACGTACTCCTGCGATTCGATTTTCGACGTGCTGACGATACGTTCGATCACCAGTCCGCGGTGCGACAGCAGCGTATCGAAGCGCTCACCCTTTTCCGGCGGCAGTGCATCCTCGTACAGATTGCCCATTTCCTTTTCCCTGTTCAGTGCGCGCCATCATGGCAGGCGTAGCATACACCTCGCCCTGCGCGTCGATCAGCATGGCCTCCTTCAGTTCGAGCCGTTGCGCCATGTCGCACCAGCCTTGCGGACCGACCACGAACAGCGGCTTGGAATTGCCGTCCGAGCGCAAGCCCGCATCGTCGCCGCCGGAGGTGATGATGGTCACGGATGCCACCAGGTCCACCGTCTGCCCGGTGCGCGCATCGATGATATGGGCGTGGCGCTTGCCTTCCTTCATGAAATAGCGCTCATAGTCGCCGCTGGTGCCGATCGCCTCATTGTCGTGCAAGGCCACACGCGCCACCATCTCCGGCCCGCGAGGATTACGGATTCCGACCACCCATGGCCGCGAGCCAGGCTGGCCGAGCGCGATGGCATTGCCGCCGACATTCACCAATGCCGCTTTGACATGGGCCTTGCGCAGGATTTGCGCGGCGCGGTCCAGGGCATAGCCTTTGGCGTAGCCGCCCAGGTCCAGCATGACGGTGCGGTTGCTGCTGGTAATACGGTTGCCGTCGAAGTGCAGGTCCGCCATGCGCGGATTGGCCCTCACCAGGCTGTCGATCTCCGCTGCCGGCGGGCCACCAGCCGTAATGTCATTTTTCTGGAAACCCCACAGCCGGATCAGCCGTCCGATCGCGGGGTTGAAAGTGTCGCCGGAGCGCGCCGACAGTTCGGCAGCGGAGCGCAACAGCCCCACCATTTCCTCATCCGCATCGAACGGCTCGCCACGGGCGATTGCGTCGTTCAGCGCCGTCAACTGACTTGGCTGCCAGGCGTGGTACTTGTGGTGCAGGCGGTCGAATTCGCGAAGCACGGCAGCGCCTTGCTCGCGCGCCTCAGCTTCGGAAAGCCCGTAAATGCTGACTTCCACCCGCGTGCCGAACACGTGTCCCTGCACATGGTGCACCTGGTCCCTGGCCGTGCAGGCCGCCAGCAAGGGCAGCAGCACGGCGCAAGCCAACAGCCGCCGGCGCTGCATCATCAGCCCTTGGCCATAAAGTCGATGGCGGCTTTCACTTCGTCGTCCTTCAGGCCGGGATTGCCGCCTTTGGCAGGCATCATCTTGAAGCCGTTGAGGCCGTGGGTATACAGCACTTCCTTGCCCTGCTTGATGCGCGGCCCCCAGGCAGCCTTGTCGCCGACTTTAGGCGCGCCCAGCACGCCGGCGGCGTGGCAGGAGGCACAGTTGGCCGAATAGATCTTCTCGCCATTGACGCCGGCACCCTTGGCAGGTGCGGCAGCCATAACCGCAGGCGCCAATACGGCGGCAGCGATAGCGACGGTCAGCTTGGTAAATGCATTCATGCTTGTCTTCCTCTTGGTTGGTGGGTGAAAAAATACTCATCGCATGGAATCGTCATGCACGTCGTGGGCCGGCTTGGTGCCCAGCTTGAGCACGTCCGGCTTGAGTTGGGTGTAAGCGAGCACGCGGCCGCCTTCGCGTGCGGCGAAGGCTTGCGCGTCCTCCTTGCTGGCGAAAGTGCCGAATGTCGGTCCCATGGCGCCCTGGGCGCGGCTGTCGATGACATAGAATGCGTTGCGGGCTTCAATCCAGTGGCCGCGCGGCTTGTTCCAGTCGGCCTTGCCCATGTCCTGCACGTAGCTGGCGCCGATACCGCGCTGGCCATCCTCGCCGAACAGCACCTCAAACAGCTCAGACAGGCTGCAGAAATAGTCGATACGCCCGTCCTTGAACACGATTTGCGCCTTGGGGCCCGGGTAGTCCTTGAGGCTCATGCCGTCCAGCGCGCAAGCTGCGTCGTCCGAGGGTTCGCCGGCAGCCAGCGAGCGCGCAGCATCGCCGCAGGCGGCCAGCAACAGCAGCACCACAATGGCGGCGGCATTTCGCTTGCACTTCATTTGAATCTCCAGGTTGCGACGGCAAAGGGAACCGCGATCCAGGCCAGCATCACGCCGGCCAGCAGGCCAGGACTGGTCAACTGCTCCGGCATCACCGTGGCCAGGCCATACAGGCCCTGCACCTGCTCGGAGCTGAAGATGTTCAGCAGGCGGAACACGTCCGCAGGATTCAGCATCAGCAAGGCGCCGAACACGCTGCTGTCCAGGGCGCCCTGCGACAGCACCAGCACGCCCATCAGCACCATGTCGAACACCAGCACGAACAGGAACCACAGGCCGATGGCCAGGCCGCTGGCGCGGATGCGGTTATGAGCCAGCACCGACAGGCACAGCGACATGCTGAGGAATACCAGCCCCAGCAAGATTGCGCTGCCGGCGAAGCCGAAGAAATGCATGGCGTCACGCGCGTCAAGCTGGTTGGAGAGCGCCAGCAGCGCCGCACCGAAACCCAGGGCTGTCGACGCAGCCAGTGCAGCGGCCAGTCCGGTAAACTTCCCAAGCAGGAGTTCAAAGCGCGTGATCGGCAGCGACAGCAGCAGCTCCAGCGAACCGCGTTCGCGCTCGCCGACAATCGCGTCGTAGCCAAGAAGCAGCGCAATCAGCGGCACCAGGTAGGTGACAAGGCTGGACAGGCTGACAATGGTGACGTCGATTCCCCGATATCCCACGCTGCCCTGCTGCGCCATGCCGAACCAGGCAATTGCCAGCGCAAACACTGCAAATACCAGCGCCACCGCCAGCACCCAGCGGTTGCGCAGGCGGTCGCGGAACTCGCGGGAGGCGATGGTGGCCGCCGCCGACCAGTCAAGCCGCGCGCGCATGACGGCCTCCGATCCCGAAGAACAGGTCTTCCAGCGACGGTTCGTGGATCACCACGTCATCGATGGAGTCACCCAGGGTAGAAATGAGCTGCAGCATCTGGATTTTCTGCAGCGGCGCACAGGGAACCCGGATGCAATCGCGCTCCACGCGCACCTGGTGGCCGCGCAGCGCTGCGACCACGCGGCCCGTTCCGCCAGCGCGCGCCACCAGGCGAATCTCCGCCGGCATGGCCGCCCCCGCTCGCAATTGCGCCAGCGTGCCTTGCGCCGCAATCCGGCCCCCGCTCAGGATGACCAGCTCGTCGACCCGCTCCTGGATTTCAGCCAGGATGTGCGAGGTGATGACAATCGTTGCACCCTCCTCGCGAAGCTGGTGCAGGATGCGGTAGAAGTCGTGGATGCCGTCCGGATCGAGGCCATTGGTCGGCTCGTCGAGGAACACCAGTTCCGGCGCGCCGAGCAATAATTGCGCGAAGCCAAGGCGTTGGCGCATGCCCTTCGAATACCCGCCAACCCTGCGGTCCCCAGCGGCCGAAAGGCCAACCCGTTCCAGCACATTGCCGCAAGAACTGCGCGCGACTTTTTTCAGGTCCGCAAACAGGTGCAGCAACTCCATGCCGGTCAGGTTGTCGTAGGCGACAAAGCTTTCAGGCAGGTAGCCGATACGGCGCCGCACATCGCGGAAAGCACCGTCATTGGTCCTGACACCGCAGATCCGCACCTCGCCCGACGTTGGTTCCAGCAAGCCAAGCATCATCTTGAACAAGGTGCTCTTGCCGGCGCCGTTATGCCCGATCAGGCCCACCATGCGGCCGCGCCCCACAGACAGGTCGATGCCGTCGACCGCCTGCAGCGCGCCATAGCGCTTGCCGACGGCACGCAAGTCAATCAGCTTGTCGTCCATGCCATTTTCTCCAGTCAGTGTTCCAGGGCTGCATGCGGGCATGCTTGTCGATCACGCTCGGCGCGCGCAGCAAGGGGAATTGCCGCGACACGAAGCGCAGCGTTTGCACGGCAGGGCTGCTCAGCAGCAGCTTGAGCAGCGGGTATTGCCAGTGCAGGCGGTCAACCACGTCATTCGCCTGGTACAGCACATCGCCGTTGCCGTCGTTGTCCTGGTCCCAGCCGCTGTAATTGCTCCAGTAATTGCCCTTGCTACGGCCCCATTCGACATCCTTCGATGCGACGAACTTGACCTGCTCCGCGTTGTGGATAAAGTCGTTTCCATCCACAGTGTTATTACTCGAACCAGCCGTCAGGTGCACGCCGGTGCGATTGCCGATCACCAGGTTGCCGCGCAAAGTGTTGAATTCGGCATCGTAAATAAAGAATCCGCGCCCATTGCCGGCGACGACGTTGTTTTCGATGACGGAATCCTGGATCGTGCGCAGCATGATGCCGTGGTCTTCGTTGCCCCAGGCGACGTTGTTGCGCACCGTGAGGTTGCGCACTTCCATCAACGCCAGCCCGGCGCGGCTCTGGTACACGGTGTTGCCTTCCCAGGAGCTGTTGTGGGTGTTCATATAATGCGTTCCGTAGCGCACGTGGTGCACGGTATTGCCACGGAATGTAGCGCGGCGCGAGTAGTCGACGTAAATCCCGTCGCGCACGTAACTGATCGTGTTGTCGATAACCTGTGTGTCATCGGTGTTGTAGACCTGGATGCCGTTACCGCGCATCTGCGACATCAGGTCGCGGCGGCCGGTCACCAGGTTGCCTTGCAACACGGCGCCGCGGGACTGTTCAAGCCAGATGCCGAACAGGTTGGTGACCAGGTCGCAATTGGCGATAACGATGCGGTCGGAGCCCGGCATGACGTAGATGCCGGCGTTCTGCGAGCCGAGGTCGGTGCCGCTGTCGCGCACGATCAGGCCGCGAATCGACACATCCGCGGATTTGACGCGAATGACGTCGCCCTGGTAGCCGGCGGAAATAGTCGGCTTGCCCATGCCTTCCAGGCGCAGCGGCTTGTCTATCAGGATGCGTTCTTTGTAGCTGCCGGCCAGGACCTGGATGGTGTCGCCGGGTTGTGCCCGTGCCACCGCAGCACCGATCGATTCCCCGCTGCGCACCTGCAGCACAGCCGCGTGCACGCCTGCCGGGACGCAGGCCAGCATCGCGGTGATGGACGCGGCCAGGACGACCGCGCAAACCCTGAGGACACTCATGGTTTTACCCTGCCTTCCTTTTCAGCTCACTGCGGACCGCATCCAGCGAAATAAAGTAGCCGCGCTCATCGATAGGCGTCAGCGGCTGGCCGTTCTTCTCGCGCGTCTTGCGCTCCTTGGCCAGCGGCGGGCAGGCATGGTCGTCGTAGTACATCACCATGCAATCGAGGCAAAGCAGGCACTCCTTCTGGTCGATGCGGCCCTGCGCGTCGATGGCGTGCGAGCCGCAACCCTTGGCGCAGGCGGTGCAGGTCACGCACTCCTGCTTGCGTTTCAGTCCGAACAGGCGGAAGAAGCTCGGCACGGCCAGGCCGGCGCCCAGCGGGCAGATGTACTTGCAGTAAGGCCGCTCGCTCAGGATCGAAATGCCGAGGATGACGGCCACGAAGGCAGCAAACGGCCAGCCGCGATTCAGCACGCCCACCAGGAAGGTCGTCTTGAATGGTTCGATCTCCGCCAGGTGTTCGGCCAGTTCCATCGAATAGAATGACACCCCAACCAGCACCGCAAACACGCCGTATTTCACCCATTTCAGCTTGTCGTGCACGCGCTTTGGCAGCAGGCCCTGGAAGCGGCCAAGCCCAATCAGCGTGCCAAACTTGTAAGCCAGATGCTGAAGCGAACCGAAAGGACACACCCAGCCGCAGAACAGCCCGCGGCCCCACAGCACCACGGTGACCACCATGAACCACCAGAAGATGAAGATGAACGGGTCGGACAGGAACAGCTCCCACTTCCACTGGTAGATCAGGGAATGGAACCAGGTCATCACCTGGGTGATGGAAGGCTGCGCCTTCAGGTACAACCCGAAGAAGCCGACAGCGATCACCCACAGGATGGTGCGCGGAATGCTGATCAGCGGCTTGCTCTTGCGGTTGGAGGCGCGCACCAGGCGGTCGCGCTGGGAATACAGGCCTGCAGTCGCCAGCAGCGCCAGTACGAACAGGGTGATCTCGCCCTTGCGCGCCAGCCAGGCCGCCTTCCACGCCGGCACCGGGCGCTCCACTTTCGGACGCCCGCCTTCCAGGTAGCGCGCCGGGGTCCAGTACTCTTCGTCGAAGTGCACGAAGACCTTGGCGTGCGTCTGCATATCCAGCTTGTTGGCCAGCAGGCTCAGTTGCCACGGCCACGCAGGGTTGAAGTTCGCTGAACGGACGATGAAGATCGCCGATTCCGTGTACTCCGGCGCATCGGCCGGCTCCAGGTGATACAGGTTCAGGTAATCGGTATCGCGGAAGGTAAAGCGGTCCGTATCCTGGCGCACCTGGATGCGGTCGTAGATGCCGCCCCGCACAAAGCCTGAACCCTTGAACGATTCCAGGCCGGTGCCGATGATGAAGATCGCATGCTCGTCTTCCTTCAGGTCCTGCATCAGGCGCTGGTAATTGCGTTCGCCCAACAGGCTGGCGCCGACAGTCGGCACGTTCAGGTAGCCGAAATGCAGGTCCATATAAGGCTTGCCGCCGGAGGGCAAGCCGACATCCGCGCTTTCCACCCGCAAGTGCTGGACCGCGCCCTCCTTGACGAGCGCGGCCCAGTCCAGACGTTCGCGCAGCGGCGTGAAATGGGCGCGCGGTTTGACCATCCCCTTGAAGATGCCCACCTGCTTGCCAATTTCGTACGCGCTTTGCGCAATGGTCTGGTTCTCGGCTATGGCAGTAACGGTGGCCCCGCTGATCGCATCAAGATCACCACCATCACGTCCAAGGCCGAGTTCCAGCTTGGCGTCGCCGGGCTTGCCCAGGTACTGGCGGACGAACTTCGTCAGCACAGTTTCTGGAATGCCCGCCAACAAAATCGGTTCGGAGTGCTTAAGGATGCGCACCCCGGTAATCAAACCTTTGGTATCCATGCCGATCAGGGTGACGACCGGCTTGCCAGAGTAAGCCGGAATGTCCACCACGTCGGTGGACAGGAACACATAGCCCACCACCTTCTGCTTGCCCTGCTCCAGCGCGTAGCCTTCGACGTAGGCTGGCGCGCCTTTGCGCTTGGAAAACACCGTCGCGGCAGGCAGCACGTCGCTGCATGGCGCTTCGGCACACAAATCGGGACCACCCATCAACCCCGCGGACAGCACGGTGTCGTACATCGAAGTGGCCGAGGCAGGCGCTGCGCACACCATCGCAAGCAGCGCCGCCCAAAGCAGGGAAATCAGTCGATACAGCATGGATAAACCACCCTTGCGGGCTTAAGCCTCCACCAGGAAGCGGCTGCGCATTTCAAGGTGCAGCGCGTGGCAGAAGTGGGTGCAATACATCCAGAACGCACCGGCATGGTCAGCCTTGAAGGTGACCGACTTGGTCTCCTGCGGGTTGACGATGAAGTTGATGTTGTAGGTCGGCAGCGCGCAACCGTGAGTCAGGTCTTCCACCTTGTCATGGTTGGTCAGCGTGATCGTCACCTCGTCGCCCTTTTTCACTTTGATGACCGGCATGCTGAAGGCAGGCGCCTGGGACATCAGGCGTACATGCACCTTGTTGCCGTTGCGCGTAATGCCTGCGTTATCCGCCGTTACCTTGTTCGGGAAGTCGTCCATGTTGTAGATCTGGCGCGTCTTCACGATATCGCGGCGCACGATGATTGCGTCGTGCGGTTCCGGATAAGCGGTATGGTCCGAAATGATCACCATCTTGTCGCCGGTGATGTCGATCAGCTGCTCCGTTTCGCTGTGCAGCGGGCCGACAGGCAGGAAGCGGTCCTTCGAGAACTTGTTGCCCGAGTTGAAGTACTTGCCGTCGGCTTCCTTGGTTTCGCCCATCGAAGCGTAGCCATGGCCCGGCTGGTAGTGCACGTCCACGCGGTCCACCACCGGCTTCACGGTCTTGTCGCCCTTGAACTGCGCGATGGCGGCTGCCACGCTCCACTTGACGATCTGGCTGTCCAGGAAGAGGGTGGTGAAGGCGTTGCCCTTGCCGTCGAAGGCAGTATGCAATGGGCCCAGGCCGATTTCAGGCTCCGCCACCACTGCATCGCGTTCGGTTTTCAATTCGCCGTCGAACCATTTGGCGACCAGTGCCACTTCGATCACGGTCGCAGTCGGCGACAGCTTGCCGGAGCAGACCATGTACTTGCCGTCCGGCGAAGCGTTGACGCCGTGCGGGTTCTTGCCGACCGGGACATAGCAGGTCACCGCAGTCTTCGGATCGGCATTGGCTGCCTTGCGGCCATCAACCACAGGCACTTTGGAAGAGCCGATGGTGGTGAACTTGCCGGCCTTGACCAGCGCTTCCACGCGCGCCACGTCGAAGAACACGCAGGCGTCGCGTTCCGCGGCCATCATGCCTGCCTGGTCCGGCGCGTTCTCGGTGTTGTACTGGTTGGAGCATGCAAAGCGGCCGTCATAGGACGTCGCGGTCAGGTCCATATTGCCGTCAACACGCACCTGCCAGCGCACTTCCATGGATTCCGCGTCCACGCAGGTGAACAGCGAACCCCACTTGGAAGGGTCGTCCAGGTCGCGCCCGTCGTTCGGGAACGGAATGGCAAATTCGGCGCCGCAGAACACGCGGGTGGTGTGATTGATCGACTTGTCGACCGGATCGCACTTGTCCGGGAAGATACCGTGGAAGCCTTGTACGTTTGGCAGTTCGGTGATCTTGTCGCATTCCATGGTGTCCATGCGGATGCGGGCCAGGCGCGAGTGGATCTTGTCATTCACCCACAGGAAACGGCCATCGTAGGTGCCGTCCTTGTAGCTGCCGTGAACGTGGTGGGTATCGCCGGTGGTGTATTTCAGGCTGCCGTCAGGCTTGGTGCCGATGATGGCCTTGGACTCGTTGGTGATACCCCAACCAACCATAGGATCGATATTGAAAACAGGGATGCGGCGCAAAGTCCGTCCGGATGGCACGCCCATGATGCGTGCCTCGCCGGAGTGACCGCCGCTGGAGAACAGGTAATAGTCATCCAGCTGGCCAGGCTCCACATGCGCCTTGCTGGCGCCATGCGACTTGGCCGCTGCTGCAGCAGATGCTGATGCAGAACCGGGCGCCCCCGCACCGTTCTCCTTGCAGCCTGCCAGCACGCCAGCGCCGGCCAGGCCTAACGCTGCACTCTTACCCAGGAATCGACGGCGGCTATTTGCCGGCGCGTCATTTACCTCATGATCGCTACCCATGTTTCAATACTCCTACTCTGTGTTATTCCAGAGCAGGACTGTACGGATTAACGATCAAAAAAGAATTGACTCAGGTCAAGTGCATGAACAATCCATCTATTCGTCCTGCAAATACCGGTCAGGCTGCCGCCTGCGCAGGCGAATACTGCGCCACCTGCGCCGCCAGCGCTTTCTGGTACGCAGGGCGGGCGACGCAGCGCTGCTGGTAGGCCTCGACCGCCGGGAACTGCTCGCGCAGCCCGGTGCCATCCAGCAGCCGCAGGACGGTGGACATCATGATGTCGGCCACGCTGAAGGTCCCGGCGAGGTACTCGCAGCCGGACAGCCAACCTTCCAAGTCGCCCAGGCGGCGATTCACCATCGCCTCCAGAGACGGCCGGCGCTCGACCGTCCAGGCCTCGCCCGCATGGAATACCGCCAGCTCGACATAATTGCCGAAATAGGGCTCGACCGAATTCAAAGCGGCGTATAGCCACATCTCCGCCACCTGGCGCTCGCGCGCACCAGACGGCATCAATCCAAGCTTGTCGCCCAGGTGGCGCAGGATCGCACCCGACTCGAAGATCGACTGCTCGCCATCCAGCAGCACAGGCACCTGCCCGAAAGGCTGCTGCTGGCGGTAGGTCGACGACTTTTGCTCGTCAGGGCTGATGGTCTTGACGGAATACGACTGGCCCGCCTCCTCCATCGCCCAACGCACGCGCAGGTCGCGCACATAACCAACAGCGAAATCAGGAACGGAACGCAAAGTAACCAGGGTGTACATGTTTGTCTCCTAGAGGTTGGGGTGTGAACGTGTGGCCAGATTACGGGGATACATAATATGTTCAAGAACATTTTTTGAATCGGACGCATAATGCGAACCGAGGAGGAAATACCCATGCCTTACACCGCAGAGCACAAAGAGCGCACCCGCGCCAGGATCGTCGAATCGGCACGCAAGCTGTTCAACCGCCACGGCTTCGAACAGGTATCAATCGAGACCATCATGTCCGAAGCCGGCCTGACGCGCGGAGGTTTCTACAACCACTTTGAAAGCAAGGATGACCTGTACGCAGCGGCCGTAGCGAGCTTCACAACCTGCAACCCATTCCGCAAAGAAGTCGCCAAAGCGCCCGTGACCGACCAGCGTGACCTGGCGCGCCGCCTGGTCAACCTCTACCTGAGTGACGAAGTGCTGGAGGATATCGAGAACCACTGTCCACTGTACGCCCTGCCCGGCGACGTGGCCCGCGCCGGACTGTTGCCGCAGCGCGCCTACACAGACCTGATCCGCAACCTGACGCGCATTTACGAGTACGCGTTGAAGGACTTCAGCGACGGCGCACAGCGCGCCCAAGCCATTGTCGCGCTGTGCGTCGGCGGCATGGTGCTGGCCCGTACCACCGACGATCCCGCGCTGCGCGCCTCCCTGCGCGCGGCCGCACGCCAGCAGGCGCTGACGCTGCTTGGTGCAAACTGACAATCGCGCAGCCATACCAAGGAAGTTCTGTTATTGTTCGCCCGTTCCCACCATTGGCCAGGGCAAATTGAAACTCCTTTTCCGCATCGTTTGCGCACTCATCGCCAGCTTGCTGTCTGGTGCCGCCGTCTTCTGGCTTCTGCTGCAGTTGCCCTGCAATTGGTTTGGTTCCAACTTCGAGGGCTCGTGCGGCTACCGTGGGTTATGGCTGGCACTCGGCGGCGCAATGATCATGACATGTTTCATGGGCCTGTTTCTCGTGATCCTGGCCGTCCGGCGCCCTGCCACTATTAAGGCCTAATCTCTGTCCCAAGCAATTTGAGGAATTGCGCCATCCATTGCGGATGCGCGGGCCACGCCGGCGCCGTCACGAAATTGCCGTCAGTGACTGCCTGGTCCATCTCCACCGAAATGTACTCGCCGCCGGCCGAGCGCACTTCCGGCGCGCAGGCAGGATAAGCCGAGATGCGCTTGCCTTTGATGACGTCCGCCGCAGTCAGGATCTGGGCTCCGTGGCAAATCGCTGCAATCGGCTTGCCCGCCTTGGCAAATTCCTGCACCGTTTCCAGCACGCGCGGATTGAGGCGCAGATACTCCGGCGCCCGCCCGCCGGCAATCACCAGCGCATCGTAATCCGAGGCACGCGCATCATCAAAGCTCGCGTTCAGCGCGAACTGGTGGCCAGGCTTTTCGGTATAGGTCTGGTCGCCTTCAAAATCATGGATCGCGGTCTTGATCTTCTCGCCCGCCTTCTTGCCGGGGCAGACCGCATGCACGGTATGCCCAACCATCTGCAGCGCCTGGAACGGCACCATAGTTTCATAGTCTTCCGCAAAATCGCCCGTCAAAAACAGGATCTTCTTGATTGCCATTCCGATCTCCTTGTTCAAACTTGCATGACGAAATGCGCTCACGAGGTGTAGCGCGACTCACGAGAATAACACTGCTCGCCAGCGCCCGCCTTTGATGGCGCGTATGATGGGATTACCTCCTTTTACGCCAAGGTTATCATTTTGCTGAAAATCGGATTCCTCCTGCCGCCCGGCTTCCAGATCATGGGCCTGGCCGCCGCATCCGCCTTCGAGCTGGCCAACACCACGGCGAAAAAGCGCCTGTACGATATAGGCTTCTTCTCCGCGCACGGCGGCCCGATCATGAATTCGTTTGGGGCCTCCGTCGAGACGCAGCCGCTGGCACGGCGCCGCCTCGATACCCTGATCGTATGCGGCCTGGTCGCACCCGCCGCGACCGACAAGCAGCTACTGGACCGGCTACGCGCCGCTTCCAGGCTAGCCCGCCGCACGGCTTCCGTCTGTACCGGCACCTTCCTGCTTGGCGAAGCGGGCCTGATCGACGGCCGCCATGTCACCACGCACTGGCTGTTCGCCCGCACCCTGCAGGAACAGTTTCCCGCTGCCCAGGTGGATTCGGACCGCATCTTCATCAACGACGGCCCGGTCTGGACCTCAGCCGGCATGAGTACCGGCATCGACCTCGCGCTCGGCCTGGTCGAAGCCGACTATGGCGCCGAATTGGCAACGGCAGTGGCGAAGAAACTGGTGGTCTACCACCGCCGCGCCGGCGGCCAGTCGCAGCATTCCGCCATGCTGGAACTGGGCGCAAAGTCCGACCGCATCCAGCGCGTGCTGGACTACGCCCGCCGCCATCTCGATTCGGAGCTGTCGGTGCAGGAGCTGGCCAATGTCGCCCACCTCAGCCCACGACAGTTCAGCCGCGCCTTCACCGGCGAGACCGGCCAGCCGCCGGCCAAGGCTATCGAACGCCTGCGGGTTGAAGCTGCCCGGCTCATGACCGAGCAAAGCCGGCACACCATTGAGGAGATTGCTGCTGCGACAGGATTCATCGACACGGAACGAATGCGGCGCGCCTTCCTGCGTGCATTCGGGCAGCCGCCGCAAGCACTGCGCCGCATCGCAAGAATGTCTTGAAAGGAGGTATTTAGGACATTTACGCCATTCCCCGCGAGACCTATATTGAAGTTATCCCGAATCCTCCGATAAGGAACTTCACTATGTCAGCGCTCAAGAAAACCCTCGCAGCCGTCGCCGTAACTGCCTCCCTCGCCATGGCTGGCCATGCCAACGCCGCCGCCCCGGCCCCCAAGGAAGAAGTCAGCTTTGTGCAGGTCAGCCCCGATATCACCTTGCGCAGGCTGGTGTTCAGGAACCCCAGCCCCAAAGGCGTCGTACTATTCCTGCATGGTTTCCCCGAAACGATGCTCACCTGGCGCAGCCTCGCGCAGCAGTTGGGCAGCGAATATGAAGTCCATGCTTTCGACTGGCCAGGCTACGGGGAATCTTCGCGCCCTTCCACCGACAAGTTCAGCTACGCTCCACGCGATTATGCGCAAGTGCTGAAGGCCTACATCGACGCCTCTGGCATCGACAAGTCAAAACTCGTGATCTATGCGACGGATATCGGCGGCCTGCCATCCATGCTGCTCGCGCTGGAACAACCAAACATTGCAAGGAAGATCATCGTTGGCGACTTCGCGCCGCTGGATCGGCCACAATTAATGTCCGAGCGACTGCGCAACCTGAAGGCGCCGCAAACTGCAGAAACGATCCGCAAAGCCCTCAACCAGGGTCGCGACGATACCATTGAAAATGCCTTCCGCCGCGGCCTGGACCCCAGCGAACAATTCGCGATCCAGCAGGACGTCAAGGCCGATATGCTCGCAGGCTGGGATAAAGGCAGCATGAGCACTGCCGATGCGTTCTACCACTACTACTCGCACTTCACAAGCGATCAGCAGTACTTCGAAGCCAACCTGTCGCGCCTGACGGCACCGGTAAAAGTGGTGTGGGGCGAGAAGGACATCTACATCGACAAGAAAATGGGCGAGGAATTCGCCGCCAAGTCAGGCAAGCCGTTCATCGTCCTGCCCAAGCTTGGCCACTATCCCCACCTGCAAGCGCCTCAACAAACCAGCGACGAAATCCGCGCTGCGTTTGAGTGAAGGGAATCTACTAACGGCGAGAGCCTGCCTCGTTGAACACCAGGGACAGCTTGCCGCCGCTCTTGCTGCCACAGCTACGCTTCGCCTGCTCAGGCGACAGATCGGCATCGAAAGACGCCTGGCGCACCGGTCCGGCGTGCGGCAGCGTAAGCGTGGCGGCGCTACCGTCGTACATGACGATCGCAGGCAGTTCCTTGCCATCTTTCCCCTGCGGATTGAAGACATCCACTTCGGCGGCGTGGCCGGCGATGCTGAAACGGCATTCGCCAGCATGCTGTTCATATACGTATTCGAAAGAGCGTTCACCCTTCTGGTCAATCTTGATGCGGCTAAGGCTCAATGAGTGCTCGACACCCGCCAGCGTCTGGCTGAAGCGCGTGTCGCCGTCGATGGCCCCCGTATTCAGCGCAAGCTTGCCCGCCGCATCCTTGGAGATGACGAACCACTGGCCCAAATTGGTCGCAGCGTAAACCGGTTCACCGGGCGCCAGCCGCACAGCGGATTCCTTGCCGGTTGCCGGCGCGATAGCCAGCAGTTCCGCTGCCTTGCCCTGCTTGTTGCATGGGGTGCGCAAGGCAAGTACCCGGTCACCGTATTCCGATAACGACGTGGTCTCGCAGAATTTGCTCGGGAAGCTTGCCAGCGATTGCTGCTTGCCTTCAGCACTGGTTACCGCCAGCGTCGATCCGGCGTCGTCGTAAGCCAGCGAATAGATGGCGCCCTGTTGCGAAAGGCCGGCCACCACGTTGCGCGGGACCTTCTTGAACGGCCGCACGCTCCAGGCATAGCCGCCATTCGCGAGGACACGCGAATTCGCGTAGTCATTGTCGCCACCGTCCTTTGCTACTTTCGCCGGCATGAACGACCCTGCAATATGCACGTTTTCGCCGACAAAGCGCGCCTCGGAACCGCTCCAGAAGCCGCCCGTCTTACGCACATTCAGTTTGTCCTCATTCAGGCGCCGGTCTACCACAAGCGTAAAGAATGAGTAATACTCGGAGGCGTCGTCCTCGTCCTTGATATAGCCTGCAACCTGCACTCCGTTTGCCGACACGCCCAGCGCGTGGCCATATTTATTGCGGCCTGGGATGACGAGCTTCTTCTTGCCAAGTTGCTTGCCTTGCTTGTTGAACTGATACAGGTAAACAATGCCCTGGTTCAGCGAGCGTGGGAGTTGCGTATCCACATTCGCCAGCAGGTAGACGTAGTCGCCATCGATCGCGCATTGGATCGGGTGTAGCGATGCATTGTCGTCGGGCACAGGAACGTTCGCCTTGGCGATGACGGCGTCTCGCTTCAGGTCAAGCAGCAGCAATTCGGCAGTGCTCTTCATCGAATCGGGATCAAAGCGCCCGCCGACCAGGCAACCCTGCGCATTGTCGGCAGAAAAACCAAGATGACGCACGGAGAATTTCTTGTCCTGCAGTTGAAGCGGGGCGGCCGTGACGCTGGAGACTGCCAAGCCGGCGAGGATGGTTGCAATCGTTCGATTAAGTTTCATGTAAATGTTCATTGTTTGGCCGGATAGCGCGCGATGGTTTGGAGCAGGGTCCCATGCTCATAGGCCTCCACGCGCACTGCGACAGTTGGCGTTACAAATTGAATGGACTCAGGCTTGCCGGACACCGCGTAGATCCAGTCGTTTCGCGAGCGGTCCTCGTTGAGGAAAGCTTCGATACTCTCGTCCGATATCGGCCCAGGACCGAGGTAATCCAGGTGGCGCTCATCGAGTCTTTTGCGGAGTTCATTCCTCACTTTTTCCGGCGGCGCATCGAGCACCAGGTCGTATGCCGATCTCCCCCCGGCACGCGAATACCACATCTCGCGAACGTTGGCGCCGAATGCCTGCGTTGGCTGCAGTGCTTTGAACACGAACGGGTGATAGCACTCGCAATAGTATGCATCCGGATCCTTTACCGCTTCCCGCCGCCAACCGATCCGGCATGCGCTGCTGTTCGCAAAGCAGTTGCGATAGCCGACATCGGCATTGAGGAACAGTTCTTCCAATGCGTCGATTGTCTTCACAGGCGCGGGCATCGTCGAAAGCCTGACGATATCCCATCGCCCAGCCGTATTCTTCTGCCATTTGAATTGGGCGTTGAACCAGGTCCGCGCCTGGACGTGCGTGGCCGGAATCGGAATCGGTTCGCCGATCCGCCCGTCAGCCTGGACTACTGAGAAGACCGCAGGCGCCTCCAGGTCATCGGTGTAAGCAAAAGCCTTCCAGTCCGGAGCAATGCCCGCCAGTTGCCATATCGCGGGATCCTGGGGCCCCAGTGGCAACACCTTTACGTCGACCGGAAACGCACGCACCAGGAAACCTTGTGTGCGCCCGTTCAGATTCGAAAAGTAACGCAGGCCAGGGCCAATCGATTCCCCAAAGACGGGATTGGACCAGCCATCCTTCCCCTCATCGATTCGCTTTACCAGCGCCTTCCCATTCCGCTCATATACGAGATTGAGCCGGCTATCGGAATCGGAATCGGAGTAGACATCTGCAAAGATCGCCGGCTGCCCGGCGTCTTTCCAAGCCTCCGTCGCCCGCGCCTCCTTCACTACGATCTTTGCTTGATGAAGGATACGGTCGAAACGGCTACCTGTGCCGCTGAATGAGCCCCAGCCACGCGGCCGGTGCTCGATGTTCAAGATCGTGAATGGCCCCTCTTGCGCAACCGAGAGTACCGACTCGTCGTTATACAGCCATTTTGCGTAGGGCCCTGAAGGCGGCCTGCCACACGCGCTGAGCAACACGCAGCAAGTGGCGAACAGGAACAGGTTGAAGAGTCTGACGAAATGCATGGCGGAAATATTACCATATAGATAACAAGATCCGTTGCACGATTGTTTCGTCCCCTCTCCAGAAAATGAACAGTACGCTGTTGCCACATTGAGAACACCTATAATCCCCCGCGATAGATTACTGGGAGATTTAATGAAACTATTTGCAAACCTCGCGTTTGTGCTCTGGGCCCTATTCGTTAGCGCGGTTGCCGGCGTGGTCGGCATATTCGTGTTCATCCAGATGCCATGCACCTGGTTCGGCCAGATGCATGGCAATGGATGTGGCTATGAATGGCTTGGGAATGGCTTGATTGCAGGCGCGGTCACCGCAGCCATCGTTTTCTTGGCGTACACGACCTGGTACTTTCGGCGCCGTTTTGCCCGAATTTAGGGGTTACAGAAGGGGCGCAATTGCTCGCTTCAGATCTTAATGATCATGTCGCTATACATCGCGATCTGCGGATCGTGAGTCATCAGCCTCATGGGTTCGATCATCGCTTGTGCGACCAACAGGCGGTCGAATGGGTCATGATGGTGGGGCGCCAGGTTTTCGACTGCAATGGCATGCTCTGCCTCAACTGGCAAGAAACGAAACCCAGCCTCGCGAAAGTAGCGCAGTGATTCCTCGCCAGATACCGGCATATCGCCACGACCGAGTGCATGTTTGATCGCAATCTCCCACACGCTTGCGGCACTGACCCAGATGGACGCATTCTTCGACAGGATAAGTTCCCGCGCATGCGATGGCAGTTTCGGACTGTCGGCAATCGCCCATAACGCCACATGGGTATCCAAAAGCAGATTCACGAGCGATCCCCCGATTGAAACAACCGGGCCACATCCTCGTTGTGGGCATCAATATCGTCGGGCACATTGAACTTGCCTTTGGCAACACCGATACGCTTTCCGACCGGGCTGGCTTCGATTGGAACCAGCTTGGCCGCCGGCCTGCCATTTCGGGCGATGACAACTTCACGCATCTCGCCTTGTTCAATTGCCTCGACCAATCGCGATAATGAAGACTTGGCCTGCAGCATGTTGACCGTTTTCATGTCTTCCCCTGAGTGGACATGATTTAGTCTAGTCTGGCTAAGGCGATAATTCCAATACAAAAAAGCCCTGACGATTTCTCGTCAGGGCTTGTTCTGATGGCATGAAGCGAATTGGTAGGCCCTCGCGGAGTCGAACCGCGCACCAAAGGATTATGAGTCCTCTGCTCTAACCAAGCATGAGCTAAGGGCCCTTAGAACCCGGCAGGATAGGGCCAGCGGCCCTATTCGTCAAGTTTAGTTACCTTCCAGGAAACTCTTCAGCTTGTCGGAGCGGCTTGGGTGGCGCAGCTTGCGCAGCGCCTTGGCTTCGATCTGGCGGATACGTTCGCGGGTCACGTCGAACTGTTTGCCGACCTCTTCCAGCGTGTGGTCGGTGGACATTTCGATACCGAAGCGCATGCGCAGCACCTTGGCTTCACGCGGCGTCAGCGAATCCAGCACGTCTTTCACGACACCGCGCATCGAGGCATGCAGCGCTGCGTCCGAAGGCGCCAGCGTGTTGTTGTCCTCGATGAAGTCGCCCAGATGGGAATCGTCGTCGTCACCAATCGGCGTTTCCATCGAGATCGGCTCTTTCGCGATCTTCATGATCTTGCGGATCTTATCCTCCGGCATTTCCATCTTGATCGCCAGGGTTGCCGGATCCGGCTCGGCGCCGGTCTCCTGCAGGATCTGGCGCGAGATCCGGTTCATCTTGTTGATCGTTTCGATCATGTGCACCGGAATACGGATGGTACGCGCCTGGTCGGCGATGGAACGCGTGATCGCCTGGCGGATCCACC
>Ga0209050_1001087_pt1 | contig 33136 bp, 24 predicted proteins | sample Araplavi_mTSA_r2_FD_184276 | JGI IMG/M metagenome (GOLD analysis project Ga0209050, IMG submission 184276) | Arabidopsis root microbial communities from North Carolina, USA - plate scrape MF_Cvi_mTSA_r2 (SPAdes) (version 2) | ecosystem: Host-associated > Plants > Roots > Endosphere | place: USA... | reverse complement strand
AAACAGCATGACCGGGGGGACGCCCGCCAGGATACAAATGGAGGTCCGGATAAAGTCGGCGTACGGGCCTTCCAGGAAAAAGTGAGCATACGTAACCGACAGGTTCATTTGTTCCGGGGCGTGGTGCGACGAATGCAGGCACCAGAACAATCTCACCTTATGGGCCAGGAAGTGATAGATGAAGTGTGCAAATTCCCAAACGATGTAACCATAGATAAACCAATACCACGTAAGGGAAACCGGCAGCAGCGCGTAAGGCGATAACAACCCGATACAATACGCGACAACGCCAAACGAAATAAACTTTCCAATAATGCGATTGAAGACGTAAATGAAGAACGGGATCTTATACTCCGCCCGGTTGAAATTCTTATGTGCAAAGGCCAGCAGGATCTCCACGATAACGATAAACGGAATGAGCGGCGAAAGCACGGTCTGAATGCCCTTCCAGGTACGCAGCGAATGATAATCGCCGGAGCGAATCACTTCGACCAATCCGTCTATGGAAAAGAAGCCGGCGACCTCGTTCCGTAATGTTTCCAGTATTTCCAAAGCAGGCGGGGTTTTGGTAAAACCAAACTTAAGGATTTTCAGGGTAATAGAAAAGCGCCCGGACCGGTGCAAGTGCCGACAGAATAGCGTGATGATATCATCGCATTGAACAGTCGCCGGTCTATTCAAATATCGGTGTGGCAGACATGCGAGACACCATCCAATCTCGACACAACTCGTTAGTCACCGTTATATTTTTGCAGAAACGGACAACGCTGTGTCAAAAACGAACTGTTGCATCGACGATCAATTAGTCCGCCAGGGATTGTCGTAGGAATAATGCTGGCACGTTATTTAATACCTTGCATAGGCTAAAGCAAGCCCATCTATGTTTGAAAACTATTTTAAAACGGCGTTTAGAAACCTGCTGCATAATAAAATTTATTCTTTCATCAACATTTCGGGATTGAGCATGGGACTGGCTTGTGCCATGCTGATCATGTTGTATGTACAGGATGAACTGAGTTACGACCGCTTTCATAGAAATGTAAATCAGATCTATCGCATCGATAAACAACAAACCCGGGAAGATGGGAGTGTTCACACGGGCAGCTATACAGGCTATTTTCCCGGTCCCCGCTTTTCTGCCAGCATACCCGAAATCCAGAGCTTTGTTCGCTTTCGTCCGGCACAGGTGGATGTGAAGACGGGTGCCGATGTTCAATCGCAGGCCGTGAGCCTTGTTGATCCTAACTTCTTTTCTGTGTTCAGTTTTCCATTGATAAGTGGCGACGCCACCTCCGTATTGACACAACCCAATGCCGTGGTAATGACCGAAGATATGGCTAAAAAATATTTCGGCAGCGCAGAGGCTGTTGGCAAGATAATTTCCATAAACGAGGATGGCATTTTTAAACCGTATAGGGTGACGGGTGTCGCAAAAAATTGTCCGCAGAACTCTTCCGTGAAATTTCAGTTCCTGCTGCCGCTGAAAGTCTCTGCCGAAGATGAAAACAACAACGGCAACTGGTTCAATTCCTTTCTCAGCACATTCGTCGTGCTTGCTCCGGGCGCCGATGTAAAAGCGGTGCAGCGCAAAATGGACAAGGTATTTGAATCCGATGCAGGTGAAGCGATCCGTGAAATCAAAAGTAAATACGGCATAAAAAATATCGGGGTGTCTTATGGCCTGGAGCCGCTCCCGGCAATTCATTTGGGTAAGATGGTGCCGGATGAGGACGAAATACTTTCCGATAAAAGCAATCCTGAGTTTTCTTATATCCTTTCGGCCATTGCACTTTTTATTCTGCTTATCGCCTGCATCAATTTTGTGAACCTCACGGTAGCGCGTTCTGTAAAACGCGCGAAGGAAATCGGCATCCGCAAAGTGATCGGCGGCACGGGCAGGCAATTGCTGGTGCAATTCCTTAGTGAGTCTTTTATGCTTTGCTTTATTGCTTTTGGCCTTGCCTTCGCGATCGCCATGGCCGTGTTGCCGGTATTCAATCAATTGTCAAATAAGGCCCTTTCGCTTTCTTATCTGCTCAGTATAAAGCTGGGCGCGTACTATGCCATTCTTTTTGTGCTGACAAGTCTACTGGCCGGCTTTTATCCCGCAGCGGTTTTGTCGAACTACAAACCCGTGCAGACATTGTACAGCCGGTTTAATCTTGCCGGCAGGAATTATCTGCAAAAAGCACTGGTCGTATTTCAGTTTGCATTGGCATCCTTTTTAATTGTTGGCGCCATGGCGATTTTTTCACAGTTCAATTATCTGACAACCCAAAGCTTGGGCTATGACGATAGCAATTTGATCACCGTTGGCAAATACCCGATGAGCCGGAATGAGGCGGCGTTGTTTAAGCAGGCGTTGATGAATGATCCTGATATAATCGATGTTGCTCCAAGAAATAGCGGTTATAGCGGCAACACCGTAAAAATAAGGGGTGATAAGCATATAAATATTTCTATTGACGCTATTGATACAGCCTATCTGCCACTGCTCGAAGTGCCGGTTATAGCGGGCAGAAATTTCTCCGCCGATCATCCATCCGATTCAATACACGCCGTTTTAGTGAATGAAGCCTTTGTACAACAAGCCGGGTGGACGCAGCCGGTTGGCGAGCGAATTGCGACTTTTGACGGCGACGATTATACCGTGATCGGCGTGGTCAGAAATTATCACTATCGGCCTTTAACCGAAAAGATAGAGCCGCAATTGTTCACTATGAACCCCGCAGTCGACTATGGAATGCTGTTTATAAAAATTAGACCCGGCACGGAAACAGCAAGCCTGCAGTACATAGCAAAAACGTTTAAAGACCTGTTTCCATTAAGCCCGTTCATTTATCATTTTAAACAGGAACAAAATGCACAGAGCTATGCAGCGGAAGCCCGGTGGAAGGAAATTATTTTACTCAGCGCCATACTCACCGTTTTTATTTCCTGTATCGGTTTGTTTGGGTTGTCTGTATTATTTGCCGAAAAGCGAACAAAAGAAATTGGCATCCGCAAAGTGCTGGGCGCTTCCGTGAGCAGCATTGTATCTATCCTGTCGACGGATTTTATAAAATTGATTTTTATAGCCCTGGCCATTTCCCTGCCGCTGGCAGCGCTGGCAACCAGCAAATGGCTGCAAAATTATCCTTACCGCATCACGCTTAGCGGGTGGCTGTTTGCATCCGCCGGCCTACTAGTGATTGCAGTTGCATTACTCACGACCAGCTTTCAGTCGATCAAGGCGGCCATGGAAAATCCTGTGAAGAATTTGAGAATGGAGTAGAAGGGCAGGGATGCCAGCGTGTTATCGATTTATCCTTTTGCGAATCCGGCTCAGTGAAGGATTGGAGCGATAAAAAAACGACTGAAAGACAGGAGGAAGTTTTCGACGTACCGTGCGTTGTTATTCCCTTTCCTTTTGTAAAATAGATAACAAGCAGTCGCCACCAGGATCACGATGAACAGCAAAAAGACATGTCCCAGATTAAAGCCCCATGCTTGGAAATCCCCAAGGCGGTTAACGACGTGACGAGTGTCCCGTAAAAATAGATTTTTCCGGATCGCCCAGCCCAGATTGATGTTGCCAAATTTTCTTGCAAATTTTTGAAGAAAAACTGCGGTAAAAATTCACTTAAGTGAATTTCAGAGCATTTTTTTGAACCTATTTTTGCCGCTTATGGCGCCGGTGGGTCGTTATGAGCGTAACGCAAAATTTTTAAATACCGCGTATCGCCGTACCTTGTGCGCATGCATGCATTGCGCCAGGATCAGTAAGTAACCATGAAAACGCCCCTAATTACCCCGGAAGGTTTAGAAAAGTTGAAAGCAGAGTTGGATCATTTGTGGCGGGTTGAGCGGCCAGACACCACGCAAAAGGTATCCTGGGCGGCAAGCCTTGGCGATCGTTCCGAAAATGCAGACTATCACTACAATAAAAAGCGCCTCCGTGAAATTGACCGGCGCGTGCTCTATTTGCGCAAATGTATTGACGATTTGAAAGTCGTGAATTATTCGCCCTTCCAGGAAGGCAAAGTAATGTTCGGCGCCTGGGTGGAAATTGAAAATGACAGGGGCGATAAAAAGCGCTTCCGCATCGTCGGATATGATGAAATTTTCGACACCAAAGACTATATCTCCATAGACTCACCTATGGCACACGCCCTGATGAAAAAAGAAGTGGGCGACGAAGTAGTGGTGAAAACAGGTGCCGGTGAATTTACCTGGCGCATTGCAAAAATTGAATACCAGAAATAGCGTTGCCATCCGCAGGCGGCTTAGGAGGGACATTGATTGCGCCCTTTATTCATTGCGCAATGAGTCAACCGGATTTGACAACGCAGCCCTCGCGGATTGGTATCCTACGGAAAGCAATACAATACACAACATAGCAAGGGATGTTAAGATGTAAATGCCCCAACTGACTTCGGCATGAAAAGCATAGCCCGAGAGGTATTCACGAATAAGGTACCAAGAGACCGGAAAGCCAATAAGCAGGCTAACGCAGACGAGATTCGTAAAATCACCACAAAGCATCATGATGAGATTTCCAACCGAAGCGCCCATCACTTTCCGGATGCCCAATTCCTTGGTTCTTCTTTCAGCGTTGAGGGAGGCTAACCCAAACAATCCCAGGCATGAGATCAGCACAGCAATGACGGTAAAACTTAAGGCGAGCTTTCCAACAACGGCTTCGGCGTGGTACTCTTTGTTGAAAACTTCATCAAGAAAGACAAATTCGAAAGGGTAATCGGGATTATGCTTCTTGAATACGCGCTCAATCCGGGTGATATTTTCGGTTATGGATACCGCCCGGCTTAACTTAATGAAATAATGCGAACCAACATTTTCGGAATACATGAATATCATCGGCTCAATACCAAACTTTAAATTGTCATTGTGAAAGTCGTCCGTAATGCCGATTATTTTGCCCTTGCCATTCCACATTTCAAGCTCACTTCCAATGGCATTTTCGAGTGGTAATCCCATGACTTCCGCAGCCTTCCGGTTAATGATATAGTTGGACGCATCCTGGCCGTCAATAAAGTTTCTGCCTTTCTGGATGTTAATATTCAACGTTGGGATGAATCCGGCGTCACACCGGTAAATCTTGAAAAGGATGGACGCGTTGTCCGGCTTGTTGGCCCAAACCGGGTCGGTCGTGGTAATGGGTATGGTAAAGATATTATTACCCCCAAAGGCTACACCTTCAACAGAAGCAAATTGATGCAAGTCGTTTTTAATAGCCTGATAGGATTTTACAATACCTTCATTCTGGTCTACCACGATGATATTGGCTTTGTCAAACCCAAGATTTTTTTCACTGATGAAGACGATCTGCTTGTACAGGGCGATGCTCCCCACTACTAATATAATGGACGTTGTGAATTGGACGATGACGAGTGATCTGCGAAGCGTAGTGCCGGTTAAACCGAGTTGAGTGTCTCCCTTCAAGACTTTAACCGGATTAAATCTCGACAAAATAAAGGAAGGATAGCTACCCGCAAGCAATCCGCAAACCGCGGTGATCCCCAGCGCGCCGGCAATGAGCGCGGGATTGCTCATGTCTAATTCAATGGCCTTGGTTGTCACCTCGTTAAAGAATGGGAGAAGCAGCTGAACAATTACAATGGTGAATAGCAATGCCATGAAGGACAGCAACATCGACTCGGCAATAAATTGAACAACAAGACTGTTTTTCTGAGCGCCGATTGATTTTCTGATCCCCACTTCGCGGCTTCGGCTGGTTGCCCTGGCAGTCGAAAGGTTGGTGAAATTAATACAAGCCATCAAAAGGATGAGGACGGCTACGGCACCCAGAAGATAGAGCTGTTGTATGCTGCCTCCCGTATTCTTGCCATTTTTAAATTCGTTGTAGAGTCTTGTCTTTGCATACGGAAACAGAAAAGAGGTCGTCGCGCAATCGGCGCAATTTTTCTTGATCAGATCGGCAAACTTCACATTTGTGAGGTCAATTGCTGAGGATGATCGTAGCAACACCGTTGTCCGGGTCCCGCCACTTTTCCAATGCTGTGTCCATGGATTTTCTTTTGTGAAAAGTTCGAAGGAGGCAACGAAGTCAAATTGAAGCGTTGAATGGTGCGGGATGTTGGCAAAGACACTTGTAACCGTAAGCGCATGCGATTGGCCGAAATCCAGCGATTTCCCGATAGGGTCATCGTGCTTAAACAATTTTTTGGCGAGCCTTTCGGAAATAGCGATTGACTTGATGTCTGTTAACGGCTTTGTCTCACTCCCTTTTATGATCGGAAAGCTGAGTATCTTAAACAGGGAGGGATCGGCATAAATTCCGATCTCGGTGTACGCGTCGGTCTCATGCTTTACCAGCATTTCCGTCTCCATGCTGTACTGGGCCGCCACTTCTACTTCCGGAATTTCTTGTAGGATTGCGTCCTTCAGTTTGGCGGGCGTCGCGGGAAACGTTTCGATCTTTCCGTCGGGATAGGTATGGTTGATGAGTACGTTAAAAATGCGGTCACCATTTGCATGGAAACGGTCAAAAGACAATTCGTCAATGATCCAAAGCAGAATGAAAATGCTCGTAACCAGTCCGACAGTTAAGCCAAGAATGTTTATGAATGCATACGTCTTATAACGAAGGAGATTACGGATCGACGTTTTTAGGTAATTCTTAAGCATAGAACAAATCTAGAGGATTTTTCATGGGTTTAGTAAATACGGAATGATAATAATCGTGCCAGGCCCAAGCACTTAACCCGGCGTCATTTCATCGTATGCTTTGATTGCTCCGTTCAATACCGCACAAGCAGATGTCAGATTAGGACAGCTAAGAAAGCTTTTTTGTGAGAAGAAATTTTTCGATTGCCACGGTTATGATGTGGCGTCTAACCGACCTTTTGTTATTCAGTCCTTGTCGGGGACAAACTACTGGTTAAGCAGCCGTCCGCCTGGAGGCAATAAGCAACAAGACGAATGCTCCAGTAATCAGGTCATTTCTCCGTTAACAGTTTTTCGCAAGTCCATTGCCAAAAGCCAAAACAAAAACTTGTAAGTTCGTTGAAATTCTTTGCAAATGATGAAACACCTAGTCGTATCCGCTTTATCGATGTCTGTCTTTTTTACCTTATGTATAGCGCCAGGGGCCGTGCAAGCGCAGCAAAATGAAACCGCCTGGTTTAAGGACGTTACAGCAACACATGTGCCCGCCGACGGGAAAGAGCATGCGCTGGACGTGGCTTTCCTCGATGTGGATGGCGATCGCGACCTGGATGCGATCCTGGCATTGGAATCACAACCCAACCGCTTGTACCTGAATGACGGTAAAGGAAAGTTCACCTGGAAGAAAGGCGCGTTTACAGAAGTGAATCACGATTCAGAACATGTTCGCATAGCCGACTTTAACAAGGATGGCATAGCCGACATTATTTTTGTGGCCGAAGACGACCAGATACACGAGTACTACCTGGGCAAAGGCGACGGCACTTTCATTGACGTAAGCGACCGTATGCTTGCGAAGAGTGAGGCCAATGGCCTGGACGTCGGTGATGTGAACGGCGATGGACTTCCTGATATTGTCATCGGCAATTCCGGTACCAAAGCACATAATTTTTTATGGATCAACAACCCCGACAAGCCCGGTTACTTTCTGGACAGCACAACGGAAGGTCTGCCCGCCATCGAAGACCAAAACCAGGCCATAAAACTGGCTGACCTGAATGGCGACGGTACGCTGGACATGGTAGCCGGCAATGAAGTGCCGCCGAATCGTTTGTTTTTTAACGACGGCAAAGGAAAGTTTACAGAACACCCCGAAAAACTTGAACTGTTGGTGCCATTGCATACCCGCGATGTGCTGGTGTTTGATGCCAACCGCGACGGACATCCGGATATTTTATTCGTAAACCTGACGAATAATGGCGGGCAATGGGACAAAGATCCTACAGCCCGGCTGCTGATAAATGATGGCAAGGGAAATTTTAAAGACGAAACCGCCAAAAGGATCCCCGCACAGAAACTATCCAGCTATTCGGGTGCTATCATAGATTTTAACCACGATGGTTTTGAGGATATTATTCTAAGCGCCGTGAAAACACCACCCTTTGAAGCCGCTCAGGTACAGGCTTTACAGAATGACGGCAAAGGCGTATTCACCAATGTAACCCCTAAAGTAATTTCTGGCGCAACCGTATCTCGCGGCTGGGGCATTGCTGTGGGAGACGTAAACAGTGACGGTGTATTGGATTTGATGATTGGCGGTTGGGGAGCGCAGGTGCGCTTGTTGCTTGGAAAAAAATAAAGAGAGTTCCAGCAGATGGGAGTGAAGCCTTTGGGGAGCGTGCTTTGTCGGGTGTAGCGTGTGCGTGTGAGCGCGAGGAAAAACAGCGTGAGTCTGTTCGCGCTCACCTTCACACTCACGCTGTTTTTACGCTCAAACTGTTTTTGTCACTTCCTGTATCATATTGTCGAGGGCTATCCTTCCCTCGGGCGTAATGCCCATGATCTCTGTGGCAACCCCCATGATTTTGTAGGTGTCGAAGAATTTCATGCGTGCAATGGGATGGTCGACTTCGGCGATCATTGAATAGCCTTGTTGAATGAGATCGTTAACAACTTGTTCGAATCCGCTCACGGGCAAACGGAAGGCGAGATGCTGTACGCCGCCGCCTGGATTTTTAGCCAGGTAGTCATGGAACACACTTTGACCGGAAAGCGGCTGGATGAGTTCGATGAAAGAGCCACCACTGTAGGTTTGCGTCGTTAAGCCGTCGCTGGGCACTACCTGGCCATTGTATTTTATGTTCAGATCCTCCGCGCTATAACGGTAGGGCTCGGGGAAGCTTATCCCCAAAGAACGCCCCAGGAATTTTGCCGTGGCGTAAATATCCGGCACCACCCATCCGATCTGTGCGAACTCAAGTTTAGCGAGCGTGTCGTTGATTTTGCTCATCGTTGTTCTCTTTTGTTTACGTGATGGACAAAAGTAAAACCGTCAGCCCTTCGCCGCCAGGGCCATTTGCGGCGAAAGGCAGGCGGTTTGCGACTTATCTATAAAACGAAAAGACCGGGAGATTGTTTTTTGTCTATTGAAATGGAGAAGGTTATCTCACCACCTCACTAACCAAAATGACGGGAGCAACATCCGTGTAATTCGCGAAGTCGGCCCGTATGGCGTCCCTGTTCGGGCCAATGGCCGCCTGATATTCAGCGAGGTTCTTTACATAAAATGTTCCGATGGCCATGTATGGCAGGGGTTGATTGGGGATGCCGCTGGCAACACCTTTTTCGATGGTGTATTTTACCAAATTTGATCCCAGGTAGCCCGCAACCATGGGCATGTGTTTCGTTTCATAATACTCCATATTGAAGGTCTTGCCTTCCGCAAAAGGGTACATGACCGATACTTTGATCAATCCTTTTTCTGCAACAGCGGAATTCTGCTTTTTTGCCTTGGCAGATTTCTTTTCTTGACCCAATACAGCAAAACAGGCGATCAGAAGAAAAAACGATAGAGTGAGTCCGGATTTCATGGGTGTTTTTTTTAGGGGTGAATTTTAGTTGACAAGGTTTCCGTTTGAAACGCGATACCCAAATATCAGCAGAACACATATATTTGCAAAACGTTATTTTTCGATGAAATCAATCGATAAAACCGATTTAGTGACATGGAGTTAAGACAGCTCAAATACTTTATCAAGGCAAAGGAACTGCTGAATTTCACAGAAGCCGCCAGGATTTTGAATATCAGTCAGAGCACGTTATCACAGCAAATCAAACAGCTGGAGGATGAGTTGGGGGTGTTATTGTTCAATCGAATTGGCAAACGAATCGTCCTCACGGAGGCGGCGGAAATGTTTGGTGAATATGCGTTGCAGACCATCGACAAAGCAAATCAAGGACTATTGCTCCTGAAGGATTTGAACAATCTGAACGCTGGAAAAATTACGATCGGCGTCATCTACTCCATGCGCATTCCGTTTGCCAAAGTATTAATACAATTTGCAAAACAATACCCCAACATCAAGGTTCAGGTGGTTTTTGGCACCACGAAAGATCTTGGCGAAAAACTTCATTTGCATCAATTTGACTTTGTATTGACGTTTTATGAAAAGGTCAAACACCCTCATTTTAAATACCAGACACTGCTAAGTTCAAATATGGTGTTGGTAACATCCAGAAAGTCACCGCTGGCGAACAAAAGCAGTATTTCGCTAAAGGAAGTTGCCGGGCTTCCGCTGGCGCTGCCTTTCAGCGGGTATAGCACCATTCAATTTTTTGTGGAGTCATTCAGCCAAAAAAACCTGGATCCGAATATTTGCATGGAAATAAATGATATCCCCACTTTATTTGAAATTGTAAAGACCGGCCATTGGCACACCATATTGAGCGAAACGAGCGTAAACGACCCGCACGTGGTAGGCATCCCCATTGAAGGAAAAAACATGCGACGAACGATCGTCATCGTCTCGCTCAAAGAAGCGTATGAAAAGAAAGCGGTGAAAAAATTCTACGAATTACTGACCAAGATCCAGATCTGATAAAATTACTTCTGTTCGCCGATACGGAAATCTTCCCGAGGGTGGCGCAGAGGCTATGGATAAGTCGTTCCGGGCCGGCCAGGTGGGGGCATTTTATTCTAGAAGAAGATTCTTTAAATTGTATCTGCACCGTTCGTAGTTAAATAACCATGTCTAAGACCCCCACAGAAAATCTGATAGCATTTCTGGAGCAGGATAAGGTAATCCCCGTGATCGGCGCAGGCGTGTCCGCTGCAGTAGCAGATCTCCCGGGCTGGAAAAGGGCAATTGAAAACGGATTCGAGTTCGCGCTACACCGGTCATTGAATGGGGAGGCTATTGTAAAGGGAAAGAACTTGCTGGAACAGGGTTCCTTAACGGAGAGCGCAGACATACTTAAGCGACTTTTAAACAGCCCGAAGAACCCTTTCGCGACCTGGTTGGATCAACTATTCGGACAGCCGGTGATTCGCGATAAAAAATTGCTTACGAATATCCACAAGCTATGTTGTCCAATGATTTTAACCACAAATTATGATAACCTCATATTTAAGACATTGATCGTGGGGCAGAAGCAAGTGTTCGATTGGTCCGAGTTTCAGGAGGTGCACCGGTCCGTTGTCCGCGAAGAGGAATTTATCCTGCATTTACATGGAAGGATCAATAAGCCCGAAACCGTTATTTTGAGCCGTGAAGACTATCGGCAATTGGCTGAGCAGTCGGGCTATAAAGCGGTCTTGCAATCGCTTTGGATGAACTATCATTTTCTTTTTATAGGATGTAGCAAGGATGGCGTGCTGGACGACGATTTTATTACTATTCTCAATTTCTTAAAGGAGTGGTTCCCAACCAACCCACACCAGCATTTTATGTTGGTCAATGAAGCGAACATAAAAAACGGGGAGCATGAATCGTTGCTTTTTGATTGCAATATAGAATCCATCAGTTTTGGTAATGACTATGCTCAGCTGCCGGTATTGATTGAGAAAATCAATCCGAACAAGGAACGATTGGAAGCAAAGATAAAAAAGCTTTTTGAAACCTACCTTAACGGAGAAACGAGTGACCCGCTGGATGTTGGATGGATCTTGAAGATGTCGAAACGGTATAGGGAATTGCAGGAGAAACTGAATAAGCTGAAGAAGGAGTTCGAGGAAAAGAAAGGCGGTTCGTACTTCGATAAGGATCTCTATGAAGAGATTCAAAAGGTTGAGGCGCTGATCACGAAATTTAAGCAGGAAGTGAGCGACCTGTTGAGCAGGTACCCGGATATAAAGGCACGTTTTGGTGAAGGAGACGTTGACGAAGTTATTATCAACCTGCAAAGGGAGGACCTTGAAGAGAGGGCCAGACAGCTGGAGGTAGAGAATAAACGTTTGAGTGCCGGACGTGGAGAGATGAATGAGAAACTAAAGCAGCTGGCGCTGGATTATCTGCTTAGGGCGTCGTTGGTATTCGTGAATGTTGAAGATCCCGACAGGGCAGAGCGTGCGCGACAATTCGTGGACAAGGCACTAGCGACGTTTGAGGATGCCGATATTCTTGACCAAGCTGGACGGTTCTATAAGATAAAGCTCCGTTTGCCCAAGGAAGGAGTGGCGCTGCTCGAAAAGATGATCCTTTTAAATCTCGATCTGGTTCGGCGAATGGCGTCACTGTACACGATAGGTACAATGTATATGGATTTTGACGAAGAGAGTGCAAGCAAGCATCTTGCGAAGTTCTGCTCCATGGCAGAAAACCTGAAAGTTAACCATCCTTATTTACAAACTTTGTATGCTAATGGACTACATAATTTGGCATCGTCAATTTCGGACGAAGTGCTTAAGGCAAGTAAGTACGCGGAGGCGCTAGCAGTCCGGCGGTCAGCGGCAAAGGCAGATCCCATTTACTTGTCATCGCTGGTCTTTACGGCAAACATGGTGTGCAGCCCGATCAGGGATGCAGCCAAATTTGAAGCCACGTTCGATGAGGCTCTGGATGCCATGGAAGCGTTTTTGCGATTGGATCACGTGGAACCGGTTGTATTCTTTGAAGACAACTGTCTCGCCGGGCTAATTGTTCTTTCACTTAAGTTCGGCGCGTTTGGAATGAGGGAAAAGTTCGATAGACTTAAGAGCGTGTTTGAAGGGCTACTGCCGATGTTTGATGACTACGTTGTTGAGTTTCAGCCGGAGCACGGTTTGGGAGCGGGGACGGCCTACCATCAATACTTTCTGACTTTTTCAGATAACAAAGACTTTGCGCGAGAGGAGTTTCAGTGGATGGTCGACCGTTCGATTGTTCATTTTAAGCAATCCATGAAATACTTTTTACCCGACGATCGACTGTATTTCATGCTGGCGTATTCATTGAGTCAAAAATACATCTATAAAAAATTTGCAGAGCATGACATCCCTGCATCGCTGTTGTTCCTAAAGGAGGCCCTAAGTTGTTGTAGGAGTATAAAAAATCCCGATGAAAAAGGAAAATGGCTACTGGATTGGATACTGTCAGAATTGGCAGGGATAGAAGGCACGGATATAGGAAGTTGAAAGACAAAAACAAAAATCCCGGTCCAGATCTTAAGCGCGATCTGAATATGCGCCATTCAATTCACGATCGGTCGGAGTTTATTTCAACTCAGTTCATAACGTTTGCTTTTAAATGTATCACCTTGTACAACAAGGGTACCAGTCCGATGGAAATGCCAATAAAGATGGCCACCCGGATATAGTTCAAACTTCGCCACAATGCCGTTTTCGCCGTCAGGTCGCCGTAAGCAGGGGAGTCGCCCGTCGTAATTTTCTGAAATTCCATGATGTTGGGTGCGAAATACAAAAGTGTCCATACTCTTACAGCGACGTGGATACCCAGCAATACGAAAAGCCAGTTTCTGACGGGGTCGATTTTCCAACAAAAATACAGGGCAATGAAGAAGGTAATTTCGTGCAGGCTATGCAAAATGATCCAGAACTTTTTCAGGTCGATGCCATAAGGACCGCGAATGAGGGCAAACGACTCAGGAGGAGACGCCGACCACTTCGGGACAACGGCAACCGTCTCAAAAATTTGAGCGCCATTCATCAGGAAGTAAACCAGCGTAGTGATCAGCAACCACATCTCTGCCTTGGCGAGATCTTGGAAAGTCGTTGTATTCATATTATTTTTTTAATTTTTCTAATACTTCATTCATGACCTGGGTAGCGGCTGACATGTAGTTTTTTATGATTTCCAATTCTGTGTCGGAGTACGAACCCAGGAGCTTCGTGGTCTTTTGTTGCAAGTCTTTAAAGAGTGGTGTTAATAATTTCAACGCGTTGGCCTCATTCGCAACAATAAAGACCTTGCGCCGGTCATCTTTGTCGAATTCCCTTTTGGCTAATTTCTTTTTTTCAAGTCTGTCGATAAGCCCGGTGACGGCCCCTCCGGTGAGCCCCGTCCGGTGGGAAAGTTCACCGGCAGTCATTGGGCCATGCGCCATGAGTAGCCCCAGATATTTGTGATCCGTGCCGGACAGACCGGCTTTCCGGGAGATGGCTTCGTGCATGAGGATGCTGGTATCCGAGTATTTTCGGCTGGCGGCTCTGAAGGCGTCCAGGTCGGCTGATCTGTTCATTTGGTAAATATATTATTGAGTGAATATTTTAGCAACTAAAATAATGTATTATTTAATCGACGGGATAGCATCGCCGGACTCGACGATTGTTAGCGATCCACGCTCCGCCCTAGGTTGGGCTCTGATAGTGCGCACGTTGTGTGTGGCTTGTGTGCTCTCGAAGCCTCGATTTTCGTTAGCCGGAATCCCTTCATCGCTCACGCTGGCAGCGCTCAAAAGTGTCCGCAATTCTTATCTTTGCAGGGCTGTTTCAAGCCATAAAAAGAGTTTATGAAGAAAATCGGATTTTTGTCGTTCGGACATTGGGCTAATCGCCAGGGCTATCAAGCCCGCACCGCCAGTGACACGCTGCTTCAATCGATTGATCTGGCGGTCGCTGCCGAAGCGATAGGGCTGGATGGCGCCTATTTCCGGGTGCACCATTTCGCAGCCCAGTTGGGATCTCCGTTTCCGCTATTGTCCGCCATCGGCGCCAAAACAAAAACAATAGAGATCGGCACCGGCGTGATCGATATGCGTTATGAAAACCCGCTCTACATGGTAGAAGATGCCGGATCGGCTGATCTAATTTCCAGGGGCAGGTTGCAGTTGGGCATTAGCAGAGGGTCGCCGGAACAGGTGATCGATGGCTGGCGTCATTTTGGTTATGAACCCAAGGCTGGAGAAACCGATGCAGACATGGGCCGGCGTAAAGCCTTGGAATTTTTGGATAAGCTAAGGGGCGTTGGATTTGCCCAGCCCAATCCATACCCCATGTTCCCGAATCCCCCGGGGTTGCTTCGCGTAGAACCCCATTCCGAAGGGCTGCGCGACCGGATCTGGTGGGGTGCAGCTTCGAATGCCACAGCCGTCTGGGCAGCAGAAATAGGAATGCACCTGCAAAGCTCCACCTTGAAATATGACGAAAGCGGCAAACCTTTCCACGTCCAGCAGGCGGAACAAATTCGGTTGTACAAAGACGCCTGGAAAAAGGCCGGACACCAGCGTGAGCCAAGGGTCTCGGTAAGCCGCTCCATTTTTGCATTGGTAAGCGATCAGGACAGGTACTACTTTGGGCAGGAAAACGACCGGACAGATCAAATCGGTTATATTGAAAGTGACAAACGCGCCATTTTCGGAAGAAGCTATGCGGCGGAACCCGATCGGCTTATCCAGGAATTGGCCGCAGACGAAGCGATCAAAGAAGCCGACACGCTCCTGTTGACGATACCCAATACGTTGGGTGTTGATTACAATGTTCATGTGCTATCGTCTATTTTGAAACACGTCGCACCCGGATTAGGTTGGCGCTAATGGTTTAGACCGTTGGTCCCTTTTAACGGTAACAAATGGAAAGGGAAATACTGAAATGGTCGATGCGGCCAGAAGGCGGAGCGTGCGGGTAGGCGCGTGGGCGAAGAAAAAAAACTATTCGCTCTCGCGCTCACCCGCACGCTGTTTTTCAAGCCTCGAGTAATTTCTATAGGCCCGTTTCCCGCTTTCTGTTATCTTACGTTATGCACGAGCCTGTACCCCTTGCTTCAAAGCAACCTGATCGTTTGCCACGACGATTTCGGGGATTCAACGTTGATGTGATGAAACACTCCAAGACCATCCTACTGATCCTTGCCGCGGGCATCACCGGCGTCGTCAGGGCACAAGGCCTCGAAAAATCGCTTGTCAGGAATCAAACCAAGACCGCGGAATTCATCATCGAGCCGCCCACCTTGTTGTGTGCAGGCTTTGAGTGGGTCATCTCCGGCGACGAGAACCGGAACGCCACCGTGGCCGTTTCCTATCGCAAAAAAGATACGGGAGCGTGGCGGAACGGACTACCGTTGTTGCGTGTCGGCGGAGAAAAAATATATGGCCATGATCAGCCCTGGGTCTATACTACACCCAACCTGTTTGCAGGAAGTCTTTTCAATCTTGAACCGGGAACGGTATACGAATGTCGTTTTCAGTTGTCCGACCCGGATGGCATCGAAGGACCGTCCACGCAAACCGTATTTGTTCAGACGAAAACCGAACCCAAGCCTTATGCGCTTGGGCAAGTCTATCACGTCTATCCCCCGGGGTATAAGGGAACAAAACAAAGTCCTGCGTTTACAGGGTTGAACGAAGCCTATTATGGCACGGGCAATACCGGCGACTGGTGGAATGTTCCTGAACCTCGCGTACAGCCGGGCGATGTGATCCTGGTGCATGCCGGTCTGTATAAAGCACACCGGCTCAAGTATGCCGACTCCCTGGCGCTCGATTTCCACGGCGCCTATGTGCTCACCCAAAAAGGCACCGCCGAAAAACCGATCGCCATCAAAGCTGCCGGTGACGGAGAAGTTATTTTCGATGGCGACGGGTCCTATCGTCTTTTCGATGTCATGGCTGCCGATTACCATTACTTCGAAGGGCTCACCATCCGGAATACGGATGTCGCGTTCTACGGGGGATTGAAAAGGGTTATGGGCTGTAGCGGATTGACCGTCAAGTATTGTAAAATGGAAGACATCGGCATTGCCGTGATGACCTATAGCGCCGACTCGCGGGACTTCTATATCGCCGACAACATCATGGTCGGCCGGCATGAACGGGATACGCTCATCGGGTGGTATGGATTTGAAAAGCCGGCGCCGTTAACATCGTATTATGCCATCAAGGTATATGGACAGGGGCACGTGGTCTGCCATAACGCCATTGCTTATTTTCACGATGGGATATGCGTCGATACCCACGGCCTGCCCGAAGGCGAGAAGAAGAAATGTGTTTCCATCGATTTTTATCGCAACGATATCTTCAACGTCGCCGACGACTTCATCGAGGCCGACGGAGGCTCTCATAACATCCGCGTATTCGAGAACCGCGGGTTCAATGCCTATCATTCAGCATTAAGCGCACAACCGGTTTTCGGCGGGCCGGTCTACTTCATTCGAAACATTTGCTATAACATACCGGGCAACGCGTTAAAATATATGGTCCGCCCTTCCGGTATCTATACCTATCAAAACACATTTGTTGCAGAGGCCGCCATCAGCCCGTTTTCCAATGGTCACTTCCGGAACAACCTGTTCATCGGCCCGGACGATGCACGACCTTCGCTGACCGGCACCACGCTGACCAACTACACGACACTGGATTACAATGGCTATCGCAAGAAGCCCGAAACCCAAACCAACTACCGCTGGCGGTATCCGCGAAACGATTCACTGAACAATGCCGATGAAAAAGAGCTGGAGTGGACGGAATGTAAAACACTCCGCGAATTCACCAAGAAGACCGGCTATGAACTGCACGGAGTAGAACTCGAAAAAACAATCTTCGAGCATGTTCCGCTTCCCGATCCGCAGCAAAAGGGACATGTATACCCGGTGACAGGCTACGACTTCAAGCTAAAGCCTGCTTCCAAAGCGATCGATGCCGGATGCGTGGTGCCCACCATCACCGATGGATATACCGGCAAAGCGCCTGATCTCGGCGCGCTCGAATCCGGAGTGGTTGCGCCACAGTATGGACCGAGAAAATAGAGAGCTACGGGTGCTTCATGCTGCGTTGTTCTCAGTCCAGTTGTTAAGCGCGTTTGAACCCCACCCGGAAATCATAAAAAAAGGGCCCATAGGCCCTTTTACTGGAAGTGTCGGTTCACGGCGGCTTCGCGCCATAATTCTCAGGCCGCCAACCGGTTAATAATAAGAAAACTGATACGTCCCCAGGTTCAGCTGGCTGTTGCCATGTACCTCGTCAACTGTAGCCTGAACGATACCTACTTTGGTCGGATAGCTCAGCACATCATAGGTGTATGTAAACGTAGACGTGATCGTCACAAAGCTGTTGGCTGTATCCGTGCCCTTAAACACCATGGACGTGGGGTTGTTCTGATCCCTGCAGATCGTCTCATAAAATTCTTCGTCCGGATAGGAGGTAAGCGACAGGTAATACAGGGCACCACCCTGGATGTTGAACGGGTTGTTGCGCGCGTCGAAAACATTGGTAAGGTTATACCCGGCCTGTTCCTTCCACGTCACCACTTTGGTAATGTTGTTGCCGGTATACGTATACGAGTTTTCGTTCCCGTAAGGGTTCGGATATACAAGAATGCCATAGTCGTTGCCTTTACGGGTCAGCACTTGCCCCGATGCATTGTTCGTATAGTCGATGTCGGCAGTCTTGTCCACGACCAGTACATTCTCATCGGCATAGAACGCCAGGTGCTTGTTGACGATGCCCGATGCGCCGTAGGTGAAGAAGGCTTTCTCCACCGACACCGGGGCGCCCGTGGCATAGGTCTTCGCCACATAGGACGACGGCATGCAGTTGCCGCCGTAGTAGACCTTGAGACGGGTAACCGTACTATCGCCGCGCGCCGCCGCGTCGGAATAGCTCACTTTGACAATGCTGTCGATCAGATTGCTCTGGTAAAAGAATCTGAACCGTTCCTTTACAACAAGCGATGCGTCGGTGTGGACGATCTGTTTGACTTTTCGCTGGCGCGCGAACTCGGCATCGCATCTCTTGCAGGGCATGTGGTCTTCGCACCCGGAGAGAATAATGGAACATAACGCAAGGCAGATCATCAGACCGCCGGAGAGGAGAGGGTTTTTGATGGTTGTTTTCATCTTTCTACATATTAAATGGATGTTTTAAAATGTATAGGGAAGTTAGAGAGTTTTTCGGTTGGGCGGTGAAATAAAAAACCGCTTAAAATTATATTTATGCCGTTGTAATATTGAATGCACCTGGCATTGCTCTTGTGCCTGGCCGATAATAGGGACTTTACTGGTGCAGGCTGCGTCAATGGGACAGGTTTTAGGACCGGCGATTGGAGGTTGGGCTTTGCATATACCCTTCACACTTTTTGCGACGTCCAAGCCTTCTAAAAAGTCTTCCCTCGTCCGGAGGCTGGCTTAAGTGTAAAAATCACGCTCGGTTTTTTGGAACTGGCACTTGCACTAAAATTTCTTAGCCATGTCGACCTTGCCTATCATTGGAATTGGTTCGACCGGGAAGTCTTTCTATCACGTTGGATTATTACGTTCGGATTTCTGGGATTTTACCTGCTGGGAAAAATACGCTTTCCAGGCGACACCCCGCTGCAAAATCTAAGCCTGCCGAGAATGGTGCTTTCTATGATAGTACTTTCCTTCACCCTGTATATGATTCCTGGTTTATGGGGAGCGCCTTTGAAATCCATCTCGGCATTTCTACCACCTCAGGCCACGCAGGATTTCGATTTGTATACGTCTTCATTCGGGGCAAGGCGCACACACGATGGTCATGCGGAAAAGCCGGTAGGTATTCGGATATATTTCATGCTCCACTAAACCTTGACGTCTCTTATGACTATGAAGAGGGTATCGCATTCGCGAAAAGGGTCGGCAAGCCGGTTATGCTGGATTTTACCGGTCACGCTTGTGTGAATTGTCGGAAGATGGAAGCGTCGGTGTGGCCAGATAAAGACGTATATAAGCTATTAAATGACGAGCTCGTCATTATATAACTTTATGTGGATCACAAGACTGATTTACCGGAGAAAGAACAGTTTGTGTCATCGTTCAGCGGAAAAAAAATAAAAACCATTGGAAACAAGTGGAGCGACTTCCAGGCGAGCAGATTCAACTCCAATTCGCAACCGTATTATGTACTTCTGAATCCTGTTGATGAAGAACTCCTGGTGAAACCAATCGGGGCAGACTACGAACCGAAAAGCTATTATAACTTTCTTCAATCGGCGATTGATCAATACAGAAAGTGAATTCCTTAATGGAATTTTTCACCTTTCGCCAGCATTTCAATAATTTCTTTCATGCGCTTTTCTCTCGTCTCTTGTTTTTTTGCGGTCTGAAGACGAAATCCAATAGAGAAAAGATTGGTCTTATTGAGATCCTTAAAAACCGCTGCTGCCTTTTTGTTTTTGCTAAGTTCCTTTAGAAAGTCTTCCGGTATGGTCATTTTGCTTGGCGAATGGTATGCCTTTTCCCAACGGCCGTCTGCTTTGGCTTTTTCGACAACTTCTAGTCCCGCGGGCGTCATTCTCCCTTCGTTGATCAATCTTTCGATATGTTCAGTATTTTTTTGGGACCAAATACTTTTTTCTTTTCGGGGACAAAACTTTTGCAGCCAGGCTTGCTCGTCATGTGCTTGTTTTTGACCATCAATCCACCCGTAACAAAGCGCTACATCAAGCGCTTCTGCATAGCTGATGGTCTTTCTCTTTGAATCTTTCTTGAATATTTTGAGCCAAATCCCATTTGAGCGATCGTGATGCTTTATGATCCAGGTTTCAAATGCCTTGGCGGTTTTAAATTCTATTATGGGAGCAGTACTCAATTTAGTCATAGGACTGTGGGCTTTTTTTTCTACAGGCTTGCCGCTACCCATTGGCTAGCGGCCATTACCTTACTTTCCATCGATAAAGATAATTGCCTTACATTATTTTTGTAACCGGCTAATGTACTTTGAGAACTCTATTTGCTTCGTGCTTTTGTTTTTATTTGTAAATTTATGATAATCAACTAGTTGTAATTTATGATGCTCAATGCAAATGAAAAGAGATTACGGTCTATTAACCGCTTATTTTTAGGGGTATGATGAAGCCGATGTACAATTGAATATCAATACCTTGTGAAATGGTAGTCACAAGGCCAAACGAATAGACAATTCTGAATACGATGACAGGTGTTTCCGAAATAGTAAAATCGCTTTTGAATATTCACCAGTTCTCAGAAGAACAGCTGGATCTCTTTACGGATAAACTGATTTTTAATAGTCTTAAAAAGAAGGAGCTGCTTATAAAAGAAAATCAGGTATCAGACGGCATCTCTTTTATTCTGGCGGGGAGCTTTCGGGTCTTCAAAAAATTGAACAATGGGGAATTGACAATAAAGTTTTTTGTTGAGAACAATTGGATGGCAGACCTGGAAAGTCTGCTCACACAACAACCTTCCGAGAATTACATTGAAGCAATTGAGGATTCAGAAATTGCTTCCATTACATTAAGAGACCTGCATAGGCTTATGGACAGCCATCCGTGTTTTCGGATGCTAAACGCGTTATTGTCCGACTTAACCATTCCGACATCGTATATAGCAACCATCAGCTCAAAAAGTCCGGACGAACGATACAAAGAACTTTTATTAAAGCACCCCCAGTGGATAAATCGCTTTCCGCAAATGCTGATTGCTTCATACCTGGGAATGACACCGGAGACCTTGAGTAGGGTGAGGGCTCGGATGAAGTGATTTCTTGATTGTAATCAAGTGCGACGAGCAAAAATAAAGGACATCTTTGTGAAAAGACGGGTTACGAAAATCAGTCGAAATGAAATCAAATCAGATATGAACTTTGCCAAGTTGGTTCCTAACGTCTATTATGCAGATATTAATGACGGATTAAAGCTATTTGTTGATTGTCTTGAATTTAATATCGGGCATGAGGAATTGAAATCAAAAAGTCCGTTTTGCGTGCTCGAAAAGAACGGTTTGCAACTGTATCTTTTCGAAGATAAAGGACTGGCAAAAGAACATAACCCTGAATTCAGGATCGTAACGAATAGCATCGATGAGGTATACAAAAAAGTGAGCTCATCACATCCCGATTTTCTGCACCCCAATCTCCGTAGCGTTACGCTTCGGCCCTGGGGAGCAAAAGAATTTGCATTGAGGGATAACCAGGTATGCATCATTATTCAGCAATGGTGATCGTTAAAGGAAATCTGACCGTTGCAACGAACCGCTAATCAATCGGCCCCATCTTCGTGGCCTTGTTGCTTGTTACCTTTCTTTGAAAACTCACGCCGGATCCTGCTTAATGAAGTGTCTGTAATATTGAGATAAGATGCAATTTGTTTCAGTTGGGCATGCTGAAAAATCTCTTTGTTGGAAGTGATGAAGTTTTTATACCGGGCTTCGCCGCTAAGGTTGATTAATTCCAGCGATCGCTTTTTAAATAATACATATTCTTTGGCCAACATGGCTACACCATAGGCCCTAAATTCAGGTATAGCATGCAGCAGCATGTTCAATTGCTCATAGGTAATGGAATAGCCTCTACAATCGGTTACGGCTTGTATGCTTTCGGTGGATTTTGTTTTTAAATAAAACGATGAAACTTCCAATACCACACTATCCCGTTGGTAAAAATTAGTGGTGATCTCGTTGCCTTTACTGTCAAACGTGAAGGCGCGCATGAAACCGGTCTGTAAAAAGAAATAGCGGTCATTTACCTTTCCTTCCCTTAGAAAGAAGTCGTTTTTGGCAATCGTCATCTCTTCGAAGTACTCGACCACATGGTCTAACGTGCTGTCCGGGAATGTCAGATTTCGTAAGATATAATTTTTCAGCCCCTGTTTATCCATTTGCATGATATCGCGTTATACGTATACGGTTTCAAAACACCGTTAAAAAATTACCACACAGCAAAAATGGTTAAAATTTTGATTGATCGCCCATAGCGGCGCGATCAATCAAAATTAGTTGATATCCCTTGCGGCAGGTTTGCCCATTGAATCTCGCGCACCACGGAACTTGGCTAACGTCGCCCAACTTCACATCATGGTCGCCAGATGCCGGGCCTTAACTGACTAAGCCCTGCATCCTCAAGGTAGTAAAAATGCGTTTACCTCCATAGCAAAATCCCGGCCGTTCTGGAACAGGCCTCCGTGACCTGAATCACTCCACATGACGAGTTTTGCATTTGGGATGTTTTGAAGCATGAGATATGAATTGCTGGAATCCACCATAATGTCGTCGTTGCCGTTAACGATGAGAACGGGCTGTTTGATAGATCTGAGCTGCTCGTTGCCTTCCGCTGTTGTTGAGCCGTATGTGATAATCGCCTTGGCCTGGTTGTTAATCGTTTCTTGACTGCTGGGCGAATCCCGGTTTAGTTTCCGCTCGGCCAACCTCTCTAAGAAGGCTTCGCCCGCCTGGATACTCGTGGGAGTTTTGTTGAAAAACAAATTGATGAGCACCCGCTCCGGCCCATCTGCAAATGCTTTTTCCAGATGGGATTGCAGTTGTGCGATAGCCTTTCCTCCCTGGGGTCCGGTGCCCGCCAGAATAAGCTTACCCACCAGGTCGGGATAATCGACAGCAATCTGTTGCGCTATAAATCCCCCGAGCGAGTAGCCTAAAAGATTGACTTTTTTAAGACCTAAGGCGAGAATAAAATCTACAGCATCCTGCGCCATAGCAGGGACATTGTCGGGAGTTGTTCCTTTTGAGCTTCCTACTCCCTTGTTGTTGAACAGCACTACCGGGTGATTATTGGCGATGGCATTAACAACTTCCGGATCCCAATTGTCCATGGTTCCGGTGAAGTGCTGTAAAAACACAACGGGTATTCCATCTTTTTTGCCAAAAGAGCGGTAGGTAAAATCCGTGCCGTTTACGTTGATACGATTTGTCGGTGCAGTCTGGTGCGTATGGCCCTGTGAGGCGAAAATATTTTCTTTGGCTTCCATAATTTTCTAGAGGTTTAAGGCAAGCTTTACTTTCGATATTGATCCTTGCCCGTTGAACTTTCCAATGAATGATCGATTATTTGGCTTCCACCGCTATGATTTGCGCCAGCACATGGGGAAACATAATAAAAGGGGTGTGACTTGAGGGAAGGGAATACAATCTCTGTATACCGGCATCTTTGACCATTTTCTGCTGAAGCATGTATCCGATGGTATGATCATTTAGACTGTGAACAAACACTTTATTGATTTTTCCAAACTTTTCGTCGGTCAGCGTAACGGGTGTGGCTAGCGGAGCCAGCGGTTCAGGTTTTATTGTATTGCTTACATAGTCGGCCACCGGTGCGGGGGCGTCGGCCATGAAGACATCTGCAACGCCTTCTTTGCGTACGGTAGCAATCCCTGCCTTTTCATCTACGATAAGACTTTTTCCAATGTGACTCTCTGCGTCAGTTTGCGCAAGCGACAGCAGGCTCTCGCCATTCTTAGGCACGTAGGCTGCGATATAAATTAGCTTCTTTATCTGTGGTGCCATTTGCTCCGCTACCTGGCTTCCTACAATGCCTCCGAAACTATGGGCAACTAATACGACATTTTTTTTGTCGCCAATGGCTTTTTTAACGTCGTCAATATAAAGTTTCAAGCTAATTGCGGTGATAGGGGTATTGTCGCTTCCGTGTCCGGGAAGATTGATGGAAATAACCTGGTTGCCTGCTGCAACTAAATCTTCGGCAACATGTTTCCAGTCACTCGCCGATGACCACGCGCCGTGAATAATTACAATTGTGCTGGTGTTCTGGGCTTTATTGGCCTGTGAGAAGGCCGTGAACGTTGTTGTCAATAGCACGGCTATTGATAAAATCAAATTCTTCATTATTCTAGAGATTAAAATTGATAATTAGTTATGGGATACTTTGATTAAAAGCGCTGTCAGTGAATCAGGCTGGGAAAGGAACGGGCTGTGGCCTGTATTGATCTTGTATATGGATTTAACGCTACCTGCTGTAATCATCCTGTCTTGCAAGGACGGTGACACCACATGGTCTTTCAACGTCTTGATGAAGACCTTTTCGACCGATCCGAAATTTTGGGCAGTGAGCGATACAGGATTTATAAAGGGAATTAACGGCTCCGAGTGGTAATTTGTCAATACAAGATTTTGAACCTCCGGGGTGCCGTCCTGGATAAAAAGGTTTACAATTTGATCTTGCTTTACGTCTACCGTGACACCGTCATTGTTGAAGATCAGGACACCCTCACCGCCAAGTTGTGAGTCTGGATCGGTATGTGCCAAGGCATCCAATGTCTGCCCGGTGACTGGTAAATAGGCGGCAACGTAAACCAGCTTCTCGGTTTTTTCAGGTACTGCTTCTGCCACTGCGGAAATTATCATCCCCCCAAGGCTATGACCTACTAAAATAACCTTGCCATCGATTGCCGAAAGGGCATCAATTACCTTTTCTTTATAGCGATCCAGTGTTATTTCGCCAAAGGGTGTCTGATCGTCTCCATGTCCTGGCAACTCGACAACAGTAACTTTATGACCTTGTTTTTCAAGATTGGCTTTTACGGAATTCCAAACATACGGCGCCTGCCACGCGCCATGAACAAGTACGTAATTTTTGGATTGTGCCGGCGCAGCGTCATCGTCCGAGCAGGATGTTAAGATAAAGATACACGCAACAACGAGAAGCGGGATTAATCGAATATGTTTCATGATGGGTTTAGTTACAGTTTTAATTTTTGCTTGCTTCCAAGGATATGATCGCGGACAATACCTGGGAAAATACGATGAATGGAGTGTGGCTGGAAGGCAGTGAATACGTTCTGGCGATGCCCGCTTCTTCAACCATCTTTTGCTGAAGGGAATAGCTTACGGTACGATCGTGTTGACTATGGATATAGACCTTGGCGATTTGTCCGAAGTTGGCCTTCGTTAGGGTAACCGGCGTAGCAAGAGGAGCTAAAGGTTCTGGTCTCATGTTTTTGATTACATATTCGACTACCGGTGCAGGAGCATCAGCCATAAAGGTCTCCGCAATTGCTTCTTCTGCTATGCTGGCAACTCCAGCCTTTTCGTCTACGATAAGGTTTTTGCCGGCAAGGCTCTCTGAATCAGTCTTTGCCAGCGATAACAGGCTGTCCCCGTTTTTCGGGACAAAGGCCGCGACATAAATTACTTTTTTGATTTGAGGAGCAATGAGTTCCGCTACTTCGCTGGCCACCAGACCACCAAAACTGTGGCTGACCAATGTGATGTCGGTTTCATCGCCGATGGCCTTTAGGACCGCATATACATAGAGTTGTAAAGTAATGGATGAAACAGGAGTTTCATCGCTGCCATGGCCTGGAAGGTTTACGGTGATCACGTTACTGCCGGCGGAGGTAAGATGCCCGGCCACATGGCTCCAATCTTTTGCAGACGACCACGCTCCGTGGATGACTACTACCGTGTTAGCACCTTTAACGGGCAAGGGACTTTTGCCTGCTTCTTTATTTTTTTCTCCGTTTTCCATATAGAGTATTTAGTACGACGCTGCAAAGGAAGTGCGAATGAAGCCGGCGCCACTTGTCATATGGCAAGTAATGAGCTCGGGTCTCATTTTTTTGCCGCTGCCGGACAGTTGGATATCGGCGTAACCGTTGGCCTCATCGATGGGAGAGCGCGCCTGATGGGTCAGGCTTTCGAGATGGCCTATAGATTCTTTATAAGCGGCAATTTTTCGATCCGGAGTCTTCGCATCACATAGAAACAAGCCTTACTTTTGATTTCTTCGCAGGTCCATGCACTTGCCTGAAAAATGCCTTGTTTTATACATGGCCTTATCAAATCATAAAATCAACTCACTCCATGAATCGCACGGCCATTTTCTCTCTTGGTGTACTGTTAGCGCTGACATCTTGTTCAAAGGATACTGATCAGTCTTTTGGAGAAACGCAGATAACCAAATGGCAGGACGACAAAACCGCTGCCATCTCCATCACCTACGATGATGCCACCATCAATCAATTTCGAAAAGTACTTCCGGTCATGGATTCGTTGGGACTCAAGGCCACCTTCTATATCAACACCACCGATATCCCAGGTTCACAATTTGCGCCCAAATATTTTGGAAGGCCGCTGATCAATATCATTAAAGAAACCTCGAAAACGCCAACCACGTTGGATAACCTTTTTGAACGTGCTTCAGCGTTGCGTTTTCTCGATATCGAAAATGCAATTGAAGCCCATAACAGCGCAGGCGCCCTCTTTGAACAAGGAAAAACAGATGAGGCGCTTAAGGTTGTTGACGAGGCTTTCGCAAAAGCGAGAAAGAAAAACTCCGGTCGTGAAGTGCGGCCGGTATTGCTGACCGGAGAAATGATCACCTGGGACGAGATCAGGAATTTCGCTAAAAATGGCCACGAGTTTGGAAATCACACTATCTCGCATCCCCGCCTGGCCGTTTTGAGTGAACCCAACTTGTTGTATGAGTTGGAAAAAGGGAAGGAAGAGATATTCAATCAACTTGGCCCGGAGCACACCTTCTCGGCAGAGTGCCCATTCGGAACGGAAGATGAACGTGTCATGGCGTATGCCCATAAAATTCACCCGGCATTGCGAAACCGCATGCCCGAACCCTTTCTCGTCGAACTGAACCGGTCAAGCAACGAGGTTCCGGGAATAGACCATGGCAAAGAATATGTTCAATGGCAACGCGGTGCATTGAAAAAACACGATGTACCTGAAATGAAATCGTGGGTAGACACAGTGCTTACACATCATAACGTCTGGCTGGTACTTACCTTTCACGGAGTCGATGGCATAGGTTGGGAGGCAAAACCTCACCAGGAGCTAAGAGAATATTTTACCTACATGAAACTACACGAAGCCAAACTTTGGATTGCTCCTTTTAAGGACGTAACAAAATATATGCGTGAACGTATGAATGCTTCCTTGAAAGCGGAAAATCAGGGCGAAAAGATTAGCGTAACATTGTCTCATTCTTTGGACAAAAGTCTGTATAACGTTCCGCTCACCTTGAAGACCTATGTTAAGAGCGATTGGAAAGAGGTAAAGATAACCCAGGGCAATCAATCTTTAACGCGCAAGCCACAAACAGATCAAGGCGGCGCCTATATTTTATACCCGGCAATGCCTGGAGATACGGCCATCGAAATAGCTTCGATCAACTAGAAGTATCGAAGCCCGCTGTCGCCGTGGTGTTTATGATCTACCAGTATATAGCAGGGTGATTGGTGGCGGACAGCCGGGCAGCCAGACGGAAACGGAATTCGTGCAACTAAAGATAAGATGATTCCACCACCAAAAAAGGCGCAATAACGCTAAGAATTGCTGAGCACATTCAAGCGTTGTTTAAGTAACGTGCTGATTTATAATGCGTTGAGGTGATTTTTGCGGAACACTGAAGGATCTCATTTCCCGACATAAAATGCTTCCTTCCTTGACAGTCAGCGTGGCTATTAACTCGAGTAGCAAAATGGCAACCACATTACCGGGTAGTCGCTCCCAACTCTAAAGAGATAATCCCGACACAAACCTAAAGGAAATGTACTTCTTCATTTTGTCTCGGGGTAGCGTGATTTTTTGAAATCTCTCGAATCTAAAAATTTTGCGATTTTGAAATCTTGAAATTCATATCTTTGAACTCGACCACATCTGTTATCAAAGTTGTCTGACCAAGTGCACCCGCATCCTCAAGCCTCCGTTATGCTTTCCGCTATCCTAAGATTATCTATCCCTTGCATCCTGCTGATTTTAGTGACATCCAACTTCAACGTCCGGGGGCAATGCAACACGACACTAAACAAACTCCTTCCGGAAGCTTCGGTCAATAACGACGACAGACTTGGAAGTGCACTCGCCGCTAACGGGCAATATATGGTCGTCGCTGCCGAGAACAGCGATACCCTTGGCATACTTTACGCTGGGGCGGTTTTCGTTTTCGAAAAGACCGTTGCGGGTTGGTCATACCGCGCCATGTTGACGGCGTCGGACCCGGATGAATATGATTTCTTTGGAAACAGGGTAGCCATTGATGCAACAGGAAACACCATCGTGGTCATTAACCGGAACTACGACAAGGGTGGCGCATACATCTTTGAAAAGCCGGCTTCGGGATGGGAAACGATGCATGAAACTGCGAACATCAAGTTTCCGGAATACCTTGAATTCAATTCGGCGCTTGACATCAGCGACGATGGCTCAACCATCGCGGTATCTAATCCCATGACAGACCATACCATGCTGTTTGTGCTCGAGAAGCCCGTCACGGGCTGGTCAAGTTCACAACAGCCCCAGGCTTTGGAACAGCGCCAAGCACAACAGGGCATCTGGCTTGGGTCCGACGTGACGATTCAGGACGATTACATTTATGCGACCACCAACAATGACGGGAATCCTTCCATTTTTGTATATAAAAAAATGGGTGGCGTTTATTCCAGGATCGCACAATTGGCAACATCGCTTTCGGCTTCCGAGCTCGCTTATTTCGGAGAGCACGTGGCGCTGCAGGGTAACACCATTGTTGCCACCGGACTTGCCTACGTCTCAGGCGTGATCACGCAGCGATTCTTCGTTTTTCAGAAGTCGGGCGAATGGACAGATATGAATGAGACAGCACAGTTCCAACTCCCTGGGCTGTCGTCGTATAAGTTCCCTTATTCGATTGCACTTACCTCTCCGAAGACGATCGCGGCAGCGGTGCTGACCAAGGAAGGCGAATATTATACGGGCAAAGTGGTGGAAGCAACAACGACAAACGGATCGTGGCAGGATCTTTCCGTTACCACACTGTTCGAAGAAAAAGGACTCTGGACACCTTCAGAGTTTAGCAATGATCTTGTGTGGAATGGTTCGGACCTTGTGATGGCGGCAGTGGAGAAGAGTGCCGTGTTTGGAAATCGGAATTCCATACTCAGCATGACGAAGAGCGCGGGACTTTGGGGCAGCCTTCAACAGGTTTCGCTGCCGCGTAACTCGAGCAGTAACATGTATTTCGGAACGAGTATTGTAAAAACACCGGAGGCGATGTTCGCGGGCGCTCCATACGACGGAACTGCCGGGTTTGGTGCAGGAGCAGTATATATTTATGAGCGTAGCGGCGAAGACTTTGTAAAGATGCATACAATTTATCCGTCGCCGCGGACACGAAAACCAGGCGGAGGGTCGGATGCAGCCTTCGGGTATAGCATCGCCGTACACGGCGATGACATCGCTATCGGTGCACCTTCTTTTCTCTACGCGCCCGGGCATTATGGAAAGATCTTTTTATACAGACGAACATCGTCGAGTTGGAAAACGGCTGCGCTCTACGACTCCTTGATTGTACCCGTCGATCTTGACCTGAACCACGTCGGGGCAACGATCGCGATGAACGATCACCTGCTGTTTGCATCGGCATACAACAATCTTGGTGGTGCACATACCAACGCGGTGGTGGTGTTTGAGAAGGTGGGTGGCAAATGGACGTATCAACAGGTGATAACCTTGGGAAAGCCGATTGATAAATCATGGCCTTCCGTGAATCTCAGTCTCGACAGCGACCAACTTGCCGTGGGTGAATTTTTCACCATCGGCGGCGGCGTTTCGATTTTCAACCGGAATGTTGGAACAGCGCAGTGGGAAGCTACTGCATCCTTTTTCGGAGACGTTTTCTCGAGTATTGGTGGTGGAATAAAACTTCTCGGCGATCACCTCTTCGTCGGTGCGCCTGGAAAAGATCACAATAACGTTTACCGGTCCGGCGAAGTGCTGGTGTATACAAAGCTCCCGGGAGAATCGTGGCGGTCTGACATGCAGCCGTCAGCCGTGATTGCTCCTGAGATATCGATTGAAGGAGCATTCTTCGGATCATCCCTCGATGCCATCGGAAATACACTGGTCGTAGGAGCGCCAGGAATGTTTCTCACGTTCGACAGTAACGTGCGCACCATTCCGGGGAATACGTACGTCATCCAGACCAGCGATTACTTCTGGGTGAATACGATCCAATACCTCAATCTTCAGGGCGATCGCTATGCCAGCAATGAGCGCGATCATTTCGGCTCGTATGTTGCCCTCGATCAGGAATATTTTTATATCGGCGCAAGAAGCGAGAACACCGATACCGGGAAGTTCTCCGGTGCCGTGTACTATATCCCCACGCCACCCGTTATTTTTCTTCAATCGCCGGTGTGTGCGCAATCAGGTCCAATCCCGTTGCAGGCATATCCGTTCGGGGGCAAATGGTCCGGTCAGGGCGTCGACGAGTCGGGAACGTTTGATCCGGCGACGGTGGGCATCGGTGTCTTCACGTTGACCTACACGACCCCCAACTGCAATAAGCAGGGCACAGTCCAAATCGAAGTAAAGGCACCGGTTATCATTCAACAACTTTCGCCTGCGGACGTGACGATGTGTTCGGAAGGAAGTGTTAAACTTGAGCTTGAAAAGGTAGCGGGAGCAATTTTCACTTGGTATTACCGGCCGGAGGGAGCGACTACGTTTGTGTTGCTAACCTCTGGAACGGAAAAGCTGTCGGTAACCAATCCCGGCGAGTACAAAGCCGTCGTGTCGTCCGAATGCTCGGTGGAATCTCCCGTGTTTAGGATCAGCATTGAAAATTTCCCCATCACGGTCGGACCACAGCCAATCATCTGCTCCCCCGCGAATGCCGTTTCACTTGTTGTCTCGAACAACACCGGCGTATGGGAGGGAACCGGTGTCAGTAAAAATCAATTCAACCCCGCGGGACTCGCCAACGGATTTCATTCTCTGACATACCGCATCACCACGTCGTTGGGGTGCCGCGTGGCATTGAAAGACAGCATAAAGATAAGCATTGTCGCTCCGGTCACGGTCACACAGCAGGAGAATGATTTTTGTGAAACGGGTTCGGTGCTGCTCCATTCGTCGCCCTTCGACAGCGCGTTGGGCTACAAGTGGTATTATAAGGAAACGCAGAGTGGAACCTTCACGTCAGTGAATAGTATGCTGGCAGGGGACGTCCCGGTGTACGTACAGGGATACTATCAAACCGTGGCTACCAACGGCGAATGTTCAACGACAAGCAATAGTGTTGAAGTCGGGTTCGGCACCAATCTGTCATACGAGCTTTCGGAGGTGTTGAAGCCCATCTGCAATGCCAAAGATTTTACCATCGTTGCGTCGGCGAGAGAAGGAACAACGTACACATGGCAACACAAGGCGATGGATGGAAATGGCTATCAGGACCTCGACGGACAAACAGCAAACCGGATAACCGTTAGCGAAGATGGTTACTATAAAGTGAAAGGCGAATACGGCTTTTGCTCGTTCGACTCATCACCGGTACTCATACAGTTCGCCAGGGACACCTTATTTGTCCCGAATATCTTTACACCTAATGGCGACGATAAAAATCCTGTGTTCAAGGCAGAGACAACAGCAACCGTAAACGCACTCGCCATCTACAATCGCTATGGCGACCAAATATTCCAGACCTCAAACGGGCAGTGGGATGGAGGCGACGCTCCTTCTGGAGTATACTACTGGCGCCTTCACTATGAAGGATGCGATAGCGAAAAAGAATTGAAAGGCTGGGTGCATCTGATCCGGTGAGGCGGCCGTGATGTTACAAAACAAATTCTCCTTATGCCATCATAAGGAGAATTGTCAGGGAAACGGTCTTTATTGATATTATTTTTCTTCGACCGTAAATTCAATATTGATCTTACTCAGGTCTTCCAGCGGCTGCATGTTTAAATGTACTTTATCTTCTTTAAACAGCTTTGATTTCTTCAGGTTCTCCTGTGATTGAATGAGTTTAGACCGGCTGAATTTATCGCCTTTTTCGAACGCGATCATTTTGAGAATCTCCGCGGCCGTGATGGACGAATTTCCTTTGATGCTGATCGCGTTGATATAAGCGACATTACCCTCTTGGACCTTCATGTTCAGCACCACTTTATTTGCCGTAACAACTTCTTCGGTGTCTATTCTGAAATATGCATATCCGAGATCCATGTAAAGACCGCCGATGTCTTGCCTTTTAGGGTTGTAGGATAAATTCTGTTCCACTTGTTTTTTATCATAAACATCCCCGGGTTTGATCGCTAGAATGTCGGTCAGGTACTCGTCCGTAAAAACCCGGTTGCCTTCCCAGTTCACTCCTGCGACGATTAGTTTCTCCTCTGATACATTTGCCTGCTGGCCATGTTCAGAACGCTCTGTCAAAGAAAACGCCATCGTCAGGAAAGCTAACAATGGTATTGTGGCTACAAATCTTACTGCTTTCATTTTGCTTTGTTTTTGAATGTATAACATATTGATTCTTGTTTTTAAGTCGGCTACTGAAAACGAATGAACGAACCGTTCTGCCTTATCGTGATGCGACAATCGTACAATTAGTTTCGAGTACGCATCCGGATCTCGCATGGTATTCATCACCGCTTTGTCCGCCAGATATTCGTGCACCTGGCATAGCGAAGCTTTTAATTTCCTCAGGAAAGGATTAAACCAACACACAACCCCTGCGATCTCCATGAAGAGTAGGTCATAAGAGTGTCTCTGCCGGATATGGGCCAGCTCATGCAGCAGCACGGTATGGTATTCATCCGGCTGTAATGAATGCTTATTTTCATTAATAAATATGCAGGTCA
>Ga0209050_1001084_pt1 | contig 33229 bp, 26 predicted proteins | sample Araplavi_mTSA_r2_FD_184276 | JGI IMG/M metagenome (GOLD analysis project Ga0209050, IMG submission 184276) | Arabidopsis root microbial communities from North Carolina, USA - plate scrape MF_Cvi_mTSA_r2 (SPAdes) (version 2) | ecosystem: Host-associated > Plants > Roots > Endosphere | place: USA... | reverse complement strand
CGCCTTGTTTGAGGTGATACGGGCTCAGACCACCTTCGCCGGTGTTGTGGGCAAAGGAACCGATCTTCGCGCCGGCATTCAACGCTTCGATAGCATGGCTGCTGAGCGACCCGAAACTCATGGCCGATATATTCAGGATGCTGGCGCTGTAGGGCTGCGTGCAATCTTTGTTGCCTACCAGCACGCGCGGATGATGGTCGATGGCGTGAAAATCCAGGGGCACGATGGAGTGACTCATCCATTCATAGCCTTCGGCGTACACGTCCAGTTGCGTACCAAATGGGGTGGTGTCCACTTGTTTTTTGGCCCGCTGATAGATGACCGAGCGGTCGTTGCGATTGATGGGCGAGCCATCGGTATCGGACTCCACAAAATATTGCTGGATCTTGGGGCGCAGGTCTTCAAACACATAGCGCAGTCTGCCCATCAAGGGAAAGTTGCGTTTGATGGACTGCTTGGTCTGGATCATGTCGTGATAACCCATAAAAATAAAAGGCCCCACCAGGAATAACGCGAAGAGCGCGTCGATCCAGAAAAAGGCCCACACGAAAATAAGCAGCACGACTATCGTGCTGACAATGACAAAATTTCTTCTCATAATGCTTCCGGGACGATCGTCAAATATACTAAAATCAATTTGTGGAAGAACGGGGGCGGGGAATGCAGAATCGTCGTTTGCGAATTACCTTGTGGCACTAATTTCCTTGCTATGAACAACGTACCCCACCTCATGGAACACATCGATTTCGACACCACTTTCCTGGTGTTCGACCTGCTCGCCGTTTTCATGTTTGCCACGTCGGGGGCCTTGACGGCCATTCGCAAAAAATATGATTTCATCGGTGTCTTCATGGTGTCGTTTGTGTCGGGTTTGGGTGGGGGGTTGATCCGGGATGCGATCTTTATCCAGGCCGGCCCACCCAAGGCCGTGACCGATTCCAAATATTTGCTGGTCATCCTGGCGGCGTTTGCGCTTTCGCTGATCTTTCATGGCAGCATGCACCGGCTGAAGCGCACGGTCATCCTGGTGGATGCCCTGGGCCTGGGTGCCTATGGTGTGGTGGGAGCCGAGGCTGCCTTACAGGAAGGGCTTGTCCCCCTGGCGGCTGTGCTGGTGGGCATTTTCAATGCCTGTGGTGCGGGCCTGATCCGCGATGTGCTGATCCGCGAGGAACCGATCATTTTTAAGCCGGGACAGTTCTATGCCGCGGCGGCTATTTTAGGATGTGGCATTTTTGTGGGGATGGTAGAACTGGGACATGCCGATCATACCCTGGCCGCCATCCTGGCTACGCTCACGGTCTTTTTGGTGCGCATCCTCTCCATCTATTTCGATTGGCAAACACGGCCCGTGCTCGATGAGGATGACCGCTCGTAAACGTCCCTTTTATCTTTGCCCGTCAAAGGCTTTCTTTGTGACAAACCAATCCAACTCCGCTGTCCTATGAGTCTTCCGAAGAAAATTGCGCTGGGCTTCCTTGCCCTGCTGGTCATCATCCAACTTTTCCGGCCTTCCAAGAATATTTCCAACGAGATCATCACCGCCGACGATATCTCAAAAAAATATGAGCTCCCTCAAAACGTCCACCAGATCCTCATCAAAAAATGCTACGACTGTCATAGCAACAATACCATCTACCCCTGGTATTACAACATTCAGCCGGTGGCCTGGTGGATGGCCAATCACGTGAAGGATGGTAAGCGTCACCTGGATTTTTCGACCTTCAAAACCTATCCGGAAAAAAAGGCCAATCACAAAATGGAAGAACTATCGGAAGCCATCAACGAAGGTTGGATGCCATTGGATTCTTATCTGTGGATCCATAAAGAAGCCACCGTCACCGCCTCCGACCGCGAAGCCATCAACGCCTGGATCAAGAGCCTGCCAATAGTTTTCGAGAAACACGAAGAAGGAGAGCAGCACTGATCATAGGGCAAACGAGTTCCTAGTTATAGGTGATCAGGGATGGCGCGCGCACAAAGCTACCGCTATACTTGATGCGGAGGTTGCTGGTCACGCTGATCTTGAATGCGCTCATGTCCTGAACCGTGCGCGGATAGTAAAACAATTTGAGTTCTATCGTACCAAACACAAGGTTTTCGTTCCGTGTCCTTACGCCTGTGCCCAAGCCAAAATAAGGCTTGTCATAAAATATAATTTGATCCTTGCCCGCAATCTCTGCCACGTCTATGAACACGATGGGGGCAAATCGGAAACCCAACAATTTCCACGGCGTGTAGAGCACCATCTGGTAGCGTCCGTGCAGCCTTTTGGTGCCCAACACACTGTCGGCCCGGAAGCCTTCCAATCCGTAGGTGTTGTTGATGTCCAGCAAAATGTTGGTGCGCTGGTTGAAAACGTATGTAAAGTCAATGTCGGTCTCATGCCGGATCATGAACCGTTTGTGATATTTCAATTTGGAAAACAGCTGTCCATAAACCAGGATAGTGGCGTCCTCAAACCGTCCCTGATACGGATAGGCGCCCACCCGCAGCGATGTCGTGTAAAAATTTCCGCCCTTGTGAAAGAATGATTTGTCCAGGTCAAAGCCCAGGTAGGGCCGGTTTAGTCCCAGCAGACTTTCCCAACCAACGAGAATGGACATGGTATGGCCGTAGGGCACGTCTTCCGTACGACCGAAGCCGTATACATATCGTGTCTTATAGAAATCCTGCCGGAAGAACGTGAACGAGCCCAGGACATATCGGCGATCGTTATAGATGGGGTTTTTAATTTCGTATTCCTGTTCCGGCTTTTGGATGAATCGCTGGTTAAAAAATCGTGCGCTCACAAAATGGCGGCCACGGTCGCCCGTGTTTTTCTTTGCGCCGACGTTATAGCCCAGCCACACATCGGAGATGTTGTATCGATAGTTTAAAAAAAGCGAATCGGCGGTCTGGTAGAAATTTTGTGACCAGTTTTTACTGAACTCCAACCCTCCGGCCATACGCGAGTAGGGCGACACCAAGGGCCGGTCGAGCCGCAAATACCAGGCATTCTCGTCGGCCTCCCCGTAGCTGCTTCCGCTGTTAAGTTGTGTATAGCCTACCGTCACGTTGACCAGGCTCCCTGCCAGGCTGCTTTTTCGGTAGTAGAGGCTATACCCAAACCGTGGATAGCGCGGATAATCATAGAGACCGTCGAATTGCGTTCGCTGCCCCGCGCCCAAGACGTTGACGTCGTATATGCGGAAGCTGAACTTGTTTGGCCCGCGCGGGCTGAAGTTTCCCCCGATGCTAAAAACGTCGCGCGTCACGACCAGCACGTCTACCGAATCTTCGGAGCCCTTGACGGGCAACACCTGGATGCGGGCTTCGAGCATAAAGTCCTGATCGCGAAGAAAGCGTTCGTTGTCGGCGAGCTTATAGGGATTGAGCGGTTTTTTTTCGTAGAAGAAGAGGTGTTGACGGATCATCCACTCCTTTGAATTTTTGTGCAGCGCATTGGCGGCCTTGGCGGCGAAATTTTTTATGGTGCGTGCCGTGTCGGTGATGGTCTTGTCGAATCCGATATGATTTACCCGGATGTTTCGGATGATCTTTCCTTCGTAGGGAAGAAAGGGGTCTTCACTCCGGGTGTCGATCGGGTCGTCTTGCAGGGGTTTGCGTGTAACGCTTTTGAGGATCTCTTTCGATAGCCGGGTATCCTTTACGGCATCGATGATGTTGCGGACGGTGTCTTTTTTTGTTTTCTCCTTCTCCGGTTTTTCCTGGGCAAGCGCGACGGACAGCATGCTGATGCAGAATATTGCGCTAAGAAGTAAACATTTTTGCCAAACCATTGGGACTGTTGAGCGCCTTAAGTTATCATACCTGCACCACAAACAAAAAACCCGGGCATACCGGGTTCTGTTATAAAAATATTGTCTTTTTAGCGCTTATGCCAATGCCTCTACGGCCTGAATTTCGCCGGGCATCATGCGGGTGAAGAGGTTTTCGATGCCGGCCTTCAGCGTGATCATGGACGAAGGGCATCCGCTGCAGGAACCCTGCAGTTTAACTTTGACGATGCCGTCTTTGAAGGAGTGGTAGGTTATGGCACCACCGTCCTGCTCCACGGCCGGGCGGATATATTCTTCCAGGATGGTCTTTATCTTCCGGATGGTATCGGTCTCTTCTTCGGCCACAGCGGTGTCGGCTTCGCTCACGTCGAGGATGAACTTGCCGTCTTCCAGGAACTTCTTGATGTGTTCTTTAAGGGTGCTCTGGATCTCCAGCCATTCCACGTCTTCCGTTTTGGTGACGGTCACGAAATTGCTGGCGAAAAATACGCGGCCCACAAATGGGTAAGCAAAAAGCTCGATCGCCAGGGGCGAAATGGAAGCCGTTTCCGCATCGGGAAAATCGAAGCTCATTCCTTCGGGGACGAGCATCTCGTTGACCACGAATTTCAGGGAATTGGGGTTGGGATTCGATTCCAGGTAGATATGGACATTTTTGGGGACGGCCTGCAGCATATTTTCAGATTTAATACTCCAACAAAATTAAGGATTTTAAGTTCACCCGGAAACGGGTAAAAATGGCCTAAACAAAGCCGCTAGGCGGGATCCGGCGCTTCGTTTTCCAAGGCGTTTTCCCATTTGCTGACCACGGCGGTGGCAATGCTATTGCCGATCACATTCGTGGCACTCCGGCCCATATCGAGCAAGGGGTCGATGCCCAGCAAGAGGGCCAGGCCGGCCTCGGGTATGTCGAAGGTGGCCAGCGTTCCGGCAATGACCACCAGGGAGGCGCGCGGCACGCCAGCGATGCCCTTGCTGGTCACCATCAGCACCAGCAACATGCTCAGCTGGGTGCCCAGGGGAAGGTGGATGCCGTAGGACTGGGCGATAAACAGCGAGGCAAACGTCATGTACATCATGCTGCCGTCGAGGTTGAACGAGTATCCCAGGGGCAGCACAAAGCTCACGATCTTGCTTTTGCAGCCGAATTTCTCCAACTCTTCCATCGTCTTGGGAAATGCTGCCTCGCTGCTGGATGTGCTAAAGGCCAGCAACACGGGTTCCTTGATCCGCTTGACGAGACGGAGCACGCGCTTGCCGATGATGAGCAAACCGGCCAGGATCAGAAGTGTCCAGAGGAGTGCAAGCCCGAAATAAAATTCACTCATGAAAATAGAATACGTCTTCAAGACACCCAGCCCCTGCTTGGCGATCACGGCCGTCATGGCCCCGAACACGGCCAGCGGCGCGAAGTTCATGACGTAGTTGGTGACTTTCAGAATAACATGTCCGGCCGCATCAAAGAATGTGATGACGACCTTGCCTTGTTCGCCGACGGCAGCGGTGGCGATACCAAAGAAAACAGCGAACACGACGATCTGGAGAATTTCATTCTTTGCCATGGCATCGATCACCGAACTGGGGAAGGTGTGATACAAGAAATCGCGCAAGGTAAATCCGTTGCGGGTGATCACGGTTTCGTCGGTGTCGGGCAGTGGCAACTTCATGGCTATTCCGGGTTCGAAAATGTTCACGAGGAGTAAACCGAGCAACAGGCTCAACAATGACGCACTTACAAACCACAGTAAAGTTTTTCCACCAATTCTTCCCACGGATGTTATATCACCCAGCTTGGCGACACCCACGACCAGCGTGCAAAGTACGAGTGGGGCGACGATCATCTTGATCAGCCGTAGAAAAATATCCGGAAGGAGGGCGAAGGGTTCTATTTTTTTATCGCGCGCCTGCGTCACTTCGCTGCGGGCCTTGGTGAGGGATTCTTTTTCGGCGGTCAATCGGGGGATGGCATTGCTGTCGGCTGCGTGTAGGGCATGCTGGGTGGCCTCCAGCTTGACCCCGATCTCCTGAAGCTTGGCATTTTCTACCTCGATATAAATTTTATTGAGGGTAAATCCCAGTGCTATCCCCACTACCATGGCGAGAACGATGAAGGAAGCGAGCCTGTTTTTCTTTGGGGGATTGATGTCAGCCATAGCTACTGGATACAAGTTTTAAATTGGGGGGCAATATAACGGAAAAGCCTGTAGTCTGAGATATTCCGTCGCGTGGGACCGAAAAACTGTCAGCTCAAAAATCCGCTTTTAGCCTGTGAACGCAGGGGCCATTACATCGGCGATGAGGCGGTGCCATAAAAATCGCTCATTCCAGGATACTTTTTGATCACGGCCTCCGGGAACCCGGTACGCTGCCCGGGAAGCTTCGTATATTCGTTACGATGCGCCCCCTAAACCTATTTCTGCTGTGCGGCCTGGCACTGCATTCTTTTATCGTCCAGGGTCAGTATGACTCCGCGGCCAAGCCAAAAAAATTTCGCGTGTCGCCTCTCCCCGTCATCTACTATTCACCCGAAACACGTCTCGGCTTCGGTGCGCTGGTGGCGGCAAGTTTTGAAACGACAAAACATCCGGACACGCTCACAAAAAGTTCGTATGCACAAACCTACTTTCTATATACCGTCAATCGTCAATACGATTGGGGCACGTCCACGCGCATCTATATGCCCGAAAACAAGTTCGTTTTCTACGGCAAGTTCAACTACACGTTTTTCCCGGAATACTACTACGGCATCGCTACGGAAGATCCATTATCGAAAAAGGACACGATCGAATACAATCGCGTCGGCGCCGACGTGCGGCTGTACAAAAAATTGAAGCGCCACTACTTCATCGGGGCGGCCACACGCTTCAATCGCATCGCCCATGTAGACGGCGGACCGACCGGCCATTTTGTAGATGACAAACCGCTAGGCTACGAAGGCTATTGGCTCTGGGGATTTGCACCCGCATTCGCGATTGAAACGCGCGACAATTTTGTATATCCCCGCAAGGGTTTTTTTCTGGAAGTGTTGTATTACCTCTATCCTGCGTGGAATGGGGAGAGTTACCGTCTCCAGTCCTTTAAACTCGATGTCCGGAAATATTTTCCGGTGCACTGGATCAGTCCCATCGACGCCCTCGCTTTTCAATTCCTGGCCAACGTGAACACCGGTGATGTGCCGTTCAAAGACCTGGCCGACATCGGCGGGTCCTACACGATGCGGGGTTATTACACGGGCTTTTACCGCTACGCCAATCTCTATGCTTTCCAGGGGGAGTATCGCACAAACGTGTGGAAGCGATTGGGCTTCACGGTATGGCTGGGGGGCGCACTGACGCCGGAGAAATGGTACACGTTTTTCGACCACTCGTTCAAGTTCAACGCCGGTGTTGGCTTGCGCATTATGATCAATCGAAAAGATCGTCTGAATGTTCGCGTTGACCAGGGTTTTGGCAAAAAAGGGCAAAGCGGTTTCTATCTCGATATTGCCGAGGCCTACTAAGGGATCGCTTGAAGGCGTGATTTACTTTGTGGTCTTGTCGCGCAAAAGAAAATCGGCCAGGACCAATGCTGCCATGGCCTCCACGATGGGAACAGCACGCGGCACAACGCAAGGGTCGTGTCTCCCCTTGCCGCTCACGGTGGTTTCATTGCCATGTTTGTCTACGGTCGATTGATCCTGCATAATGGTCGCGACAGGTTTGAAGGCCACGTTGAAATAAATGTCCTCTCCGTTGCTGATGCCACCTTGAATGCCGCCGGAGAAATTTGTTTTTGTACGAATGCGTCCCCCATCGTTATAAAACTCATCGTTGTGTTGGGAGCCTCTCAGCTTCACGCCCTCAAAGCCGCTGCCGTATTCGAATCCCTTCACGGCGTTGATACCGAGCATGGCTTTTCCCAACTCTGCATGTAGCTTGTCGAACACGGGTTCTCCCAATCCTACCGGCGTATTTTTGATAACGCACGTGACGACGCCGCCGATGGTGTCGCGGTCAAGCCGCACCTGGTCGATAAGGGCGATCATTCTTTCGGCAGTTGATGGGTCGGGGCATCGCACGATGTTGTCTTCGGTTTTTGACAGGTCGAGCGTGGTGTAGTGTGGTGCGGCGAGATCGCCCACTTGCGACACGAAGGCGTTGATCGCTACGTTATGTTTTTTCAACAACAGCTTGGCAATGGCGCCTGCTGCTACACGGGCTGCCGTCTCGCGGGCCGAACTCCGGCCGCCGCCGCGATAGTCGCGCACGCCGTATTTGGCTTCGTAGGTATAGTCGGCATGGGATGGACGGAACGTTTCGGCAATGTGGCTATAGTCCTTGCTGCGTTGATCCTGATTTTCGATTACCAGCGCGATGGGTGTGCCGGTAGATTTTCCTTCAAAAACGCCGGAGAGTATCTTGAAGACATCATCCTCTTTGCGTTGTGTGGTGATCTTGCTCTGGCCGGGCTTCCGGCGGTCCAGCTCCGATTGAATGAAAGCTTCGTCGATCGTCAGCCCGGGAGGGCACCCGTCGATGACCACGCCGATGGCCGGGCCATGCGATTCGCCAAAGGTTGATATTTTAAAAAGGGTTCCGTAAACGTTGCTCATGCTTGATTTTCTCGGGAATGATTTTTTAGACGGCTGGCTTTTTGAACACAAGATAGGCGGAAGCCCCTAACATCGCCAAAATAAAAAAGTTGAAGGCCCACTTCTGCCATCGCGTGTCGGTGGTGGTCCTGAGAGCGTTGTCGGCCGTCTCGATCTTGTTATAAAAATTTCCCATGTCGCTGGACTGGATCGCTTCGTTCTTTTTGCTTTCACCCGACACGGTAACCATGAGTTTCGATTTCAGGGTGTCATACTTTTTCAGCTTTGGGTTGAAGTATACCCATTGAAAATAGTCCCTCAGTTTATATTGTCCGGGTTCTTTTGGGATCATGAAGTAGCTGAACGACTTGGTGCCGGTGATGCGGTTGTTTTGACGTGTAATGTCCTGGCGCACGTTGGGCTCGTAGAATTCGAACTTATCGTCGTTTTTTGTTTTTGGTTTATCGATGGCCGAGATGTTGCCTTCACCATAGATGTTAAAGTTGTAGCCGGCGCTCTGCCCCGTCTCCAGGTCGGTGTGGCGGATGCGTTCGTCGAGGCGATAGTCGCCAACGGCCACTTCGTCTTTGAGGGGGTGTGGCGGCAGTTCTTTTACGGTCACGCGCTTGGGCTTCGTGAAAAACTTTTTGAAATCTTCTTTCCGGTTCTGACCAAAGAAGGAAGGATTCTTAGCCACCTTATATTTGATCATCTCCAGTCCCACGCTGGGGAAATTGATCGTCTCGGTGTTGAGGGGGAAGTAAACAGCTTCGTATACTTTATACTGCATGTAGTCGCGGCCGTTGATCTTCACGTTTTCGCCTTCGATGTTTTCGATGTTGAAGTTTTCTTCCCAGCAGTTGGTGGGTTTGATCTTTTTCAGGATGTCCACCAGTTGGCGACCCGGATCATAGAATTGCAGGGGTGCCCGGTTCTCTTGCGAAACAAAAAAGGAGAGGGTTGTTGTGAACCCCTCGCCCACATACACCTCGTCTTTGCTGGTGGTGAGGGCCAGGAAGGCATCTTCCTTAATATCGACAAACTCCGTGTCGCCGCTGCCAAAGAAGTCGTCGCCGGGGCGGTCGAAGAAACTGCGGAACGGGTCGTTTTGTTGCTGTTGCTGCAACGGTGGTCCTACGCGCACTTTCTTGCCGGGGACATTCACGGGCTTACCGTTCACTTTCATGGTAAACGAAGGAATGGTGAACGTACCCTGTTTGGTGGGTGCATAGGTCATGATCACACTCTGCGAAGCGGACACCTGGCCATTCACAATGCTGGTTGTGGATTGGGTGGATTGCCCTCGCTTGCGGAAGCCATCGATCTCGGGAAAATTGTCGTAGTTTTTCAGCGGTTCGTTTTGAGCTGTGATGGTGATGGTCCAAGTCTGGTTCTCACCGATCTCGTCCGGCCCCAACGTGATCTGGACGCCTTGGGCAAAGGCCGTTCCCACCAGGACTCCGGCCAGGAGTAGGGATAGAGAAAGACGTATGAAAATCATCCACCGCATAGTTTGTTCCGGATAGTCAATATGGGTCAAAGTTAAGGTTAAACGTAAAAAACGATGCGAAAATTAAGCCGCAATCGTTGATTTTTGGCTAAAAAAAGGGGCTTTCGACTGAATATTAACCCACCTTTTCCGAGGAAACGGTAAACTTAATGTGGGCCATTTTGGATTTTTTGGACAATTTTCTAAATTAACACTCGTTAGGATTCTAAATTTTTTAAACTATTCAGATTTTTGCCATGCTGAACTATGTTAAAACTGTACTCACCAAAGTGAGTTTTAGCGCGCTTCTCTTTGAAAAAGAGCTTCGCAAAGCCATCAACCTCTTGATCGGCGAAGAAGTAAACGAACTCAAAAACTGGTGCTACACCAGGTTTGGGACAGAACACGAAGAAATACTCAATCGGTGCTTCGTGGTTGCTTAGACACAAAGACTAAAATGAATTTCAAAGCCCTTCACAACGAAGGGCTTTTTTATTTCCCTTCCGGATCGCCATGATGTGCTTCTTTATCGTCCACAAACAAAATATTGCGCTGCAAACCTCTCAGCTTGGTGCGTTGCACTGCCGAGTTGGGGAATAACTTTTTGAAAACATCTTCTGTGATCTCGCGCCAATCCTGACGGGTCATGTTTTCCAGTTCCGGTGGGGGATTGAAGCGATGCTCCTGGTGAGGTTTGGCAAAGCTGTTCCACGGGCAAACTTCCTGACAAATGTCGCAGCCGAAAATCCAGTTGTCGAACTTGCCCTTCACGGAGGCGGGGATCTCTTCTTTCAGTTCGATGGTGAAATAGGAAATACATTTGCTCCCATCCACTACATAGGGCTCGCTGATGGCGTCGGTGGGACAGGCATCCATGCAGGCGGTGCAGGTGCCGCAATAGTCTTTCATGCCTTCGTCGTAGTCGAGCTCCAGGTCGATGATCAACTCTGCCAGGAAAAAGAAACTGCCCTGGCTTCGGTTCAGGAGAAGGCTGTTTTTGCCGATCCATCCCAGCCCACTTCGCTTGGCCCAGGCGCGTTCCATGACCGGTGCCGAATCTACAAAGGCGCGGCCATGAACCTCTCCTATCTCTTCCTGAATTTTGTCGAGGAAGATCTTCAATTTATCCTTGACCACCGTGTGATAATCCTCACCATAGGCATAGCGGGCGATCTTGAGATCACTTTTACCTTCCAGTGGTTTTTGAGGGGCGTAGTTGTAGATCAGACTGACGACCGACTTTGCGCCGGGCACCAGCAAGGTGGGGTCGAGTCGCTTGTCGAAATGATTTTCGAGGTAGCCCATCTTGCCCTGGTAGCCGCGCTTCAGCCACTCTTCGAGGCGTGGGGCTTCGTCTTTAAGAAATTCAGCTTTTGAAATGCCGCAAAACGAGAACCCCAACGCTGTTGCTGTTGCCTTTACAAATGCGGTATGGTGCGCGCTCATCTTCACGTTTCAAAATTACGAGGCGCGTGGTGAATTATCTAGCGTGAATTTCAACAGGTGATGAGTCTACCAAGATGTAAATGGCTGCTGAGCGGTCTTGCCCGGAGCAGCCATCAGGGCAAAAGCCCCTTTGTTGATTGGAGCTTGCACCCCGGGCTTTAACCCGGGGTTATTCAAGTAGCATGCTCTATTTCCTACCAAAGCTTTTCAGGATAGGTGCCATAGGCCACCTGGACCTTGAGTTTTTGGGATACTTCCTCTTTGTCTTCTTTGTAAGTCACACCAAACCAATTATCGCTGCCGGGAAGTACGCGGACTTTTCCGAGGCCTTCCTTGATCATTTCGTTTACGATCAGCGGGATGTAGAATTCTGATTTGATGTTGCCTTCGTTGTTTTTCAGAAACTCGTTGAAGAGTTTTTGAGCGAAGTCGAAGATGTTGGGTTGAAAGCCCCAGAAGTTCATGGACGTCGGTATGTCGGGGCTAAGCTCGCGGTCGCCTTCTTTTTCTTTGGAGATGATCTTGCCATTTTCTTTTACGATGGTGACGCGCTCCACCACGGTTTTCAAAAAGCCGTCTGCATCGCGCTCGCCACAGCCGCGCGACACGCTGCCGTGTTCGGAGAGCACCTTACTGAGGGTATAGCCCACCATGGCGTGTTCGCCGGAAGTTTCACCGGCAAAAAAATTGGCGATCGATTCAAAAGATTCTTTGCCATAAAAATCGTCGGCGTTGATGGCCACAAAGGGTTCGCGGATCACGTCGCGGGCGCAGAGCATGGCGTGACCGGTTCCCCATGGTTTTACCCGTTCGGGGTTCTGAAATTGGGGTGGCACCATTTTGTCGAGGGATTGGATTACAAATTCGACCTCCACTTTGCCCTGGAGCTTGGGCAGAAACTTTTCCTTTACGACGTCGAGTATTTCCTCGCGAACAATAAAGACTATCTTCGTGAAACCGGCCCTGACGGCATCAAAAAGGGAATAATCCATAATGGTTTCGCCGTGAGGCCCAAAGCCGTCGATTTGTTTGATGCCTCCGTAGCGGCTTCCGATGCCTGCCGCCAGGACCAATAAAGCGAGTTTTTTTTGTGGATTATTTGGTGTGTCCATTGTGTTTTAGTTTATTTCAGAATTATAATTTGGAGTGTTTGCGCAAACATCGCTGATTTTTGTCGTTTTTAAAGTGACCTGAACGGCCCGGGAAATTGGTGGCGATAACGTGAAAAGAGTACTGTACATGCCTTTTATACGCCGCAAAAATATAGTTTTAACCCGATAGTGATGCCCAAAAAGGCGACGTCTCTTAAGAATAAAAGTTAAACCACCTTAAACCATACCCATGAGTACACAGAAGTCGAACGCTAGTCCCATGATCATCATTGGGATACTCTTTTTCATCTTTGGATTTGTCACTTGGATCAATGGGCCGCTGATCACCTTTGTCAAGCTTGCTTTTTCATTGGATACCGATTCCAAGGCTTTTTTGGTCACGACAGCTTTTTACCTGGCCTATTTCTTCCTGGCCTTGCCTTCTTCCTGGATCCTGGAAAAAACAGGCATGAAAAAAGGAATGGCGTTTGGATTACTTACCATGGCCCTGGGTACGTTCATCTTCGGGACCTTTGCCACGCACCGGAATTATCCTGTATCCCTGGTCGGTCTCTTTATTATTGGCGCAGGACTTTCCCTTCTTCAAACCGCATCCAATCCCTACATCAGCATCGTGGGTCCTATTGAGAGCGCGGCGCAGCGCATTAGCATCATGGGGATCTGTAATAAACTGGCCGGCATTCTTAGCCCCATCGTGTTAAGCGCTTTTGTGCTCCAGGGGATCGATAAATTGGAAGAAAGCGTGAGCAGCGCCGGCAGCCAGGAGGCGAAGGATATCATCCTTACAGAGTTTGCCTCCAAGATTTATCTGCCGTATATGGTGATGGCCGTTATTTTGGTCCTGGTGTCGATCTGGATCATTAAGTCGTCGCTTCCCGAAATCAAAGCCTCCGAGATGAATCAAGCGCCTCCCGACAGCACTTTGTCAAAAACTAAAACCAGTGTTTTACAATTTCCTCACCTGGTGTTGGGCGCGCTTTGCATTTTCTTTTATGTGGGCGTCGAAGTTATGGCCGGCGATGCGATTGGTACCTATGGAAAAGGCTTCGGTCTCCCCACTGACGAAACAAAATATTTTACCTCGTTCACGCTTATTGCCATGTTGTTCGGCTATGTGGTAGGCCTTATCGCCATTCCGCGTTTCTTCAGTCAACAATTTGCGTTAAAAGCCTCCGCCTTGTTGGGTATTGTCTTCACTGTTGCCGCCCTATTGACCCACGGATATGTTTCTGTTGCCTGTGTCGCAGCGCTAGGACTTGCCAATGCCTTGATGTGGCCGGCCATCTGGCCGTTAGCCATCGATGGTCTTGGCAAATTCACAGAAAAGGGTTCTGCCTTCCTGGTGATGGGCATCTCGGGTGCCGCCATCATTCCCAAAGTATTTGCGAGCCTGAAAGAAGACTTTAATTTTCAGTGGGTATTCTTTGGCCTGATGCTGCCGTGTTATCTGTTTATCCTCTTTTACAGCACGAAGGGATACCTCGCCGGCAAAAAAGCTTAAGTCTCACCATCCTGAATTCAGAAATGCAAATCCCTCCTTCCCAGAGGGATTTTTTTATTTCATTTTTTTTAAAGTTTCTGTCCATGTCCTGGATTTTGGTCCGTCATAGGGTAAATTATGTTCAACCAAACCTTTTAAGACAATGGAAAAGTACATGTTCATTTTTATTGGCGGCGATGTCAGTCACCTGTCGCCCGAGGCCCAGCAGGCGCACATGGGAAAGTGGTTCGAGTGGGTGAAGAAACTCCAGGACCAAAAGCGCTATGCCAGCGGCGAGGCCTTATTGCCGGAAGGGAAACTCATTACCGGACCAAAGAAGACGGTAACGGATGGGCCATTTGCCGAGAGTAAGGAAGTGGTGGGGGGCTACTTCGTGGTGCTGGCGAAAGACATGAAGGAAGCCGTGGAGATGGCGCAGGAGTGCCCGGATTATGTGCTCGGCGGTGTTGTGGAAGTGCGGCCAGTGATGAAGTTTGATATGTAGGCCCTCAAGAAATTTTCGCCGCAGAGGCGCAAAGGCGCAAAGTCAACGCAGAGAATGCTTTGCGCCTTCTTTGCGTCTCTGCGGTTCAGCCTTTTGAATTCCGCGCGCTATCTTTATGAAATGCAACCCAATCCAGAACGACAGGTTCATGAACTGGTTGACCACCTCTTCCGCCATGAGGCCGGAAAGATGGCCTCGGTGCTGACGCGCCTGCTGGGATTTGGCGCGATGGAATTGGCGGAAGACATCGTGCAAGACACCTTGTTGAAGGCGATGTCGGTATGGAAAATAAAAGGCATTCCCGAGAATCCGTCGGCCTGGCTTTATACCGTTGCCAAGCGGAAGGCCATCGATACCTTGCGGCAGCAACATTTGCATAACCAGCATCATTCCGGAATCAGCGACGCGCTAAAATCCGAGTGGACACTGGCTCCGACCGTCAGGCAATTGTTCCTCGACAATGAGATCGAAGACAGCCAGCTTCGCATGATGTTTGCGTGTTGTCATCCCTCCGTTCCCTATGAGGCGCAACTGGCGCTCACGTTAAAAACGCTTTGCGGGTTGAGCATCGCCGAGATCGCCAACAGCTTTCTCACCAGCGAGGACACCATTTCCAAACGGCTCTATCGCGCACGCGAAAAGCTCCGCGAGGAGAAAATCAGTTTGGAGGCCCCCATTCCCGCAAAGCTCCCGGGAAGATTGAACGCGGTGCTGCATTGCCTTTATCTTTTGTTTAATGAAGGCTACAACTCTTCGCATCCCGATCAACTCATCCGCCATGATCTTTGCTCGGAAGCCATGCGCCTTTGTTTGTTGTTGATTGGCAATCCCGTGACCAACGCACCCGAAGCCAATGCGTTGCTGGCGCTCATGTGTTTCCAGGCATCAAGGGCTGAGGCGCGGTTGGGCGACGATGGAAGCATCGTGCTCTTGAAAGATCAAGACCGCACGCGCTGGAGCCAACCGTTGATCGAAAAGGGAAAATATTTTCTCGAGCAGGCAGCGGAGGGTGACGAGATCACAGACTACCACATCGAGGCGGCCATTGCTGGATGTCATGCCCGGGCGTCTTCGTTTGAAAAAACGAATTGGGGTGACATCGAAAACTTGTACACCATTTTGTCGGACATGAAGAACAGCCCGGTTATTTCGTTGAACCGGGCCATTGCTATTCGTTATCACGTGTCGCCGAAAGCTGGGTTGAAAGCGTTGCTGGCCATTGAGGGATTGCAACAACATTACTTGTATCATGCCGCTTTGGGCGACGTCTATGTCGATGTGGGCGATCTTGCTGCAGCGAAGGCAAGCTATGAGCGGGCGTTGTGCCTCACCTCGTCTATTGCTGAAAAGAAATTACTGCAGTTCAAGATGGATCAGCTCGCTTAGTCCTTCAACAAGCGGTCGATGGCCTGACGCACGATGGCTTCGCGTTGTTGGAAATCTCCGCTCACGAGCGTGTAGGGAATGTGGCGTTGTTCCAGGGCGTCTTTGAAAATGTTTGTCATCTCCTGCCGCTTGTGCCCCAGGTCGCGCAAGCCGTCTTCGATCCAGGGCACGTCGATGTCCATGAGAAAATAGAGATCGTATTTCACTTTCGCTTCCAGTTCATACAGCACTTCAGGGATCACGTTCAAATAATAGTTTGAATAGATCTGTGTGGTAATGGCATCCGTATCGCAGAACAAAAGCTTGTTGGCTGTTTTTAATTTTTCTTCGACGCGTTGCGCGTGGGCATGCCCGATGGTGATGATATCCTCCACCGTAAAGTCGTTTGTGATCAGCAGTTCGCGTGCCACTTCGGGGACAAATTCTGTGTTATACTGTTCCGCCATGCGAATGGCCAGCGTTGACTTACCCGTGCTCTCTGCTCCGTAGAAACAAATCTTTTTTACAAAATACGGACGGACCACGGCCGGTATGTGCTCCCAATATTGAAAAGGATGATTTCTGATCTTCGTTGCCGAAACCGGCACGATCGTGCGGCCGGGATCAAAGGTCATGTGCTCTGCTTGCAGGTGACGTGCAAAAGGTTCGCCATACGCTTCGGAGCTGAACACAATCGCTATCGGTGGATAGGTGCGTTTCATCACGGGCGCCCACAGCGCCGTGCGTTCCTCCAACGCCAGCGACTCGTTGTCAAAGTCGTCTTTGATCTTGGCGATCTTGATCTTGGGATCGGTGAAAACGGATTCGATCCAGCCCAGGCGGAGATCGGGATCGATCGCGTCGTTGTCCGTGTAGCTCATGGAAACAATCAGTTCATCACATCGCGCCGCAGCAAAGTTGATGAGGGCGACATGCCCCTGGTGCAGGGGCATAAATTTTCCGATGACGAGGCCGCGCTTCATCTAGGCTGCGCGTTGTTTCCACAACTTGTGTTCACGTATCCAGTTCCAGAGGCCAAAGCTGGCCATGACGGTGAAGACGGCATACATGATACTATAGAACATAATGTCTTTCACAAAATATAAATACATGGCCAGCACGTCCACGATGATCCAGATGATCCAGCTTTCTACTTTTTTCTGGATCATAAAGAAAGTTGTGACAATGCTCATGACCAGGATGAAAGAGTCGGCATATGGAAATGAGCTCGGCAATGCAAAGATCATGGGCAACCACTCGTGAAGCCGGCTGGCCATGACGCCTACCGCCACCGTGCCCACGATACCGATCAGGCAAACGATGATGAATTGTTTTCTTTCCAAAAAGCTGACACGCAGCTCCAACTTCCTGTCTTCTTCTCCCGGCTTGGGATTTGCCCATCGCCACCAGCCCAGAATGTTAGTCACAAAAAAGAAGATCTGAAGAAACATATCCGGGTAAAGTTGCACCTGGTAGTAGAGAAAAAATGAAAGGGTTACATTAACGATACCGACCGGCCAACTCAAAATATTTGCTTTCGCTGAGAGCCAGACGGCGATCAGGCCGGAGAGTACGCCAAAAAATTCGAGGTAGCTCAGGGAGTAGTTCAGGACTTTGAAAAAAATATTATGGATGTCGAAGAATTGCATGGGGATCGAGTGTTAGGCGCCAGGAGACAGAATCCAGGAGCCGATAGTCAGTATTAGCATTCAGGGGTTGTCTATAGTTTGATGCAGATGTTTTTTACTTCGAGGAGAAAGTTGAGGGCATGCCAGCCTCCTTCGCGGCCAACGCCGGATTGTTTCATGCCTCCAAATGGCGTGCGGAGGTCGCGGAAGAGCCAACAGTTTACCCAGAGGATGCCGCTCTTCACGGCGGCGGATACACGGTGGGCGCGTTTTAGATCTTCGGTCCACAGGGTGGCGGAGAGGCCGTAGGGTGTGCTGTTGGCGAGGGCGATGGCTTCGGCTTCGGTGTCGAACGGCATGATGGTGACCACCGGGCCGAAAATCTCTTCCTGGTTGGTGCGGCAGTGTTCGTTCAGACCGGTAATGATGGTGGGTTCAATGAAGTAGCCCTCGGCACAGCGGCCGGTTGGTTTCACTTCGTTGCCGCCGGTGAGGATTTTTCCGCCCTCCTGTTTTGCCAATTGAATGTAGGACATCACTTTTTGTTTGTGCGCCGCCGAGACCAGTGCACCCAGGTTGGTTTCGTTCAACAGCGGGTCACCCAAAACCAACGCTTTTGTTTTTTTTACAAAGGCATCGACAAATTTTTCATAGAGGGGGCGCTCCACAAAAATGCGCGCGCCACAGAGGCAAATCTCTCCCTGGTTGGCGAAAGAAGATTGGATGGAGGTGGTGACGGCGTTTTCAAAATCACAATCGGCAAAAATGATGTTGGGATTTTTTCCGCCGAGTTCCAGTGACAGCTTTTTAAACATCGGTGCTGCAGTGGCCGCAATCTTCTTTCCGGTGACAGTGCCCCCCGTGAACGAGATGGCCGCTATCCCGGGATGTTCTGCGATGGCTTGGCCGGCTTTGGCTCCCAGGCCGTGCACAATATTGAGCACGCCTTTTGGCAGACCTGCCTCTTCACACAATTTCGAAAATAAAAATGCCGTCATCGGCGTGAGCTCCGAAGGTTTGCCCACCACCGTGCATCCCGCCGCCAAGGCGGGCGCGATCTTCCAGGTGAACAAATACAACGGAAGATTCCAGGGCGATATGCAACCCGCCACGCCAATCGGCGCATGGGTGGTGTAGTTAATCGCTTCGGCATTGGTGATGTGTGCTTCCGTGGAGGTGTGCAGGATGGCCGTGGCAAAGAAGCGAATGTTTGCCGAAGCGCGGGGAATGTCCAACCGGCGGGCGAGGCTCACGGGTTTACCGTTGTCGATGCTTTCGGCCAGCGCGAGTTTGTCGAGGTCGCGGTCGATGAGGTCGGCTAATTTTTGCAGGATGTTGGAGCGTTCTTGCGCGGGGAGGATTGACCAGGTGGTGAATGCCCGCGTGGCCGCGTCAACGGCTTTGTTTACATCGCGCGCATCCGAGTCCGGGATGAGGCTGTATACTTTTCCAATGGATGGATCATAGTTGTCGAGGTACTGGTCGCAGCAGGGCGCTTCGAAGGCGCCGTCGATGTAGTTCAGGATCTTTTCCATGGTTATAGGCTTCCGGTTCTGCCGCCGTCAACGGGCACGTTGATGCCGTTGATGTAACCTGCGGCGGGTGTGGCCAGGAAGGCAATGGCGTTGGCAATTTCATGCGGGTCGGATATTCTTCCGGCAGGTACCTCGGCGGCCATCTCCTGTTTCACGGCTTCATACGTTTTTCCGGTTTTTTCTGCTTTGGTTTTTATGATCGATTCGAGGCGTGAGGTCATGGATGCGCCGGGGAGCACATTGTTTACTGTGATGCCAAAGGGCGCCAGCTCCACCGACAACGTTTTAGACCAGTTGGCCACCGCGCCCCGCACGGTATTGGAAACCCCCAATCCACGGATCGGAATTTTTACCGATGTAGAGATCACGTTGATGATCCTGCCATAGGATGCTTGTTTCATGCCGGGCACAAAGATCTTCACCAAAATGTGATTGCAAAGCAAATGGCTTGAGAAGGCCTTCACAAAATCGTCGGGTTCGGCTTGCAACGCATCGCCTGCGGGGGGACCGCCGGTATTGTTCACCAGGATATGAACCGTGTTTTTACCGCCATAGGCTTCGGCCTTTTTTTTCAGCTCATCAGGAAGAGAAAAATCAGCGACGATATAGTCATGGTGTTGACCCCCACTGGCGGGGAGTTGACCCAACACTTCCTTTAATGCTTCTTCGTTGCGCGCCACCAGCGTGATGCTGGCTCCCAACAGGGCCAATTCGATGGCTGCTGCTTTTCCTATGCCCTGCGTACTGCCGCACACCATGGCCCGTTTGCCTTTTAGATCGAGATTCATTTCAGGTTGTTCGAGTAGATGAAAAAACTTAGTAATTTTAATGAATAAAGGGCAGGTCTGAAAACTGTTTTTTTCATCGCCTTGTTTCTTAACTAAACAAACCCGAAGCTATGTCCGTTCGCAGACCGTTCAATCTCAAAGCATGGATCGATTCCAACCGCGACCTGCTGAAACCTCCCGTGGGAAACAAAAACCTCTACGCCGACGCCGGCGACTACATCGTGATGATCGTGGGCGGACCCAATGCCCGCAAAGATTTTCACTTTAACGAAACAGAGGAATTGTTCTACCAACTGGAAGGCGATATCAAGGTGACCATCCAGGAAGATGGCAAGGCCGTGGAGATCCCCATCAAAGAAGGCGAAATGTTCTTATTGCCCTCGCGCGTGCCCCATCAACCCGCGCGACCCGCCGGCAGCATTGGGCTGGTCATTGAAGTGAAACGCGAAGATCCCAGCACGCTGGATGGCCTGCAATGGTATTGTGAAAACTGCAACAACCTGCTCCACGAATACCGTTTTCACCTCGACAACATCGAAAAAGATTTTCTTCCCCGCTTCCGTGAATTTTATGCCTCCAAGGATCTGCGCACCTGCAAGCGCTGTGGCACAGTGATGGAAGCCGACCCCCGCTTTGTATAATGACCTTCGAAAACACACATCATTTTGCCAAGGCTATGGATCGCCAGGACCCGCTGCGGTCGTTCCGGTCCAAGTTCCACATCCCCACCGTGAATGGGAAGACCGCTTTATATTTTACAGGCAATTCCCTGGGCCTTCAACCCAAGACCACAAAACGGTTTCTACTGGAAGAGTTGGAAGACTGGGCGGCGCTGGGCGTGGAAGGACACGTGCATGCACGTCGTCCCTGGATGTATTATCACAAGCTCACCAAAAAAGCGCTGGCGTCTGTCGTTGGCGCAAAGCCGTCGGAGGTGGTGGCCATGAACCAGCTCACGGTGAACCTGCACCTCCTGCTGATCTCGTTCTATACCCCCACGCCACAACGCTATAAGATACTGACCGAGAGCGGCGCATTTTCTTCTGACCAATACGCTTTCGAATCGCAGCTCAAGTTCCACGGGCTCGATCCAGACAAAGCGCTCGTGGAGTTGAAGCCGCGCGAAGGTGAATACACCTTGCGCACGGAAGACATTGTTGCGGCCATCGAAACGCACCGCAGCGAACTGGCGCTGGTCATCTTTGGCGGCGTGCAGTATTATACGGGACAATTTTTTGACATCGCGCGCATCACGCAGGCGGGTAAGCAGGCCGGCGCTTGTGTGGGATTTGATCTGGCCCACGCCGTTGGCAACGTTCCTTTGTCGCTACACAAACACGATGTCGATTTTGCCGTGTGGTGCAGCTATAAATATTTGAACTCAGGCCCGGGTGCCATTGCCGGGGCATTCATACACGAGTGCCACACAAAAAATTTCTCCGGTCCGCGTCTTGCAGGCTGGTGGGGACAGGTGGAAAAAGAACGGTTTCAAATGCTGAAAGGCTTTAAACCGATGGATGGCATCGACGGCTGGCAACTCTCCAACGTTCCGATCTTTCAAAGCGCCGCGCACCTGGCCGCGCTGGAGATCTTCGAAGATGCCGGCATGAAAGCCGTGCGCGCAAAAAGTGTTTTGCTGACCGGATACCTGGAGTTCCTGCTAAAGGAAATGGATGCTGACGAAAAATATTTCACCCTCCTCACGCCTTCGTCGCCAGACGAACGCGGCGCGCAGCTTTCGCTGTTGATGAAGAAGGATGGCAAAAAAATATTCAAAGCCCTTACGAAAGCCGGTGCGATCGTCGACTGGCGCGAACCCGATGTCATCCGGCTCGCTCCTGCGCCGTTGTACAACTCGTTTGAAGACGTGTTCCAGTTAGGGCTCCTGTTCAAGAAAGCACTGAAGTGAAAAAAAACCAACACCTTGCCATCGCCGGTGCGGGCCTCGTGGGCTCGCTGCTCGCCATCTATCTTGCCAAGCGCGGCTATCGCGTGGACGTGTTTGAACGCCGCCCCGATCTGCGGTCGCAGGTTTTGGATGGAGGACGTTCCATCAATCTCGCGCTGAGCAACCGCGGGATCCGGGCGCTGGAAGAGGTGGGACTGGCCGAGCAGCTTCGCGCCACGGCAATCCCCATGCACGGTCGCGCGATGCACAACCTGAAAGGAGAGATCACCAAACAGCCCTACGGCAAGGAAGGACAATTCATCAACTCCATTTCACGCAGCGGACTGAATGCCGTTTTGATGGATCGCGCTGAAGCCCTGGGCGTGCGTTTTCACTTCAACCACCGCGTGGTACAGGTTAACCTCGACACGACCACATTAACGTTGCAGCAAAACGACGCAGAAAAAACGTTGACATTCGATCGCATCATCGGCGCCGACGGTGCGTTTTCATCCATACGACTTGCCCTGCAGTTCACAGACCGCTTCGATCTCTCACAAGATTATATCGAACACGGATACAAAGAGCTGCACATCCCGGCGGGTGCGGGCGGCACTTTCCAATTGGAAAAAAATGCTTTGCACATCTGGCCACGCGAAAGCTTTATGATGATCGCCCTGCCAAATCCCGATGGCAGTTTCACCTGCACATTGTTCTTTCCATTCGAAGGGTCCACGTCATTTGCCACTTTAAAGACACCAGAAGAGATCACCAACTTCTTTAAGGCTACTTTTCCGGATGCCGTGGCCCTTATGCCCGATCTGGTGAACGATTATAAAGAACACCCTACCGGATCGCTGGTCACGATAAAGTGCTTTCCTTGGGTAAAAAACAAAACACTGGTCATCGGCGACGCAGCCCATGCCATTGTTCCTTTCTATGGCCAGGGCATGAATGCGGGTTTTGAAGATTGCCATATCCTCAATCAACTGCTCGATCAATACCACGACGATTGGGAACGCGCCTTGCCGGCTTTTCAATCCCAACGAAAAAGAGACACCGATGCCATCGCCACACTGGCCCTGGACAATTTCATCGAGATGCGCGATCTCGTGGCCGATGCCGATTTTCTTTTGCGTAAAAAGATCGAGGCGCGTCTGCACGAGCTCTATCCCACGCAATGGATCCCGCAATACGCGATGGTTACCTTCCATGAAAATATCCCTTACAGTCAGGCCTGCGCCCTGGGGCAAAAACAAAAACGGATCATGGACGAGGTCATGCAGCAGCCGGACATTGCGACTACTTGGCAGACTTTAGATTTTCAACAGCTTGTTCGTCGAATTCAGGAAGTTTGATGTGGTATTTATATTGCTCAAAACGGTCCAGCACATCTTTCACATAATTCACCGGCTCTTCACACTTGCAATAGCCGGCGTTGGCGACGGGGTCGCGATAGTATTTGGGTTCCGATTTTTTTAACAGGAAGTACTCGACGTTATCATCCCACTTGTTCGGGTCCTTCTGGTACTTGCGACAGAGCTTACGCGCATCGATGATGTGGGCGAGGCCGGCATTGTAGGAAGCCAGTACAAATTTCAGACGTTCGTTGGGGTCGGAAATACTTTTCATCCAATACTTGTCGAGGTATTTTAGGTAATTCACCCCTGCGTGAATATTCTGCTCGGGATCGTTTAGATCCCTGGCACCAAAACGCTTTGCAGTGGCGGGCATCAATTGCATGAGCCCTTTGGCACCCGCCCACGAGACGTTGTGCAATGTGAATTTGGATTCCTGATACACCACGGATGCCAGCAAGCGCCAGTCCCAGCCTAAACTGGCAGCACCCTCCTTGATCAATTCGTCGTAGGGAGAAAGTTTGTTGCCGCCCAGCGAAGAGTAGTCGCTGTTCATGCGCACCAGCGAGGTTCGCGGGCTTTTGAAGTAGCGGTTATAGATCACCATGAATGTCGATTCTCTTTTGATCTTCACCAGCCATTCGTCGATCACCTTCACCAACTCCGGCGAATTGAGACGCACGGCCCAGGCAATTTGCTGTGGCACGCTCAACACGGTGTTCACATCGATGTTGGGATAGTAGGCGGCGTTCACGCGGGCCATCGTGTGGTCGGCCAACGTGTAGTCGATCTCGCCCAAGGCCACTTTGCGAATGAGCGATTCGCTCTCGGCAATCAGGGTATCTTCTTTAATGAGAATATCGCCACCCAATTCTTCTGACAAATTCTTCAAGCGCATCTCATAGCTAGTGCCCTGAATGACGTGCACTTCTTTTCCGATGAGGTCAGCGGGGTTGCGCAACATGTTTTCCTCCAATGCGTCGGGTGTGAGCTTGCGCCAATTGCTGGGTTTGCGTTGCACGAGCACCTGGTAGGTGTTGAAATGCGGCCGCGTGAACGTTACGAGTTTGCGCCGGGCCTTATTAATGGTGAGCGGGAAAGCGATGATGTCGCCTTCACCGTCGTTCAGTTGCCGAATGGCGGGCTCGACACCGGAAGTAACTTTAATTTTTAACGCAACGTCGAGATGTTTTGCCAAAAGCTGCAACAACTCATACTCATAACCCATCGGGTGACCCTTGTAAATAAAATAACTGATGGAATTGTTGTCGACCAGTGCGTTGATGTAGCCCCGTTTTTTGATGGCGGCCAGATCGATATTGACTTGAGGCTTGGAGAAAAAATCAACTTTCTTTTCCTGATGACAGGAGAAGCAGATCAGCACAAGCAACAAGAAGACGCGGAAAATCCGATCGGGCCGACTCATAGAACCTCGAAGATACTGCTTTTTCCTTCGGAATAAAAGAAGCTCCCCGAACACTGGTTAGTTGCGATGCTGAGAGCACCGCAAAACCTTCTAAAATGCCCTGGAAACCTCTATCGGGAAGTCTGTAATGAGAATGTCGATGTAATTTTTTTTTACGTAATCCCTGTAAAATTTCACCGGATGCAGGGTGCCGTTGTTCCGTGTGTATTCGCTGACATCCATCATTAAAGGGATGTGCAAGTTTCGAAGTTTCGCCTTAAGTTCCAGTGTTGTCGTGCTGGTAACATAGGCCACGAGGTTTTCGGGAGGGATAGAAAGTGCGGCGATGGCCTCCCAATCTTTATCATCTTTCACCAAACAAGAGATGCGAATGTTACCCGACGCATCGTATACTTTTTTTGTGTTGGCGGGATTGAAAGTAAGCACTACACATTTGTTCAACAGCGACGCGTCTTTGACTTTGTTCACCACTTCTGTCCACACATCGGTCTTGATGTCCAGCATCATAATGATATCGGCTTGACGAGCATAGCGCAACATCTCGTCGAATGTGAGCAGGTGTTGGTTGGTTGCCTGACCTTTTGCATCCTTCAAAAAAAGCGTACTCAAATAGTCATCCGTCAATTCTGCAATTTTTCCTGTGCCGGTCGTGGTGCGGTCTACTGTTTCATCGTGCAAGAGGTAAAGCTTGCCGCTGGCGCTTTTGCGGATGTCCAGTTCCAGAATTACCGGTGTGATCTTGCTGTGACGCTCCGTGTGTTTAAAAAGCGGCAACGAATTCTCAGGGAAGGCATCGTAAAATCCGCCGCGGTGGCCGCAGATCCAAAATCTTTTTGCATCGGTCCTCCATTGTGCCACGGTGGTGAGGCAACTCAGGGTGATGATGATGGTACAGGCAATTCTCATCAGTTCAATTTTATAGCATAAAAAAAGGAAGCACCCCATGTGCGAGGTGCTTCCCTGTCGGATGTACTGAATTAATTAAAGATATAGCGGATACCCACCTGAGCCTGCCACACGTTGTCCAGTGTCACGCTCTTGATGAAAGAATCTTTTATCAGGATCGGCTCTCCGTTAACGGTTTGTGTTCCCAGCTTGTACACGGGCGTGCCGTCGGGATTGATGTGATCCACGGAAACAGGCGTTGCTGTTGTGGTGGCGTAGCCCAATCCCCATTTGTTGTTCAGCAAATTGCCTACGTTAAGGATATCCAAACGAAGTTGAAGCGTGTTCTTCTTTTCGGCAGCGCCAACCTTGATATAGAACTCCTGGATCAACGTGAAATCGAAACGGGTCAACCAGGGGTATACCGCAGCGTTTCTTTCTGCATACTGACCGCGACGCGTTTTGAGGTATTTGTTGCCGTCGATATAGACGTCGTAAGCGGCTTGTTGATCGGCTTCCGTGAACGTCTTGGTGACGGTGTTGTTGTTTCCATCCTTGTAGGTTGTAGAGAAAGGCGCGAAAGCAAGATCCGTTCCCTTGTTGGCTACATACAGCAGGTCGTTTGTAGTCTGACCATCGCCGTTGAGTTCGCTACCATATGTGTAGGAGATCTTACCCGGGTTTCCAGTAGAGGAGTTTCCACCGCTATACGAAACCATACCCAACGAGAACATGGTCGACCCGCCGAACTTGTCGCCATAGTTGAGGCGATAGTTGGCAAAACCCACGATGCGATGACGCAGGTCGTTGTTGGCATAGGCTGCACCAAGATAGTTCTGGCCACCTACCGACGGTGTGTTGGCTTCTACTGTGCTGCTTACCGATTGCATGTCTTTTGCCTGGCCATATGTATAGGCCAGCATCCCGCCAAATCCTTTTGTGGTAGGTTTTTCAAGCTTAGCCGTGACGGTGTACGAGTAACCTATCTTGGTATTCTTTAAAACGAATACGTTCGTCACCTGCGTGTTGTAGAACCGTGCGGGGTTCACAGCACCACCCGACAATCCGGAGGCGGGGAAGCGGCCTCGTGTATCGGGACCTGCGAAGTTGCGATCCGGACCTTTCAAGTTAGCGTCGATGTAACGCAGACCCTGAAGTTGTTTGTTATAGATGTATTCCAAAGTTCCGATCAGGCCCCAAGGCAGTTTCTGATCTACGGCTACGTTGGTCTTCCACACCATAGGATACTTCAGGTTCGGGTCGGTAGCGTTCACCACATAGGGTGGCAGCGTGGTGATGTCGGTGCTGGTGGGAATGAATTGGCTGGGATCCAAACGGAAAGGATACGCCGTTGTGCCTTGCACGTTGATCACGGCTGTGTTCACGCCGTTGTTACCCAGCTGGTTCGATACCAGTACCTGGGGAATGCGCGACACAAAAATACCAGTACCGCCACGGATCTGTGTGGTCTTCTCACCCGACACGTCGTAGTTGAAACCGATGCGAGGCGACAACAGCAGGCGTGTTTTCGGGAATGCACCCGTGTTCACTTTGTAGTCGTTGCCGTTTTCATCTTTAAAAGTAAGACCAGCTACCACTGGGTTATAGAAATCGGTTGCTGTGCCATTGTCATACTTGAACACATCGCCGCGGATACCGCCGGTGATCTTCAGATTCTGAGTGGCCTGCCATTCGTCCTGCAGATAGAAAGAATACGTTGATACTTTCAACGTTTGCAACGGTTCGGCGCCGCCGGGCAACAAGGAGTAACGCAGGTTGTAGCGGGCAACCGTAACCGGCGACACGGGATTTGTAGGATCGGTCAGGAAGGCATCTGCTGCTGCTTTGAAGTCAGCAATCGAGTTGTAAACATAAACACCGTTGGAAGACGGGAAGAATACGTTGTTGGACTTATAAAATTCGTAAGCAAGACCCAACGTCAGCGTGTGCTTGCCGGCAAAGTAGGTCAGGTTGTCCGTGATGTTCAGAGTCGAATAGTTCAGTTTGTTGTCCGGTGTGAACGGGTCGAAACCCACCGACGTGTAGGTGCTTCCGCCGGCCGCATTCAAAATGTCGATGGTGGGGAACATGGACGTTTTGTAGCGACGGTCTTCAATTTGCTTGTTGAAGGTGGCCACGAGGTTGTTGGCAAACTTGCTGGCGAACGTGGAGTTCAATTCGGCGGCGAAAGAACGGGTGTTGTCTTTAATGATGTAGCCCGTGTTCTCCGGGGAAACCGCTGTCGACAGGTTGGTACGGTTACCGTTTCCGGCCGTGTTGCTGCTGGCGCTGTTGCTGATGATCTGTCCGGATTCTGAATCGTGGTGTGAGTAGCGAACAGAAAGTTTGTGGTGGTTGTTGATGTTGTAGTCCAACCGCAAAAGGCCTTTTGTACTTTTTATCTCGTTGTTGAAGTTGTCGATCGCGCCGAGGTCAAAGCCGAAGTTTGTTTGCATGTAGCTTTTGAGGTCCTCCATGTCTGACTGTGTTACGCGCGACACGTTACCCGTAGCGCCGGGCTTGGCGGTCACCCAATCCAAAGCAGGCGTGCTGCTTTTGAATTGTTCCATGTTGGCAAAGAAGAACAGTTTGTTTTTGATGATCGGTCCACCGATGCGGAAACCCACCGTGCTTTCTTTCAGGCTTACAGGAGGCAACTTATTGCCATCGGCTTTCTTACCCGTCATGTCTTTCTTGCTGTTGCGGAAGAGGTAGTACACCGAACCGGAGATATCGTTTGTACCGGAGCGGGTTACGGCGTTGATGCCAGCACCGGCGAAACCGGATTGACGCACGTCGAAAGGTGCCACGTTCAACTGTACTTCGTCAAGCGCATCCAACGATACGGCTGTTGTGCCGGTGCGGCCGCCGGCTTGTGCCGAGTTGCCCAAACCAAAACCGTTGTTGAAAACCGATCCGTCGATCGTAAAGTTGTTGAAGCGGCTGTCCTGGCCCGCAAATGAGCGGCCGTTGCCATAAGCGTTATATTTCACGATGTCGTTCACGTTACGACCTATGGTCGGCACGCTGTTCAGGTTCTCACGGTTGAACGATGCTGCGGCACCGGTGCGATCGGAGCTGAAGATGTCGTTGCGTCCGGCAGACACCACCACTTCTTCCAGTTGGGTGCTTTCATCCACCAGCTTCACGTTCACATCGGCAGACGTGCCCAGGTTGAGGTAAATGTTGTCGACGGTTTGTTCTTTGTAACCCACGAAGGTGAACTTCACGGTGTAGGGACCACCCACGCGCATACCCGGCAGCGTATAGCGGCCATCTGCCAACGTGGTTGTTCCATACGACGTTCCGGAAGGTGTGTGCACGGCGATCACCGTCGCACCTGGCAGGGCGCCCCCATTGCCGTCGGTCACCATACCGGCAATAGCAGAGGTCGTCACCTGTGCCCACGCGCCCAGAGATCCGAGCAGCAAGGCCAATAACAGTAAAGATTTTCTCATACGTTCGATTAAGATTAGAGTTTTAGTTAGAGCGTGACAAAAGTACCCGAATGGCCACACTTAACCTTTAAAGCACTTTTAATTCTTTCCACAAAATGTTTACAATCATTTAACACTGGCTCATGTTCCACTCATAAAATTTAGGCTAATTATTTGATAAAGAATATTTTATTTGCCACCCGGATTCATTAAACCTAAACCTTATTATGCTGAAATCTTTCGTCCTAACGATTTTTCTTACATCGATTGCGATACTCTCCAGCGGTCAACCGGACCTCTCTTACTACCTCCCCGAAGGGGCAACCTATGACCCGGCGATCCCCACCCCCAAGGCCATCATCGGGCATGAAGTCGGTGAATGGCACGTTACCCACGACCGGCTTGTCAATTATATGTATGCACTCGACAAAGCTTCGGACCGCGTCAGCCTGGAAGTGACGGGCTACACTTATGAAGGCCGGCCCTTGCTGTTGCTCACCATCACCTCGCCAAAGAATCATGAAAAACTGGAGGCCATCCGAACCCAGCACGTTCAATTGACGGACCCCGCCAAATCGGCCTCGCTCGACACGAAGAGCATGCCCATCGTTTTTTATATCGGCTTCAGCATTCACGGGAACGAGGCGAGCGGTGTGAATGCCGGTCTGCTGGCGGCCTATCATTTTGCGGCCGCCCAAGGCAAGGAGATCGAAAGCTATCTCGACAACACCGTCATCCTGTTCGATCCCAGCTACAACCCCGACGGCATGCAACGTTTTAGCAGCTGGGTGAACTCGCGCAAAAGCCAAGTCACCTCCACCGACCCTTCGGACACCGAACACAACGAAGCCTGGCCGGGCGGACGCTTCAACCACTATTGGTTTGACCTGAACCGCGACTGGCTCGTGGCCCAGCATCCCGAATCACAAGCACGTGTGAAAAGCTTCCAGCGATGGAAACCCAATGTGCTCACCGACCACCACGAGATGGGCACCAACGCCACGTTCTTCTTTCAACCCGGCGTTCCCTCCCGCATGCATCCCCTGACGCCCGACAAGAACTTCGAACTGACCAAACGCATCGGTGAGTTTCACGCGAAAGCGTTGGACCAGATCGGCTCCTTCTATTATACACAGGAAGGCTACGATGATTTTTACTATGGCAAGGGGTCTACCTTCCCCGACGTGCAAGGAGCCATTGGCATTCTCTTCGAACAGGCCAGCTCGCGTGGACATGCACAGGAAAGCATCAACGGCGTGCTCACATTCCCTTTCACCGTGCGCAACCAATTCACCACGGCGCTCAGCTCTCTGAAAGCCGTGAACACCATGCGCGAAGACCTGCTCAATTATCAACGCCAGTTTTTTAAAGACGCTGTCGCGGAAGCGGCTAAAGATCCTGTGAAAGCCTATTTGTTTGGCGCTCCCAAAGATCCTGTACGCGCCTTCTACCTTGCGGAAATCATCGCCCGGCAAAATGTCGATATCTACAAAGCCTCCGCTACACAAACGATCAACGGCAAAAATTATGAAGCGACCTCCAGTTATGTGGTGCCTTTGAACCAATCGCAATACAAACTCATCAAGGGCATGTTTGAAAAACGGACGACGTTCAAAGACAGTTTGTTTTATGATATCTCCAGCTGGACGTTGCCATTGGCCTTTGGGTTGGACTACGAAGAATTGAAAACCGTGCCGGCGTTGGGCGAAAAAATAACGCAGCCCAAGCTCCCCACTGGAAAACGCATCGGTGGCAAAAGCGAATACGCCTATGTGTTTGAATCAAACGGCTATTTTGCACCGCGCGCCATCTACCGCATTCTCAACCGCGGTCTGCGACTGAAGGTGGCCAGCAGTGCTTTCTACCACAGCGACGGAAGAAAGTTTGAAGCCGGCGCCCTGTTGCTGGAAGTGGGTAGTCAGGAAAAGAGCGCTGATCAGATCGAGTACATCGTCAATGAGATTGTCGAGAAGGATGGTATCGATGTGTATGCTTTCAATAGCGGGTTGGACTATCGTGGTGTGAGTCTGGGTAGCGGTTCGTTCCTCCCCATCAAGAAGCCCGTCATAGCTATGTTGGTAGGCGACGGCATCAGCGCGACCGACGCCGGCGAGGTATGGCATATGCTGGACACACGCTTTCAGATCCCCGTGACGCTCATACCCGTGAACGTCTTCGACCGCGCTTCGCTAAGCAAATACAACACGATCATACTGCCCCCCACGATATCGACACCCGCCATCAGCGAAGCCACGAAAGAGCGGCTGAAGACGTGGACGCAAAACGGGGGTGTGATCATCGGCATGGAAAACGCGGTGAGCTGGCTCACCAATATGGGACTCGGCCGGTTCGATATGAAGAAGGAAGAAGAAAAGAAGGACACCCCCATCAAGCCTCGTCCTTATGGTGACATCGATGAGTATACCGGAGCGCAGGAAACCAGTGGCGCCATCTTCGAGGCCACCGTGGACCTCACCCATCCGTTGTTGTATGGCTATACCAATCCGCGCATGGCCATTTTCAAATCGAACAACTTGTTTATGGAGAAAGCCAAGAATGCGTATGGCAATCCCGTTGTATTTACTGCCTCACCGTTGCTGAGCGGCTATATCTCGAAACCGAATTATGCGAAAGTAAAGGAAAGCGCGATGGCCGGCGTTACGGCCATGGGGCAAGGACGGGTGATCGGGTTTACGGATAATTTGTGTTTTCGTGCTTTCTGGCTGGGGTCGAATAAAATGATGATGAATGCTATTTATTATGGACCTTTGATGAGTAGTGCGTCGTCGCGATAGAAAGGTAAAATGCAGTTTGAACCGCAAAGGCCCTGAGGACGCAAAGCCGGCGCAAAGCAGGGCAAAAGTCCAAGGCCTTTGCGGTTCAGTTTTTTCACGGAATCCATATTACAATCGGTTATGAAAAGATTATTTTTTGTTTTATTTCTGATGTCAGTCGCCATGGTTCAAGCGCAATCGTACAAAGTTATGACCTACAACATCCGGCTCGACACGCCGGTGGATAGCGTGAATCAGTGGCCCAAACGGACGGGCAAAGTATATGCACTCATTAAAAAATACGACCCCGACATGTTGGGCGTGCAAGAGGCCATTCATCATCAATTGATGGGCATCGTCGACAATCTGACGGACTACGCCTATGTTGGCGTAGGTCGCGACGATGGGAAAACAAAAGGTGAATACTCGGCCCTGCTCTATAAAAAAGACAAGTTCGATGTAATCGATCAGAACACCTTCTGGCTTTCAGAAACACCCGACGTGCCGGGAAGCAAAAGCTGGGACGCGGCCATCACACGGGTGGCGAGCTGGGCTATTCTTAAAGACAAAAAAACAAAAGCCGAGTTTCTGGTGATCAACACGCACTTCGACCACATGGGCCAAGAGGCACGAAAGAACAGTGCGGCCTTGTTAAAACAAAAGGCCGCGACGCTAAACAAAAAGAAACTCCCCGTCATCATTACCGGCGACTTCAACTGTACCCGGGAAGAGGCGCCCTACAAAGAGATGATGGATCCCAAAGGCCTCAGCGTCATCGACGCGGCGCCGAAAGAGCCCCCGGGAACTTTCTGTGGTTTTAAGGTCGGGGCCATGACATGCAGGCCTATCGACTACATCTTCTATACACTGCCGTGGAAGGCGTCGGGCTATACGGTGATTGAAGACAATGACGGAACGTATTATCCTTCGGATCACCTTCCGGTGATTGTGACGTTGAAATTGAAGTGACACAGATAAATTTGAGTGGGTTGGAGTGAACCAACCAACTTGTCATTCGCCTATTTCTCTTTTAGACATCGCCGAGCGATCGTCATGGGAAAGACAATCTATCCGGTAAAGCCAAGTATTCCATATTCCGATATGGAATATTTATAACCATATATGCAATCAATCCAGCTTTGAAAAATACCTCCTCGCCTCCCGCATCACCGCCGGTGCCAGAATGAATGCCGAGATCATCGTGGGAATCGCCATCAGGGCAAATGCAATGTCAATCAGGTTCAATACGACCTCCAACGAAACAACCGAGCCGAGCACGATCGTAAAAATATACACATAATCGTACCACCGGCTTTTGCTTTCACCAACCATAAATGCCAGGGCTTTTCTGCCGTAATAGCTGTAAGCAAACATCGCGCTGATCGCAAACACAGAAGCGCAAATGAGCAACACCACGTCGCCGCCAAAGGGCATCGCTTTCCGATAGGCAATGGAGGTCAGGGTGATGCCGCTTGCGCCGGCCGTTTTCCATACGCCCGTGGTGAGAATGGCCATGGCGGTGAGGGTGCAGGATACGATGGTGTCGATCACCGGGCTCAGCATGGAAAGCAATCCTTCGCGAATAGGTTCCACACTTTTGGAGGCTCCCATCGCCATCGGGGCGGTGCCAATGCCGGCCTCGTTGCTGAACGTGGCGCGGCGCACTCCGAGCATGATCATGCCGCCGAGTGTGCCGCCCAGGAATGGGTCGCCGTGAAAATGGTCTGCTGCGACAGCGTCGGTGAAGATCAAGCCAAAATA
>Ga0209050_1001082_pt1 | contig 33254 bp, 30 predicted proteins | sample Araplavi_mTSA_r2_FD_184276 | JGI IMG/M metagenome (GOLD analysis project Ga0209050, IMG submission 184276) | Arabidopsis root microbial communities from North Carolina, USA - plate scrape MF_Cvi_mTSA_r2 (SPAdes) (version 2) | ecosystem: Host-associated > Plants > Roots > Endosphere | place: USA... | reverse complement strand
ATCGTCTGACCATTGTCCGCATCAACCCACGCGCCATCGATGAAGGCTTGCTGGCGGAACAACTGGGTGTCTTTAAGCTGCATGTCGGCTTTCCTTAACAGCACCGCGCACGCGCGGAGCAAATTATGATTGTAGAAAGGCGCCTCGATAGGCTGCCGTCAGGGAAATCATTCACCGGGCTGAAGCACATAAATAGCGCACTGATTGAACTCGTGCGGTTCAGCACCCAGACAAGAGCGTTTGAAATCTCAAACGAATCCTAGGATCAAAGGGGGTAAAGGACAATAGGCTGTTCGAAAAAAAGAACGAAAACGACGCTTTTGCCCGTATTTTCTGATCAACGTAGCAAACACCCGTTACAGCTTTAAAAAAACGCAGGCGATTCAGCAGCATGGACGCCCGCATTGCATATGAGTATCATGGCGCCCGCTGCACCAGTAGCTCAGCTGGATAGAGTACTGCCCTCCGAAGGCAGGGGTCGTGGGTTCGAATCCCGCCTGGTGCACCATACGCTGTAACGAGAAAGCCTCAGGTCTTATGGGCCTGGGGCTTTTTTGTGGGTGTTTGGAGGCTTGGCGCCTAATGATCAATGCTGTTTTTTTCAAACAGCCGGGCGATGTCTCTCGCACTATGCAGTACGCGTTCGACCTTGATCCCGTCGTCCATCAGACAGTAGAAAATCAGGTATCGGCCATGGGGAAGCATTCGCAATCCCTTGGCGCAATCGTCCCTTGAAGCACCCAGGTTCGGTTGTTCGACCAATCGTGTGCACTGCCTGCGTAGCTCGCCCACAAACGTCCGGGCCCGTTCAGGGTTGTCCCGGGCAATAAAACGAGCGACTTGCAGCAGATCGTCCCGTGCCAATGCAGAGAAAAGCAATTGCCTCATGGACGGCCTTGCTCGGCTGCTACCTCGTCAATCAGCGCATCAAGCTCGGCAAACACGGTATCGGCAGCAATGGCCGGACGCGGATCATTGCGGCTGGCCGCAATGGCTTCACGAAGTTCGGCAGCCTGCAGCCTATCAAGCAGCTGTTGATAGGCCGCGTGCGGTAGAAGATAGGCGGCTGGGCGATTGTGGTTGAGCACGGCAACAGGCTCGGAACCCGCTTGCTCGATGACGGTGCTCGGGCTGCGCTTGAGCTCGGTGATGCTGACCGAGCGGCTGGCAAGTAGCTGCTCCATGACGGCTCCAAAGGTACGAAAAAAAGTACCTTATAGTGTTCCATTCTCTGCATAAGGGTCAACGAATCTCCGACCGGTGCTTTCTGGCTCACAAAAAAACCGCCGAAGGCGGTTTTTTTTCATTCTGTCGTCCAGTCGAACTCGTCGTACTCATCATCGTCTTCGTCGTCCTCGAAAAACTCCTCTTCAAGGTCGTCGTCTTCAACAACATCCTCTTCCGGCTGGTTCAGCAGAAAATCCTTGCGACTCTCGGTAATCGCTCGCCGCAGTTCTTCACCCTTTTGCGGGCAGTTGAGCATTTGGGCGATGCGGTCGATTTTTTTTGCCACGGCATCCTCCAACGCATCGGCTATAGCCTGATAGTGCGCGCTTTCGGGGGCGGATGCCAAATCCCCGCCATGCTGCGCACTTCAGTTTCCTGCAAATCCGCGTTTAGCGGTGATAGCGCCGTACCACGCTGCTGTTTCTCAGGACGTGGCCTTTGATTTTTTCCAGCAGCTGCGCACGGGTCAGGCCGGCGGGCAAGGCGTCCGGGGCCAGGTCCAGGGCGTAGATCTGGATGATGTAGTGGTGCGCGCTGTCGCCAACAGGCGGGCAAGGGCCGATGTAGCCGATGGTGTTTTGGCTGTTGGTACCGCCAACGCCCTCGAGGCCGGGTTTGCTTCCGGCACCGGCCGGGATCTGGTGGGTGCCGGCCTTGATGCCGTAATGCACCCACTGATCGATGCCCTGGCCTTTCTGGCCGTCCGGGTCGTGCATGACGATGGCGTAGCTTTGGGTGGCAGCCGGGCCGGCGTTCCAGTTCAATGCCGGGGAAATGTTGTGTCCGCCACAGCCCGCGGAATCGCTCGCAGCGGCTGAGGTGAACAGACGGTCATCGGAAACTCCGGGAATATTCAGGGTGAAGCGTTCCTGGGCCTGCGCCGGGAGCTGCACGCAAAGGGCGACAGCGGCGGCTGCGAGCCAAGCGTTGATTGAGGTCAATCGGGTCATACCGGAGCACCTTGTGCGTGTTGGGCCGTCGTCGGCGTGCAAACTATAGCCGGACCGTTCACGCCGTGGCAGGGGGGGAATTGGCTGAACCTCGCGATAAGCACCAGACTCATAAGTAAACGTCTGTCTGGAGAGCAATCATGACTCTGCATCGCGTTGCGCGTGTCACCAATGTGCCCGAAGACCGGGGTCTGGAAGTGCAAGTCCAGGGCAGCAAGATTCTACTGTTGCGGGCCGGTGAGCAACTTCGTGCTTATCAGGCCGAATGCCCGCATGCCGGCGCCCCGCTGGCTGACGGTGCGGTATGCAACGGACGCCTGACCTGTCCGTGGCACAAGGCGCAGTTTAGGATTGAGGATGGCGGCCTGTGCGAACCACCAGCCCTGGACAGTCTCAAGCGCTATCCCCTCGAAATCCGTGACGGCGAAATCTGGGTCGGCGACCAGCCATTATCGGACGCCCACACGCCACCGGCCGACGATCCACGAACCTTCATCATTATCGGCGCTGGCGCGGCAGGCACGGCAGCAGCGGCGGCGTTGCGCGAGAAAGGTTTCGGTGGCCGGGTGCTGTTGATCGACCGCGAAGCCGATGCCGGATACGACCGCACCGCGCTGAGCAAATACGTGATCGCCGGGGAAATGCCGCCGCAGGAAGTCCCGCCGCTGCGCGACGAGGCGTTTTACCGCGAGCAGCGGATCGAGCGCCTGCAGGGCGAAGTGACCAGCCTGGACGCATCAAACCGCACACTGCGGCTGACTGACGGCCAATCACTGACCTACGACGCCGCGCTGCTGGCCACCGGCGGCATACCCAAGCTGTTGACGCTGCCCGGCGCCGACTTGCCGCAGGTGTTCGTTTTACGCTCCAGAGCCCATGCACAGCAGATTCTGCACAGCGCCAGCGCCGGCCAACGGGTGGTGATCATCGGCGACAGTTTCATTGCCATGGAGTCCGCCTCGTCCCTGCGCCAGCTTGGCCTGGACGTGACTGTGCTGGCCCGCCACGCAGTGCCTTTTGCCAAACAGTTCGGCGAAACGGTCGGCAAGGCCATTCGCGCGCGACATGAAGCCCATGGCGTGATGTTTCATACCCAGGGCAATGCGGCGCAGATCGAAGGAACGGACAAGGTCGAAGCCGTACGCCTGGACAATGGCCAACGCCTGGCGGCCGATCTGGTGCTGGTCGGCATTGGCGTCACACCAGCCACCGCCGCCTTCACCGGGCTGACGAAAGAGCAGGATCAGTCGCTGCGTGTCGACGGCGCAATGCGCGTGGCCGACGGCCTCTGGGCGGCCGGCGATATCGCCACCTTCCCGCTGAACAACCAATACGTGCGCATCGAACACTGGCGACTGGCCCAACAGCAGGCGCGGATCGCAGCGGCCAATATGCTGGGCGGGGACGAGCATTACCTCGACGTGCCGTTTTTCTGGACCTGGCATTTCGGCAAGACCTACGACTACCTCGGGCACGCCGAGGGCTGGGATGAAGTCGAGTTCAAGGGCGACCCTTACGATCCGCCCTTCATAGGCCTGTTCGGAAAAAATGGCGTGGTATCGGCGGCGCTAGCCTGCGAGATGGACCGGGCCATGGCGATGCTTGCCGAGCGGATGAAACAACCCTTGCCCTGGGAAGAGGCATGGCGCCTGATTCGTGACGCCCCCTAGGGACAGCAAAACGCCCGGCACCTGCGCAATGCAGAGGCCGGGCGTTTCCGGGTAAACGGCCGCCGTTATTCGGTGGCGCCAGTATCCGCAAACTTGCTCATGACAAAACCGGCAAACTCTTCGACGGTCATTTTCTGGCCGTTGAAGTCCACCTGATTGTTGGCGTAACGCAAGTTGGTGACGATGTTGTTGCCGTCCAGTTTTGCCAGTTGGCTGCCGACCGCCATGCTGCTGAACATGTCCGCGGTGGCGGTGGCCTGATCGGCAATCAGCTTGGCGTCGGTCTGACCGTCGATTTGCGACTGCACTGTGAGCACATCGACCAGCATGGGTTTGGACACTTTCAGTTTGAAGTCCAGCAACGCGATCAACTGCCTGACCAACTGATCGGTCGGCAGATCGATGGCTTGTGGCTTGGTCAGGTCGAGCACCATGTTGGCGCGGCTCTCGCCGTTGGCGGTGTTGAACGACAGGTTTTCCAGAGCCACTTGCGGCCCGGCCGCCAGCAGTTTTTCCAGGCTGGATTTGAGCAATGCCTCTTCGGCTTCGGTCAGTTTCAGTTCCGGTGCCGGCAGGCCCGCTGCCGTCGCTTCGGCCGCCTCACGCTCATACGGCTGCAGTTTGCTCTGGTAGACCTGCATCAACGACATCGTGGCCGGAATGTCGAGGTTCTTCACGCTCATGGCCAGCGCACCGGAACCGATGGCCTTGCCATTCAGGGATACTTCGCCAACTTTGTAATCGGCACGTCCGGAAGCGTTGCTGCCCTTTTCTTCCGTCAGGTTTTTCATCTCGAATTTCTTGAAGTCGAGCACCGACTGCTTGACGCCAAAAGTCGATTTGCCGCTGGCCAGTTCAAGGACGTTCTCGCCGACATAGAAACCGTAGGTACTTTTGGTCAGATTGCTGGCCAGGGTCAGGCCGTTCAACTCAACCTGAACCGGTGCCTGGTCTTCGGAAACGGTGGTCACTTTCAGGCTGTCCATGTAGCCATTGGCCTTGACCTTCTGCGCCTTGGCGCTGGCATCGACGTCCATGTTCAAGCCGGAGAATTTCATGCTCGACTTGTCATCCAGCGCCATTTCCAGCGGCTGCAACTCGAAGGTGCCATTGGTGGCGTTGTCATAGCCGATATTGACCACGCCCGTCAGTGGGGATTTGTCCTTGGCGGCGGCAAACCACTTCTCGGTGATCGGGGTCTTTTCCAGTTCGTAGTGACTGGTCGCCAGGACCGGCAGCCACTTCAGCGACATCAGCCTCGAGAACGGCAACGGGCCGTGTTCGATGTGATCGACAAACAGCAGCTCGACCGGTGCTTCGCCGAACATTTCACCTTCGCCCTTGAGACGATAGTGCGCGGTGCTGCTGAATACATGGCGCTCCAGCGACACCAGCTCCAGCGAAGCGGTGCCGTTGGAACCGACCATGGCCGCTTGCAGCTCCTTGTTGGCATCGGCAATCGAGGTATTGAGCACACCTTCGAGCCTGGTGCCGGTGAACCAGGCTCCGCCTGCGCTGATGGCACCGATTGCGACAACAATTCCCAGTAGCACGCCTGCTGATTTGTTCATGTATGACCCGTTCAATGTCCGTTGTTGAAAGTGTGGTCGTCTTCCCTGAACCCATGACGGGTTGCGGCTCGACTGCGCTGAAAGTGGAATGCAGATTAGCATCAGGCGCGACGAACGGCCCAATGATTAAAGGTGAAGGAGTGTCTTGGGGTGTTCACTGGGCTGGGGATTCTTTGAGTCTATAAAATCGCCTTCGCGAGCAAGCCCGCTCCCACAGGGGAATGCATTCCAATGTGGGAGCGGGCTTGCTCGCGAAGGCGTCAGAACAGCCAACACAGAATCAGGAATACTGGACTTCGATCTCGTCCAGTTGATGATCAAAGCTTTTTAGCCGCGCCGTCCAGGTGTACACCAGCACTTCGAAGTCTCGGTTGATCACCGCTCCGCCCGTCACTTCCGCGCGTGGGTCGCAGACGTCCAGTTGATAGCGTTCGCGGGCCATGGCCGTGGCGACATCGGCCAGTTCCCGGGCATTGCTGAGCCAGTGCCGACCGTCGTCAGCCACCTGCCGGTCCAGCGCCAGGCATTGTTTTTTCAGGGTTTCGAGGCTTTTTTCCAGCGGCGTGCCGGTCAATTCGCCCATGACTTCCTGAAACGTGCGCCCCGGTTGCCAGTAACTGCCCCAGAAATAACGGTCGAACACCGTTTCGACACGACGCAACGCCACCTTGGTATCCCAGATCAGGACCAGGGTCTTGCCTTGTTCGAGTTGTCTTTTTTTGATGCGCTGATTCTGGACCGACGCCCAGGCCACCACCGCAACGGACATCACGGCTATCAACGCGACGGCACTGTCGAGGAACGCCAGAGCCTTGTCGATCTGGTGGGCCAGCATGACGCCGTAGAAATAGGTGGCCGACAGCAGCACCAACGCCACGATGGCGCACCAGAAGCCGAGAGCATAAGGGTTTTTCATTGTTGGTTTCCCCCTGACCTGCGCGAGCCTTGTGCGAAGAAAGGGCGCTTTGCACGAGGCACCCTTCCAACACTTCAAAGCATAGCAACGGCCTCAGGGTTTGCCGGAGTTCGACGCTTGCGTTCGTCCGCTTTCCCAGCCGCCGCCCAACGCAAGGAACAAATCGATCTGGCTGGCGGCCACCTGGGTGTTGGCAGCGGCCAATTGCGCCGTGACATCCGTGTAGGTGCGGGTCGCTTGCAGGTCCGCCAGGAACGATTCGCGGCCGGCCTGGAAGAAGCGATGGGTCTGTTCAGCCGCCAGTTTGGCCGATTGCTCGGCATCGGCCAGGGCGTCGCGGCGTTGCAACAATGCCGTGTATTGGGCAAGGCTGGTCTGGGTTTCACGAATTGCGTTGAGCACCACCCCATCAAAATGCGCCAGCGTCGCCTGGGTCACCGCTTCGGCTTCGCGGATGCGCGCCCGGGCGCCGTTGGTCGGCACCTTCCAGGTCAGCGACGGGCCGAAGCCCCAGCGGTTGGTCGACGGGTCGCCGAGATCGTCGAGGATACCGACGGTACCGATGGTCGCGCCGATACTGATATTCGGGTACAGCTCACCCGTGGCGACACCGATACCGGCCGTCGCGGCCGCCAGTCGCCGCTCGGCCTGCCGCACATCCGGGCGACGCTTGAGCAGCGCGGCGCCATCGCCCACCGGGACCAACTGCGCGATTTCCGGCAGCTCGTCGCAGGTGGCGGTGCCGGCCGGCAGTTGGTCCACCGGTTTGGCCAGCAACATCGACAGGCGATACAGCCCGGCCTGACGTGAGGCCTCATAGCGCGGCATATCGGCGCGCAGGGATTTGAATTGGGTTTGCGAGCGGGTGACCTGGGTTTCATCCCCGCGCCCGGCATCGCGCAGGCGCTGGATCAGTGTGGTGCTTTGCGCTTGCAGGTCGAGGGAGTGCTGGGCGATTTCCCGCTCTTCATTGGCCGCGCACACCTGGGTGTAGGCCCGTACCACGTCGGCCACCACGGTGATGCGTGCGGTATCGGCGGCGGCCTGCGTCGCATCGGCATTGGCCTTGGCCGCTTCGATACCGCGTTGCAAGGTACCGAACAGGTCGAACTGGTAGGACGCGCTGATGCCGATGTCGCCAATGTTGGCCACCGGCACTTTTTCCGGTAGCAGGAACGCCTGGCCGGACTCCTGCAAGCGCTGGGCGCCCATCTGCACGCCGCCACTCCAGCCACCTGCCGCTTCGGCCTCATCCACCTGAGCGCGAGACCGCGACAGGCTGGCCGCTGCCACGCGCAAATCGGTGTTGGAGGCCATGGCCTGCTGTACCAGCTGGTCGAGTCGCGGGTCCTTGTACAGGCGCCACCAATCGGCCGGCACTGGTGCGGACACCACCGTTTTGCCATCGACCGCCAGATCGCCCTGGATATCTGGACGATGGACAGCCGCCTCTTCGGGCAAGTGATAATCCGGCCCGACCATCTGGCACGCCGACAGTAGCAAACCTAAACCGGCGACCACCAAACCCGAGGCCTTGCTCATTGCGCCGGCTCCCGTTGCTTTTCGTCGATGATCGATACCGTGGCGGTGCGCCCGGCGATCATGCGGAAGTCTTCCGGCACGTCATCGAAGGCGATGCGCACCGGAATCCGCTGGGCCAGGCGCACCCAGCTGAAGGCCGGGTTGACGTTGGGCAACAGGTTGTTGCCGCTGGTGCGGTCGCGGTCTTCGATGCCGGCAACAATGCTTTCTACGTGCCCACGCAAGCGCGCATTGTCGCCGATCACCCGGATGTCGACGCTCTGGCCGATATGGATGCCGTTCAGTTTGGTTTCTTCGAAATAGCCGTCGATGTGGAACGAATTGCTGTCGACCACCGACAACACCGGACGCCCGGCGCTGACGAACTCCTGGGTCCGTGGCGCACGGTCGTTGACGTAGCCGTCCACCGGGCTGCGGATCACCGAGCGGTCGAGGTTCAGCTGCGCGCTGTCCACCGCCACCTGGGCTTCCATCAAGGCCACTTGGGCGCGGGCCACTTTCGACTGGCTTTCTTCCAGTTGCTCAGCCGGCACCAGGTTACCGAGGCCTTTGTTTCGCTTGGCCTCGCGCTGGGCCTGGGCCAGGGTTTCTTCGCGGTCGGCGACAGCCGCCTTTGCCTGGCGCAGGGCCAGCTTGAAGCGGTCCGGATCAATGCTGAACAGCACCTGGCCGCGCTTGACCAATTGGTTGTCGCGCACCTCCACTTGCTGGATCAACCCGGAAACATCCGGTGCGATTTGTACGATGTCGGCACGGATGTGCCCATCGCGGGTCCAGGGCGCGAACATGTAATACATCACCATACGCCAGACCACGACCACGGCGAAGCTCACGATCAGCAGGGTCAACACCACGCGACCAAGGGTTAGTAAGGGTTTTTTCATGTCATCAGGTATCGACTGAGTGAGTCCACGGCGCCAAGCAGCAGGGCGTAGAGGGCCACGTTGAACAATGCCCGGTGCCAGACCAGACGGTAAAAGTGCAGGCGCGTCAGCACCCCGTGCACCAACAGGTACAACACATAGGTAATGCCCATCAGCACCAGCAGCGTGGGCAGAAACACCCCGCTGACATCCAGGTCACCGATCATAAAGGCGCTCCATCAATGCCATGGGGAAGCGGTTCTTCCGGCTCGGCGGCACCGACGAATTCGACGCCGGGCAACAATGCCAGACGCAGGCCGCTCAGGGCGTGCAGCAGATGCCGACGGGTTTCGTCATCGCCGGCACCGCTGAGGGCGCGACGCGTGCGGTCGAGGGTCATCAGCAGCGGGCTCGGTGCCGGCAAGCGCTCACCGGCCTTGAGACAGGCCTTGAAGTACTCGCCAACCTCGGCCACCACCTGGCGCAGCAGCACCTGCGGCACACCGAGGACCCGCGGCGTATAGGCCAGCAAGTCCAGCAGATTCAGCGCCACCCGCACTTCCCGCAGGGCCACGCCGGAGTCCTGGCCGGTCATGGCCAGGCGCGGCAGGTGCTGCATCAGCCGATCGAGCATCTTTATGCCCAACAGCCGATGTTCGGACAACGTGGCCGGCTCGGAGAGGCCGACAATGTCACGCCAGCTGAAACGGGTCAGGCGCTTGGCTGCCAGCTCGGCCCCGAACGGCCGGGCGATCAGGGTCCAGATGAACGCGAACAGCAGCCCCATGGGACCGGCCAGGTTGGAGTTGGCGAAACTGAGGAAGTCGGCGTCGTAGGCACCCTGAATGCTGATGAAGGACGAGGTGTTGACCAGTGTCAGCAACATGCCCAGGTAAAACTGCGGCTTGACCGTCAGGGTGCCGACGCAAATGAACGGCACGGCAAACGCCAGCACCAGCATCGGAAAGTCATGCAGGTTGGGCAGCACCAGAAACAGATAAAGGCTGGCGAACACCACCGACATCGCCGTCCAGAAAAAGAACCGGTAAATCTGCGGCGCCGGGTCGTCCATCGAGGCGAAGAAGCTGCACGCCACAGCCGCCAGGATCACGGCGCTGCCGCCATCGGTCCAGCCGAGCAGAATCCACAACACCGAGGCCACGATAATCGCGGTGACGGTGGAAGCCGCGGAATACAACATCAGGCCGCGATCCAGAAACGGGGACAGCCGCCCCAGCCGCCAGTGCCGATACACTGCGCGCCAGCTGTCCTGGCTTTCGCACTGGATGGCGTACTGCAGGCTGCGGCAGTCCTGCCACAAATCGATCCACTCGCCGAGACGATAAATCGCATTGGAGAACAGCAGCTGCTTGCGGTCATCCAGCGCTGCGGGGGCGGGTTGCAGGGCTTCCAGTTGATCCTTGAGTGCTTGCCAACGGTCGAGGTCGGCATCCTTGTGCTCGAGCCATTCGGTGGTGGCCGTCAGCAACGGCGCGAACTTGTCCACAAGCTCGGGCGTACGTCGTTCCAGGGCATAAAGCGCGTCGTCGAGAGCGTCGACTACCGGCAGCAGGTGAATCATCCGCCCACGCAACTCCTTGGTATTGCGCACCGTCTGCGGACGCGATCCTTCGTGGGGTAACTGACCGATCATCAACTCCAGGGAGTTGAAGGTGGCGACCATCGATGCGCGCAACGCGCTGACTTCTTCCGGCTGCACGTTACGACTGAGGAAGCGCAGGCTGTAGGTCGATGCATCGGTAAACCATTTGCTCACCGAATCATTGAACACCGGCGCCAGGCGTCGCGGCCAGAACATGGCACCGACCACCGCCGCTACGACGATGCCCAGAAAGATTTCTTCGGTCCGCGCCTCGGCCACGTCCCACACCCCCAACGGGTTGTTCACCACCGGCAGGGCGATCAACGGCAAGGTGTAACCGGCGAGCATCAAGGCGTAGTTGTTCGCGGTGCGCAAATGCAGGGACAGAAACAGCAGCGTGCCGGTCCACAGTGCAATCACCACCACCAGCACGTAGGGACTCTGCACGAACATCGGCACAAACAGAACCGCCGCCGCCGCGCCGATAAAGGTGCCGACTGCCCGGTACAACGCCTTGGAACTGGTAGGTCCGAGAAACGGGCTGGAAACGATGTACACCGTGGCCATCGCCCAGTACGGACGCGGCATTTGCATGAGCAGGGCGATGTACAGCGCGATCATCGATGCGGCGAAGGTGCGGACCCCGTAGAACCAGTCTCGCGCCGGGGGCATGCCTGCGAAAAATCCGTTCAAGAGTTGGCCACCGATGGCGGCGTGGCCGCTTCAAAAGCTCTCAGTACCCGCAGCGTAGCTTCCAGATCACTCTGGTCAATGCCTTCCAGGACCTCCTGGCGCAAGCGCACCAACTCCACTTCGACCGCCTGCACCAGCTCCCGGCCGGTTTCGGTCAGGCTCAGGCATTTGGCGCGGCGGTCCTGCGCATCTTCGGTCCGGCAGACGTAACCGGAATGGCACAGTTGATCCAGCAGGCGCACCAGCGATGGGCTCTCCATCCCGGCGGCTTGCGCCACCGTCACCTGGCGCACGCCCTCGCCCAGGCGCCCGATCATCAACAGCGGAACGGCGCAGGCTTCGGAGATTCCATAGTTGACCAGCGTGGTCTGGCAGATTTTGCGCCAATGCCTGGCGGCCACCACCATGGCACTGCTGATGTTCATCTGGAGAACGTCGAGGTTGTTCGGCACGAGGGAAAATACACACTGTTAGTTTGCTAACTATCAATATTGCATTGGAGAGGATTTTCCGTCAAGTTTTGAAACAAATACGTAACAGCGACCTGCCGAGAGCCCTCAACGTTTCCTGGCGCGCTCATAGACCTCACTGCGTTCGTGCTTTCCTACTGCAACGACAGAAACAACAATGCGCTCATCTATCACCTCGTAGACGAGTCGATATCCCGATGACCTCAGCTTGATCTTGTAGCAGTCAGGCATGCCATGCAGCGCGTCAGACTGGATTCGAGGCACCTCAAGCCGCTCTGACAGTTTCTTTTTGAATTGCTCGCGCACTGTGTGCCCCAGCTTGTCCCATTCTTTGCGTGCAGACGGGAGAAATTCGAGCTTATAAGTCATCCAGCGTTACCGGGATTGGCGTTTCATGACGACGAGAACGCACGAGTTCCGCCAACTCCAAATCATCAAGGCGCTCCATCATGGCTTCGAACACATCGGCAGGAACCATGTAGCCCATGACGCGATTGTGATTGAGCACCGCGACGGGCCCTCCATGGGCACCATTCAAAACGGCAGAGGGGTTTTTCTTTAGTTCAGACACGCTGACAGCCATATCGGCCAAAACATTTTGCATAATTAAGACCTCAAATAAGGTCTTAATTTTGGTCAATTAGTTCAATCAGAGCAACCTCTGTGAACCGCCGCCTATCCGTTATTTACACCCCCCGCCCCTTCCTCAACATCACATCCAGTTGATCCACCACCTCCGCCCAATCCGCGTCATCGAGAATCTCGTCTCGCAGAAGCTCCGCCTGGCTCGGGCTCCAGAAAAATGCATCCGCAAGGTGCAGTTCCGGTTTGAGCGGTGAATGGGTGGCGATGAATTTATCGATGCTTTCGGCGTCGTCCGGCAGACCGAGTTGTTTGAACAGCGAAGGTAGGTTGTGGGTCGGGCTTTCCATATCGAACTCCTGGGAACTAATTTAGGGACCGCTACGCGGTCATCGCGAGCAAGCTCGCTCCCACAGGTTTTGTGATCGACACAGACCCTGTGGGAGCGAGCTTGCTCGCGATGACGGCAGCGAAGACGCTGCAGACCTAATGACTCAACTCCCGCACCTCCGCATGCGGCACCATTTTCAGGAACTCGGGCATGTCCATGCGCACTAGGTTGACGTGGTTGCCGGCCTCCAGATAGATGTCTTTCTGCCGGGTCAGCAGCGGGTCGATCACCACTTCCAATCCATAGGACTCACCCAGCGCCGGCACAGCACCGCGTTCGCAATCGTCGAACAGGTGCGCCAGGTTGCTTTCGCGGGAAACCTGCCACTCACCGCTGCTGCGGACCTTGCTCAGGTCAAGGTGACGGCTGGCGGGCAGCACGGCCATCAGGTAGTGCCCATGGTGATCGTCGAGGATCACCGATTTGGCCACCCGTTCGGCAGGAATACCGGCGACCCGCGCCGTTTCGAGGCTGCTGGCCGAGTGGGGGTGGCTGACGATGTCATATTCGCATTGAGCCTTTTCCAGGCTTCGCTGCACGGTTCTTGCCATACGCATGATGCACCTCGGTGTCCGCCGTGATCACTGGCAGACGATGGTTAAAGCGTTGCTTGCGTAGTAAAAGTCTAGGCCCGCCGGCGTGATCCGGCGGGAAATCCGCCCATCGGCCGACGACGACAATTGAGCAAAATTCATACAGGTCGAGGCTCAACTAAACTGTACTCAGAGCCACTCCACGACTCTCCCGGAGGGTCAAGTGAACGCGCGTTGCTGTGCAGTTGCGTTGCTGTTGGCATTGAGCGGATCGGTCTTCGCTGCCGACACGGTTGTGTTGCTGGTGCCCAATCCCGTGGGGATCTGGCTGATCACCTTCGGCATCGCGTTCCTGATCGCCGAGGCAGCCCTGCCCAATTACGGCATGATCGGCCTGGGCGGCATCGTGATGTTCGTGATCGGCGCGGTGATCCTGTCCAACACCGAAGTGCCCGTGCCGTTGATGATCGGCCTGGCAGTGGTCAGTGCGCTGCTACTGATCTACCTGGTGATTCACGCCTTGAAAACCCGACCTCGCCACACCGTCAGCGGTGATGCCGGGCTGCTCGGCAGCGTGACGGCAGTGACGTCATTGCAGGCCGGCAACGCCTATGGCGGCTGGGTGCATCTGCAAGGAGAACAATGGCAGGTACTCAGCGCGACGCCGCTGCAACCCGGGCAACGGGTGCGGGTGGTGGGGCGCAAGGGCTTGCTGCTGCAAGTGGCCGCGGCTGACGCGGCGCCGGGCGGAGAATAGTCATGGGTTTGCAATTGGGTCTTGTCGCGCTGCTACTGTTGCTCATCGCACTGGCGGGGTCGACGTTCCGCATCCTGCGCGAGTACGAGCGCGGGGTGGTGTTCCAGCTCGGGCGCTTCTGGCAGGTCAAGGGCCCCGGCCTGATCCTGCTGATTCCGGTGGTCCAGCAAATGGTCAGAGTCGACTTGCGCACCGTGGTGCTGGACGTGCCGCCGCAAGACGTGATCACCCGCGACAACGTGTCGGTCAAGGTCAACGCGGTGCTGTATTTCCGCGTGCTCGATCCGCAGAAAGCCATCATCCAGGTCGAGGATTTCCTGGCCGCCACCAGCCAATTGGCGCAAACCACGTTGCGGGCGGTGCTGGGCAAACATGAACTGGACGAACTGCTGGCCGAACGCGAACGGTTGAACCTGGACATCCAGCAAGTGCTCGACGCCCAGACCGACGCCTGGGGCATCAAGGTCGCCAATGTCGAGATCAAGCACGTGGACCTCAACGAATCGATGGTCCGTGCCATCGCCAAGCAGGCCGAAGCCGAGCGGGAACGGCGCGCCAAGGTGATCCACGCCGAAGGCGAATTGCAGGCCTCGGAAAAACTCATGCAGGCCGCCGAAATGCTGGGCCGCCAACCGGGGGCCATGCAACTGCGCTACATGCAGACGCTGAGTTCGATTGCCGGCGACAAGAGCTCGACCATCGTCTTTCCGTTGCCGATCGAGTTGCTCAAGGGCATGGCTGACTTGTCGTCGAAACCCTGAAGGCTGCGATGACGCCACTCATTGCCCGGCATTGCCGGACAGGTACAACCTCGCGGCAACACCACCGGCTTTCATCTGACGAGCGATATGCCATTGCGCCGGCAACGGTGCAAATTCGTCCGGTACGTCGGCGGTACCGATCAGCCAGATTCTTCCCGTGCCCTTGGGCAGATCGCTCAAGTGGTCCAAATATACGTCTGACGTCGTCAAGGTACCGAAACCATAGTCGTTCGGCTGACTCGAAGTGCCATCGGCCCGCGGCGGGGTGTACAGCAGGGGCTGGGTATTGGTGCGGTTGTAGTAGACGTAACTCAAGTACCAGAGCATGTCACTGATGACGATCCGGTCGCCCGGCTGAAAATGCAGATTGACGTCTTCCACCAGGACATTGACCTGATCATGGACGTCTACCGTCGCATTGTTTTTCAGGCCCACCAGTTCCACACCGACGAATAGCACCAGCACCGTCAGGGCCAGCACCCGGGAGCCGTTGTACAGGCGATCGATCGCCAAGGCCGTCAGCAACGGCAGGCCAAGCGCATAGGCGGTGAGGTAACGCTCGATGAATATCGGCGAAAAAAACGACACCACGAACACCAGCAGCATCGGGACAAAGGTGTAGACCGCGAGCAGCACACTGCCGCGGAACACGCTTCGGTCACGCGTCAGCGCCACCCATGCCAGCAACGGCAAGGCCAAAGGCAAGGCAATGAAAAGCAGTACTGGCAGGCTTTCGCCGTCGTCCTGGGTCAGCAATGACCAGACCATCGACGGTAAGGAGTCCAGGCTGACGGGCAACTCCCAGCCAACATCGCCATTGGCCTTGAGTTGATCCAGGTGCTGTAGCAGGTCGACAAACCCCGGTAACCACGGCAGATACAGCGCCACGATAGCCACATTGGCCAGCCACCAGTCACCCCGCTGGATGTGCCGCAGACGATGCCCCGGCTGCACGCGGATGATCCCCAGGTACAACCAATGGCAGAGCACGCACAGGGCCGTGAAGTAATGGGTGTAAAACGCCGCGCTCATCAGCACGACATAGATCACCAGATAGCGCCGGCGCTGCGGCTTGCGGATCCAGTACACCAGCGCAATGGTTGCCCCCAGCAACCACAGTCCCAGCAGCGAATACATTCGCACTTCCTGGCTGTAGCGCACCGCCGTGGGCAGCAGAGCCAACAGCAAGCCGGCCAATATTGCGGCTCGGCGGGTGGCGAGCCGATCGACCAGCCACACGCCGAGCCCGACCGAGGCAATCCCCGGCAGAGCACTGAGGCAGCGGATCGACAATATGCCGTCGCCAAACATCGCGATCCAGCCGTGCAGCAGTATGAAATACAGCGGCGGGTGCACGTCGTAGGCGGCGTGCAACCAGATGTCAGGCAATGAGTAACGGGCCAGCAGCAGGCTGGAACCCTCGTCGCCCCAAATCGCAGCGGCGGTCAGATCGTAAAAGCGCACCAGCGCAGCCAATACCAGAATCGGCACCAGCCAATGCTCCCGCGCCCAACGGATCAACGGATGCGCACCCCTGGCAAAACCAGGATTGGCGTGCGGTCCCTGAGTGTCGCCCACCGGCGTTTCTCTGCGCGCCTCCATTGCCTCCCCTTGCGACGTCGAGTGAAGAGCCAGATTGTTTGCACATCAATTTAGCCCTTCAAGCCGAGCAACGTCGATGCCGAGCCGGTAATGGAGCGATAGCCGGCGGCGCACCGTCAGCGCTGCGCCGTCTCCGCCACGGGATACACCGACTCCCAGCCCCCACCCAACGCCTTGTACAACCCGACGGCCGCCAGTGACACGCCGGTCGAGCTTTCGACCCACTGCTCCTGCGTGGCCAGCAACGCCCCTTGCACGGTGAGTACGGTGACGAAATCCACCACGCCCTCCACGTACTGCTGTTGCGCGGTGTCCAGCGCAATGCGGTTCTGCCGCACGGCTTCGGCCAGGCTGTCGCGGCGTAATTGGCTGGCGTTGTAGGCGGTCAGTTGGTCATCGATTTCATGCCAGGCGCGCAACACGGTTTGCTGATAGGCAATGGCCGCTTCCTGTTGTTGCGCTTCACGCAGTTCGAGCACGCCCCGCAAACGGCCACCGTCGAACAACGGCAAACTCAATTGCGGGCCGATCCCGAACGAACGTGAACCCCAGGAGCCAAAATCGCTCAGCTGCATGGCCTGGGAGCCGATGTTCCCCGACAGGATGATTCGCGGATAGAAATCCCCCGTGGCCACGCCAATGCTGGCCGTGGCGGCATGCAGTCGCGCTTCGGCCTGGCGAATGTCCGGTCGACGCTCAGCCAGTTGCGAGGGCAAGCCAATGGCGACCTGCCGCGGCGTTTGTGGCACCGGGGCGTCTGTGGATAACTCCGCCGCCAATGCCTGGGGCGCTTCGCCCATCAACAGGCTCAAGGCATTGATCAGTTGCCACTGGCGCTGCTCCAGCGCGGGCAGACGCGATTCGATGGCCGCCACCTGCGCGGCGGCTTCGGCGACATCCAGATCCGTCGCGACACCGTCGGCCAGGCGCAGTTGCGAGAGCTTCAGGCTATGGCGGGCGACGTCGAGGTTCTGTTCGGTGACGAGCCGGGTGTTCTGCACACCGCGCAATTGAATGTAGTCCTGGGCGGTTTCGGCCAGCACCGACAGCAGCACACCACGCCGGTCGTTCTCGGCAACCTCCAAGGTGGCGTCGGCCGCTTCGGTTTCCCGACGCACGCGGCCCCAGAAGTCCAGCTCCCAGAAAGCGGAGAAGCTGGCATTCCACAGGTTGAAAGCCGATTGGCCATTGTGTCCTGACGGGTCGTTCAAGCCTTCAGCGCTGTTGCGATTGCGCCCGTAACTGCCACTGGCGGCCGTGTTGGGGTAGCGGTTGGCAGTGATGACCTGACGCACCGCACGACTTTGCTGCAAACGGCTGCCGGCCAGCTTCAGGTCGAGGTTGTCGGTCAGGGCGCGCTGGCTCAAGGCCGAGAGTTTCGGGTCATGGAACACTTCCCACCAGCGCTCGGCCATTGTTTCGGCGATGGCCTGGCTGGTGGCTGCCTTTGATGGTTTTGCCCATTCGGTGATTTGCTGTGCATCAGGCTTCTGGAAGTCCGGACCGACGGTGCAGGCTGACAGGCTCAGCACAAGCAAGGCAGAAAAAGTCAGGCGAGGCTGATGACCTCTTCGCGAGCAAGCCCGCTCCCACAGGGGAATGCGGTCAACTGTGGGAGCGGGCTTGCTCGCGAAGGCGTCAGCGCTATCAACGAAAATCTTCATCGCTGAACAACCTCTTTCGCCTTGGCGATGGCCGTATCGATACTCGCCTCCACCGATATCCCCACCCGCAAGCGCTCGGCCAGCGGTTGCCCCGGCTCCAGCACGATCTTCACCGGTATCCGCTGCACCACCTTGGTGAAGTTACCAGTGGCATTGTCCGGTTTGATCGCGGCGAACGTCACTCCGGTGGCCGGTGCGATGCTTTCGACACGACCGTTGAGTGCCGCACCGCCCAGGCTGTCGACGCGCACTTGCACCGCCTGCCCCGGCTGCACATCCGTCAGTTGCGTTTCCTGGAAATTGGCCACCACATAAGCCTGCGCCAGCGGCACCACGGCAAGGATCTTGCTGCCCGGCGTCACGTAGGCGCCGACCCGCACCGCGCGCTCTCCGACCATACCGTCCTGTGGTGCCACGATCCGTGTATAGGACAACTCGTAGCTGGCCATTTCCAGCTTCGCTTGCGCCCGTTTCAGCCCGCCTTCGGCTGCATCGCGCTGGGCCGTCAGGATCTCCACCTGCTTGCGCTCCGCCGCCAGCACTGCCGTGGCGTTAGCCAGACGTGCGCCAGCCTGGTCGATGCGTGTTTGCGCCTGTTGCGCATTTTGCACCGTGCCGGCGCCCACCCCGGCGAGGTGCTTGTAGCGGTTCAATTCATGCTCGGCAAAGGCCATTTCCGCCTTGGCCGAAACCACCGAAGATTGCGCCTGGGCAATCACCGATGCCTGGCGCTCCAGGGTCGCCCGGGCGTTTTGCAGTTGCGCCCTGGCCACCAGCGTTTCGGCGTCGGCGGCCTGGGCGGCGGCGCGCAAATCCCGGTCATCGATCAGCGCCAGCAATTGCCCCGCCTTGACCTGCTGGTTGTCCTCCACCAGCACCTGCTTGATAAACCCGGCGACCCGCGGCACGACCAGGGTGAAATCCGCCGAGACGTAAGCATCGTTGGTGTTCTGCTGGGTACGCTTGCCGAACAGGCCGGGCATTGCCAGGTACAGCGCCCCACCGACGGCCAATGCGACGGCCACGGCCACCGCGACTTTCTGCTTTGCTTGGGTGTTCATAAAAACCTTCTGTTTCAGTGGAGCATTCAGGTCGGTGTGCGCGGCGGATAGATCCGCGTCGGCAGCCAGAAAATCAGCAGGATCAAGGTCACGGCGACACCGGCCATGCACAGGTAAAGATCAGAGGACGTGAGCACCAGCGCTTGTTCATGCAGACGATGAGCGAGACTTGCGCTGTCGCGTTCGGCCAGCGGCGAGTTGCCGAGGCGATCGACCAGCATGGTCGAGTGAAAATGCAGACGGGCCGTGGTCAGCGCTTCGATCACCCCGGTAGCGATGACCGCCGACAGGCCTTTGACCGTGTTGAACCAGGCCGATGCGAACGGCCCTTCCATCGGGTTGATGCTGCCGGTGGACAACATCAGCAGCGGCAACACCGCCATGGGCTGACCGAGAATCTGCAGCCATTGCAGCACATAGAAATCGTCGCGAATCCACGCGGACGTCAGTTGCGAGCCGCCGACGCACGACAACGCCAGCATGCCCAGGCCGATGCCCAACACCCAGCGGCAATCAACCCAGCGAAAGTTGCACAGCGCCGCCACCAAAGGCAGCGCAAGCAATTGCGGCAGCGCCGCCAGCAGCATGATCGGTGCGGTCTGCACCGGGCGATAACCCTGGACCTGCGCCAGGTAGCTGGACGGAATGATGATCACCGCCTGCAACACCACCAGCACGCCCGCCAGGGTCAGCAGCGCGAAAGACAGGTTGCGGATGCCGAGCATTTGCATCTTGAAAAACGGTATCGGCTGCGACCACTCGCTGGCCAAAAACAGCACCAGCAGCAACAGCCCGCCACCGAGCAATCCGCAGATCAGGTTCGACTCGAACCAGTCCAGACGGTTGCCCTGCAGGATGCCGATCACCAGCATGCAGATGGCGGGAAAGCCCAGCAGCACACCGCGCCAGTTGAAGGATTTGAAGCGCTCCAGGCGCAGCGGGTCCTGGGGAAAGCCATACGCTACCGCTGCCATGGCAATCAGGCACGGCGCGATGATTTGCCAGAAGGTCCATTGCCAACCGACGTATTCGGTCCACAGCCCGGCCAATGGCGTGCCCAGGCCCGGGCCGAACGTCGCCGTCAGGGCATAGCCTGCCAGGCCATACAACTTCACGTTGGCGGGCAGAAACCGCAGGGCCACGGTCATCAACATGGGGGGCAGTGCGCCGCCCGCCAGGCCTTGCAAGGTGCGCAGCAACAGCAGGCTTTCGTAATTCGGGGCGAAGGGGCACAACACACCCAACAGGGTGAACAGGCTGATGGCGCACAGGGTGAAACGCCGCAACGAGAACGTCACCGCACACCAGGGCGCAAACGCCATGGCCGCCACCGACGTCGCGGTGTAACAGGCGACCAGCCAGGTGCCTTCGTCGTAGCCGATGGCCAATGCACCGCGGATGTCGGCGAGCGCGACCTTGGTCACCATCTCGTTCAGGCCCGATACCAGCACCGCCAGCAGCACGCCCACCAGGCCGATGATGATCCGTGGGCCGAAGACCGGCGGTGCGGCTGCCGCGCTGGCTGCAGCGACAGGTGCCGTGACCGTAAGGGAAGTCATGTACTGCGAGCTCCGGCGTGGAAAGACCGAAGCATTCTAAAAAGCGTGATGCCTGACGAAAATCAACTTATTGGCAGGTTATAAGTGCACCAGACGCAACGATACAAAACCCCTTGTGGGAGCGGGCTTGCTCGCGAAGACGGTTCATCATTCAACATTGATACTGGCTGACCCAACGCCTTCGCGAGCAAGCCCGCTCCCACAGGGGGTCAGCGGTGACTTTCAGGTTGAGCAGCCAGCCACGTTTCATCGCAGCAGGTTTTCAGGGTTTCACGCAGCCAGCGGTGCGCCGGGTCCTTGTCGAAGCGCGGGTGCCAGGCTTGGGTCAGCATCAGGGTCGGCAACGGAATCGGCAGGTTGAACGAGCGCAGTTTCAACCCCAGTCGCCGCACACTCAGCAAGGCTTCCTTGGGCACCGGCAGGATCAGGTCGGAATCGGGCAAGGCAAACATCGCCGCATGAAAACTTGGCGCGATCACCGCCACCCGCCGCTCCAGGCCCAGGGCATTGAGCGCGGTATCGATCGGCCCCCGGGCAATGCCACGCCGGGACATGCTGATATGGGAATAACCGGCATAGCGCTCAGCCGTGATCTCTTCGTCCAGCAGCGGATGATCCTCGCGCACCAGGCCGACGAAGTGGGTGGAAAACAGGTTCTGAACCTTCACTTCCGGGGTCAACGGCCGTGTGTTGCTGACGCTCAGATCGATCCGCCCTTCGCGCAAGGCCTCATCATCGCCATCGCCTTCCGGGACGAAACGCAATTCGCAGTGCGGCGCCTGCCGGTCGAGGGTGTCGAACAACCTGCCGCCGTAAACACCGACAAAGAAATCGTTGGCCCGAATACTGAACCGCCGCCGCAGCGAACTCAGCTCCACCGCATCGGCCGACCGAAACAGCAACCCGGCCTGCTCGACAACGCTGCGCACTTGCTCGCGCAATTCCAGCGCCTTGGGTGTCGGCACCAGGCCACGGCCGGCGCGCACCAGGATCGGGTCGCCAATGGCTTCGCGGATGCGCGTCAACGTCCGGCTCATGGCCGCCGGGCTCAGGTTCATCCGCCGCGCCGCCCCCACCACACTGCCCTCGTCGAGCAAGGCGTCGAGGGCAACCAGCAGGTTCATGTCCGGGAGTTGCATGCAGGGCACTCATGGCCGATCAGGATTGATCCAGGTGCAATGCTAGCAGATCAAAAGATCGCAGCCTTCGGCAGCGCCTACAGAGGCATGCGATCTTTTGATTTGCGATCAGCGCTGCATCCCCCAGCGCTTCACCGTCACCCGCTCCAACGAATCAAACACCAGGTTCTCCACCAGCAAACCAATCAGAATCACCACCGCCAGGCCGGCAAACACCTTGTCGGTGTACAGCTCATTGCGATTCTGAAAGATGTACCACCCCAACCCACCTTTGCCGCTGGTCGCGCCAAACACCAACTCCGCAGCAATCAATGTCCGCCAGGCAAAAGCCCAGCCGATTTTCAACCCGGCGAGGATCGACGGCAGCGCCGCCGGGATCAGGATGAACAGCACAAAACGCATGCCCTTGAGGCCATAGTTGCGCCCGGCCATGCGCAGTGTTTCCGAGACGCCGAGAAACCCGGCGTAGGTGTTCAGCGCCAAGGCCCAAAGCACCGAATGCACCAGTACGAAAATCAGGCTGTTCTGCCCCAGGCCGAACCACAACAGTGCCAGCGGCAATAGCGCGATGGCGGGCAACGGGTTGAACATCGAAGTCAGGGTACTGAGCAAGTCGCGGCCGAATTGCGTCGACACCGCCAGCGTCGTCAGGCCAAACGCCAGGACGATGCCGATCAGGTAACCCTTGAGCAACACCACCAGAGAGATCCACACCTTGCCCAGCAGCTCGCCACTGAGCAGGCCGTCGTACAGCGCGTGAGCGGTCTGCAAGAAGCTCGGCAGCAGCAAGTCGTTGTTCTGATAGCGCGCAACGGCTTCCCAGAGCACGGCGAGCAACACCAGGATCAGGCTTTTACGCAACCAGCCCTGTTGCCACAGGCGCTGGCCAAGGGGCAGTTCACGCTCCAGCGGCACGCTGGTCAGTGGCTGCAAAACCGTTTCGAACGCTTCACGCGGGGATGATAAATGGCTCATCGGGCCCTCCTCTCAACTGGCTCAATACGCGATGCGGATGTCAGCGAAATCCAGCTCATGCTCGGCTTGCGGCGATTGACCTTCATCGAACAACAGCCGGTGAATGCGGCGCGCCGATTCCTGAAACGCCACACCGCCGAGGCTTTGCAAATCGTATTGGTGGCTGTGCACTTCCGCCCGCACTCGCCCCGGGTGCGGTGACAGCAACAGAATGCGGTTACCCACCACCAGCGCCTCTTCGATAGAGTGCGTGACGAACAGCAGCGTGAAGCGCACTTCCTCCCAGAGCAGCAACAGTTCCTCCTGCATCTTGCGTCGGGTCAACGCATCGAGGGCAGCGAAGGGTTCGTCCATCAGGAGGATTTTCGGCTGCATCGCCAGCGCCCGGGCGATGGCAACCCGAGCCTTCATGCCACCGGACAAGGTGTGCGGATAGGCATCGGCAAACGCCGCCAGACCGACCTTGTCCAGGTAGTGCAACGCCCGCGCTTCAGCCTCTTTGCGCTTGAGGGTTTTCGAGGCCAGCAGTGGAAACATCACGTTCTGTTTGACGGTTTTCCACGGTGGCAGTTGATCGAACTCCTGGAACACCACGATCCGGTCCGGCCCCGGCGCATCGACGCGCTGGCCTTGCAGACGGATCTCGCCTTCCACGGGCTGGATGAAGCCGGCAGCGGCCTTGAGCAAGGTCGACTTGCCGCAACCGGAAGGCCCGAGCAGGACAAAACGGTCCGCCGGATCGATCTCGAAGCTGACTTGATGGGTCGCCCGCACCACCCGCTGCGGCGTGCGGTACTCGAGGCTGACGTTATCGACCGACAGCAGCGCCTGGGCTGCCGCGATCGGATTGCTGACCGTGTGGCCTTGCAAAGGGGCGTTCATTTCGGTCAGCTCCCTTGCAGCGGCTTGGCGTCCTGGAAGAAATAATCCTTCCACGAGTCCGGTTTGTTTTTGATCGCGCCGACGCGGTAGAGGAACTCGGCCAACGGGTAAGTGTTTTTCGGCGTGACGCTGAACTCGAACTGCGGGTTGTCGATGATTTTCAGCAACGCGCCGCGGTCGATTTTGGCCTTGGTCACGCGGATGTAAGTGTCCGCCGCTGCACCTTTATCGTTCTGCGCAAACTGTGCGGCTTCGGTCAGCGCTTCGATGAAGGCTTTGTAGGTTTTCGGGTTCTCGTTGCGGAATTTCTCGGTGGCGAACAGAACGGTCGGCGAGTTCGGGCCGAGCAGGTCATAGGTGTTCAGCACCACGTGTACATTGGGATTTTCCAGCGCCTGATCCTGGAATGGCGGGTTGGAAAAGTGCCCGGTCAACTCGGTGCCACCGGCTACCAGCGCCGCTGTCGCGTCGGGGTGCGGAACAGCGATGGTGTACTTGTCGAGGCGATTGAACTCCTTGTCGCCCCACTGCCTGGCGGCCGCGTATTGCAGGAAGCGTGACTGTACGGACACCCCCACCGCCGGCACCGCGATGCGGTCCTTCTCGGTGAAATCGGCAATGGTCTTGACCTTGGGGTTGTTGCTCACCAGGTAGTACGGGAAGTTGCCGAGAGAAGCCACGGCCTTGACGTTCTGCTTGCCGTGGGTGCGATCCCAGATAGTCAGCAGCGGGCCAACACCGGCACCGGCAATGTCGATCGAGCCGGACAGCAGCGCATCGTTGACCGCCGCGCCGCCCGAGAGCTGGGTCCAGTCGACCTTGATGTCGATACCTTCCTGCTTGCCGTACTTCTCGATCAGGTTCTGATCGCGCACTACGTTGAGCAGCAGATAGACGATGCCGAACTGTTCGGCGATGCGGATTTCACCTTCGGCATGGGCCACGGTCGGCGCGACCAGGCTGCCGGCGATCAGGCTGAAACCCAGGCCGATGGCGGCGGCCAGGGGTGCAAAGGGCAGACGTTTGGACATGATCAATTCTCCGGCAATTCAGAAAGGCGCGTCGCCCTGGATGGTGGTGCGATACAGCTTGCGGCGCAGATGGCTGGGGCAGCCGGCAGCAAGGTGGATCAGCGAACGGTTGTCCCAGAACACCAGGTCATGGGGCTGCCATTGATGGCGGTAGATGTTTTGCGGCAACACGCTGTGGGCGTAGAGCTCGGCCAACAGTTGCTGGCTCTCGTCCTCCGGCAGGCCAACGATGCGGGTAGTGAACCCCTCGCTGACGAACAACGCCTTGCGGCCGTTTTCCGGGTGGGTACGCACGACCGGGTGGACGACTTCGGCGACCTGGGCCAGCTGCTCCGGGGTCAGGGTCGGGCGCCAGTTGCCTTCGAATTTGGTTTCGCTGTAACGCGCCGTGTAGGAGTGTGCGGCCGAGCGGCCTTCCACCGCTTTGCGCAGCGCCTCGGGCAGGTTGTCCCAGGCCTTGTGCATGTCGGCGAACAAGGTGTCGCCGCCCTCCGCTGGCAGCTCCTGGGCGTGCAGCATCGAGCCCAGGCTCGGCAGTTGTTTGTAGGAGAGATCGGAATGCCAGAACTTGCCGGCATCACCCAGGCCGATGTTCTGGCCGTTTTCGACGATGTTGGAAACGATGAGGATTTCCGGATGCCCTGCCAGCAGGAACTGCTTGAGCACGTGAATCTGCAACACGCCAAAACGACGGCTGAAGTCGATGTGCTGTTGCGGGGTGATGCGCTGGTCGCGGAACACCACCACATGATGGTCCAGGTGCGCGCGGTGAATACGTGCGAAGTCCTGATCATTGATCGGGCGGGACAAATCGAGGCCGAGGATTTCGGCGCCCACCGCTCCGCTGAACGGGCGGATTTCAAAGAATTGTGGCGCGATGCTTGGCGAAGCTGAGGCTGCAGACATAAATCACTCCCACGCACGGCACGCTCAATGGCGCGCGCGTCGATCAGAAACTCACGGAGGTTCCGTGTTGGTTCGTGTCGTGCGGCGCGCCGATTGGTCGGCAGGTACGCAGGAGATTGACTTTATAGATATAAGAATTGAAATTTAAATACCGTTAATGAATAACGATATGGCGATTGAAAAGGGACTGCGTGGATTGCGGAGTGACGTTATTTGTCACTTTCTGACAGGGTTGTGGTGTTTCCACTGACGCCTTCGCGAGCAGGCTCGCTCACACAGGGGTTCTCCGCTGGGCACAAATTTGTGATCCAGCAAAAAATCCATGTGGGAGCGAGCCTGCTCGCGATGGGGCCATCAGCCTCAATGACGAATTACCGCTCGTGCAGCGCCTCGGCCCGCGCGCGGATGATCGGCTTGAGCAAGTAGCTGAGGATAGTCTTCTTGCCGGTGATGATGTCCACGGAAGCCACCATTCCCGGAATGATCAACAAGGGCTTTTCGTCGGTGCCCAAGTGGCTGCGTTCTGTGCGCAGCTTGATGATGTAGTAGGTGGTTTTCTTGTCATCGTCGGTAATGGTGTCGGCACCGATCTGTTCCAGCTTGGCCTTCAGCCCACCGTAGATGGTGTAGTCATAGGCAGTGAATTTCACCGTCGCTTCCTGCCCCGGGTGCAGGAACGCGATGTCCTGCGGGCGGATCTTCGCCTCGACCAGCAAGGTGTCGTCCAGCGGCACGATTTCCACCAGGTCGCTGCCTGGCTGGATAACCCCGCCGATGGTATTGACCAGCAACTTGTTGACGATACCCCGCACCGGCGAGGTGACCAGTGTCCGGCTGACCCGGTCTTCCAGGGCCTTGCCAGTGGCCTGGGCCTTGTTCAGATCGGTGCGTGCTTCATTGAGCTGGGTCAGGGCTTCGCTACGGAACTTGCCGCGAGTTTCGTCAATTTTGCGCTGCACTTCCTTGATCGCCGACTCGGCTCGCGGAATAGCCAGGGTGGTGGCATCGAGCTGGCCACGGGTCTCCGCTTCGGCACGCCTGAGGCGCAGAACCTCCACCGGCGATACCGCGCCCTGGGCCACCAATGGCTCGGACATGCTGATTTCCTGACGCTGGAAGCCCAATTGCTGGCGGTACTGCGCCTGCTTGGAGGTGAATTCGCGCAGCTCTTGCTGGCGCTGGATCAACTGCTCCTGCAAGCCGCCAATCTCGTCGAGCAACTGCTGGCGGCGACTCATATAGAGCGACTCTTCGTTCTTGGCCTGACCCGGCACGGCCTTGAGTACATCCTCGGGGAAGTTCAGTGGACGATCTTCGAGCTCGGCGCTCAGGCGCTCGACCCGCAACACCATCGACAACCGATCAGCTTCGGTTTCACCGACGTTAGAGGCAAATCGCGTGTCGTCCAGGCGAAGCAGCGGGGCACCGGCGTCGACGATCTGGCCTTCCTTGACGAACAGCTCGGAAACGATACCGCCCTCAAGGTTCTGGATTTTCTGGATCTTCGACGACGGAATCGCCTTGCCATCGCCCTTGGTCACTTCGTCGATGACCGCGAAGTTGGCCCAGAGCATCAGGAAGACGAAGAACGCGATGATCGCCCAGATCGTCAGCCGCACCACACGCGGCGCATCTTCGATCAACGCCTTGTTGACCTCCGGCAGCGGCTGGCCCTGGAGCGAAGAAGAGCCCTTGAAGTAGCGAAGGATCGAACCCTTACCCGACTTAAGCAACACTGATCTGCCCCTTCTTCAACGCTTCCATCACCGCGGCTTTCGGGCCGTCGGCGAGTATCTGCCCGCGGTCGATCACGATCAGCCGATCCACCAGCGACAACAGCGATGCCCGGTGTGTCACCAGCACCACGGTCTTGTTTTCGATCACGGCTGCCAGGCGCTGCTTGAGGCGCTCTTCACCGGTGTTATCCATGGCACTGGTCGGTTCGTCGAGCAGCAGGATCGGCGGATTGAGCAGTAATGCACGGGCCAGGGCCACGTTTTGCCGCTGGCCGCCGGAGAGGTTCTGCCCGCGCTCGCCCACTTGCAGCTCATAACCCTGCGGATGCAGGCGCGCATACTCGTGGACACCGGCCAGCTCCGCCGCTTGCAGCACCAGTTCATCCTCGACATACCGCGCACCGGAAACCAGGTTGTCGCGCAAGGTACCGGCGAGCAGCTGAATGTCCTGGGGCACATAGCCGATGTTGTAGCGCAGCTCGCTGACGTCGATCTGGCGGATATCCACGCCATCGACCAACAACGAGCCATCATCGGGCTGATAGAGCCCTACCAGCAGTTTGGCCAGCGAGCTCTTGCCCGAGCCGCTTCGGCCAATGATGCCGATCTTCTCACCGGGCTGAATCGACAGATTGATGTTCTTCAGCGCCAGGTTCTGCTGTTGGGGGTACGTGAAATTGAGCTGGCGGCATTCAATGGCGCCCTGCAGCACCTTGCGGCTGAGCGGGCGCTCTTCGAAATTGCGCTCCTGGGGCAGCTCCATCATTTGATCGACCGACGTCATGGTCACCCGTGCCTGCTGATAGCGCGTCAGCAACCCGGAGAGCGACGCCAGCGGGCTGAGCGCACGGCCACTGAGCATATAGCAGGCAATCAGGCCACCCATGCTCAGGTGACCGTCGATGATCTGGTACACACCGAAGACAATCATGATCACCCCGGCCAGTTGCTGGATCAGCAAGGTGATGTTCATCGCCAGGCCGGACAGCATCTTCACCCGCAACTCAAGGCGACTGAGGGTGCCGATGGTCTGTTCCCACTGATACTGGCGTTCGCTTTCGGCGTTGTTGACCTTTACCGCATCCAGCCCGGCCAGGGTTTCGATCAGGCTCGACTGACGCTCGGCTCCCAGCGCCATGGTCCGCTCCATGGTCGCTACCAGGGGTTTCTGCAACGCATAACCGATGGCCAGGGCGATCGGGAAGGCCAGCACCGGTATCCACACCAGATGGCCGCCGAGGATCGCGATAACCATGAAAATCAGGAGGGTGAACGGCAGGTCGATCAGGCTGGTGAGGGTCAGCGAGGCGAGGAAATCGCGCAGACTCTGAAATTCATGGATGTTCTGGGCAAAACTGCCGACCCGTGCCGGCCGGTACTTCATGGTCATGCCAACGATGCGCTCGAACAGCGTGGCCGAGATAATCAGGTCGGTTTTCTTGCCGGCCAGATCCAGGCACAGGCTGCGCAGGCTTTTCAGGATCAGGTCGAAGAGGTAGGCACCAGAGATGCCGACGGCCAGCACCCATAGCGTCGCTTCGGCCTGGTTCGGCACGACACGATCGTAGACGTTCATCACGAACAACGGCGCGGCCATGGCAATGATGTTGATCAGGAAACTGGCGGCAATGGCGTCGGCGTACAGCCAGCGCGAACGCTTGAGAGTGTCGCGAAACCACGAGCGCGCACGCGGAATCAACGTGCCGTGATTGACGTCGAACTTGTGCTGCGGCTGGGCAAAAAAGACCTTGCCGGTGTAATCGTCGGCCAGCAGCTCGCGGCTGACCAGGGACTCACCGCCATCGCTTTCGCTAAGCAGCACCCGCACCTGATCTTCGCCTTGCCAGCCAAGCAGGACGGCGCTGCGACCGTCCTTGAGCAGCAACAATGCCGGCATGGCAATCGCCGGAATGTCCTCCAGCTTGCGCTGCAGCACCCGACCTTGCAGCCCCGCGCGAGCCGCCGCACGTGGCAGCAGCTCGACACTCAAACGCTGCTCGGGCAGGGGCAGGCCGGTGGTGAGCATGGCCGCGCTGGCCGGTTTCTGGTGCAGCATGCAAAGAGCGAGCAGACCATCCAGCAACGGATCGTCATGCAACGCGCGCGGATCGTGAATGAGTTGAACCCGACTGACTTCTGATTCCACGCTCGGCACTCTTGGCTAACAATTGAACAAAGAAGGTCCTGCTCAATTCATACCGGGCAATTGGACCGTCGGCTTCACGTCGTTCTGCACAACGGATGCCAACGGTGCGACCACTCCCTGGCTCTTGAGCAACTCGCCCATGGTCGCCTTGATTCGGTACTGAGTAAATAACTGAATGTTCTTGATCTCCGCCAGACGGCGAGAAGAGGAGAACAACTCGTTCTCGCTGTCGAGCAAATCGAGCAGCGTGCGCTCGCCAAGGCTGAACTGACGCTGGTAAGCGGTACGCACGGCGGTGCTGTGATCAACGTACTGCTGGGCGATCGGCACCTGGGCATTGGCGTTGTTCAGGGCGTTCCAGGCCAGGCCAAGTTCTTCATTCAATTGGCGCAGGGCGTTGTTGCGGATGTCCAGCGCCTGGTTCGACAGGTAGGCCTTGGATTCCAGGTCGGCCTTGTTGCTGCCGCCGGCATACAGGTTGAAGCGCATGCGCAGCATGGCCTGCCATTCGTTGTTATGGCCGTTCTGACCATCGATATCGTTGTCTGCGGTGCGACCCAGTTCAGCATCGAAGCGCGGGTAGAAGGTCGACTTGGCCGTGTCGTACTGCTTTTCGGCGGCGGCGATGTCGGATTCGGCCGAGCGCAGGATCGGGCTGTTTTCCAGCATCTGCGCGCGGGCTTCATTCAGGTTGGCCGGCATCAGCGCCAGGAAACTCGCCGGGCGCTCCAGTTGATCGGGCATCTGGCCGACAGCGGACAGGTAGTTGGTTTCGGCATCAGCCAGGTTGGTCTGCTCGGTGATCAGGTTGTTGCGCGCCTGGGCCATCCGCGCCTCTGCCTGATCGAGGTCGGCGCCACTGCCGACGCCACGCTGGGTGCGCAGCTGGATCTGGTCGTAAATGCGTTGGTGGCTCTTGAGGTTGTCCTCGGCCAGGCGCACGAATTCGCGACGGGTCAGCACGTCGAGATAGACCTGGGCCACGGTCAGCCCGGTACGCTCGGAAGTACTCAGCAGCGAATAGGCGCGGGAGTTGACGGTGGCTTGTTGACGCCCTACTTCGCTGGTCGTCGCAAAACCGTCAAAAACCATTTGGGTCAGTCGCAAGCTTGATTCACTGCGATTCAGGGTTTCGAAGTGATTGTTGCTACCGTCTCGCGTCGTCACGCTATCGGTGCCTTCACGACCATAACCGCCCAGTAGGTCGACCCGTGGCAAGTACCCGCCTTTCGCAGCCTTCAACTGATAATCAGCCGCCAACCGGCTGTTGACGCCTGCCTGGACCTCCGGATGGACATTCAGCGCTTGTTGCATGGCTTCTGGTAAGGATTGCGCCTGGACGAAAGACGCGGCGAGGGCGAAAGGTAGAGCCATGAACAAAAGCGAACGCATTGTAGGAATTTCCCAGGACTTCTTGTCTTGAATCACGGCTGAAAAACGCGCCGTGTTGGAAGATGGCGAGCGGAATGACCGTATGTCGGAAAGCTCAAAAGCGGAACTGGATCACATACCGAAGACAGGGTCACAGCTCAAATATCAATGTGACATTACTGGGACGATTGTTTAGGATGGCTCCAAGAAGGTCAATAGTTTGGCATAAAGTTAATAGCGAAAAAATATAGCCAAAATATTGACGAATTAAAGCGTCAAACTTGTGCATCTATTTTGCAATGGAACGTCCAGACTGGTCGGCGTAAACGCCATCAGGTCCATGGAAGTCAACTGAACGTGACACCCCGGAGAGTCTTCAATGAGCAGTGTTGTTGCCATCGTCAAAAGCATTGTCGGTCAAGTTTTCGTGGTGTCCCCAGAGGGCATTCGCCGCGTTCTCGCTGAAGGCGACAAACTGTTCGCAGGGGACCAGATCGACACTGGCCTTTCCGGTGCCGTGTCCCTGGAACTGGCCGACGGCCGCACCCTGGACCTGGGTCGCGACACTCAGTGGAGTGCTGACGCGCCGGACTCCAGTGCTGACCTGGCAGCAGCCACCGCGCAAGCTGCTCCGTCCGTTGAAGAGCTGCAACAGGCCATTGCCGCCGGTCTCGACCCGACCAAAGACCTTGAAGCCACCGCCGCCGGCCCGACTGCCGCAGGTTCGGGTGGTGCCGCCGGGGGCGGTCACAGCTTCGTCATGCTCGACGCCACGGCTGGCCGCGTCGACCCGACCATCGGGTTCCCAACCGCCGGTCCTGATTCCACGGCTATTCCCACTACGTTCGATACTGGCAACCAGAACTTCACGACCATCACGACCATCAACGCTCCGAGTGTACTGACCGCGGATACGGGCACTCTGGCCGAAGACAGCGTCGCGACGGGCAACGTACTGAACAACGATAGCGATGCCGAGACGCCGCTCAGCGTCGCCAGCTTCACCATCGCCGGCATCACCGGCAGTTTCAGCGCAGGCCAGACAGCGACCATCGTCGGTGTCGGTACGTTGACCATCGGCGCCAATGGCAACTACACCTTTACTCCGGACGCCAACTACAACGGTGCTGTACCGCAAGTCACCTACACCACCAACACCGGCTCCAGCAGCACTCTGGACCTCACCGTGACAGCGGTCGATGATCCGAGCGTTTTGGCTGCCGACACCCAAACCATTGCTGAAGACACCGCTGCGATTGGCAATGTGCTGAGCAACGACAGCGACATCGATAACGCCCTGAGCGTGGTCACCTTCACCATCGACGGTGTTCCTGGCACCTTCACAGCGGGCCAGACGGCGACCATCGCCAACGTTGGCACCCTGGTGATCGGGGCCGACGGCGCTTACACCTTCACCCCGGACGCCAATTACAACGGCACGGTGCCGACCGTGAGCTACACCGTCACCGACGGCTCCACCTCGACGCTGAACATCAACGTCACGCCGGTCGATGACAGCTTTATCGATGCTAGCGAAAGCGTGACCACCGCTGAAGATGCCCCGGTGACCGGCAGTGTGTTGACGGGCACCTCGAGCGTCGACGGCCAAGTCAGCGTGGTGAATTTCACCATCGGTGATACCACCTACGTCGCCGGCCAGACCGCGACCATCGCCAACGTCGGTACCCTGGTCATCGGTACCAACGGCGCTTATACCTTTACGCCGGCCGCCAATTACAACGGCAGCGTGCCGACCGTCAGCTACACCGTCACCGATGGCTCCGGCAGCAATGTCACCTCGACCCTGAACATCGACGTGACCCCGGTCGATGACAGCTTCACTGACCTCAGCGAAAGTGTGACCACCACTGAAGATGCCCCGGTGACCGGCAGCGTCCTCACTGGCACAAGCAGCGTCGACGGCCCGGTCAGCGTGGTGAATTTCGCCATCGACGGCGTTCCTGGCACTTTCAACGCGGGCCAGACGGCGACCATCGCCAACGTCGGCACCCTGGTCATCGAGGCCAATGGCGCCTACACCTTCACTCCGGCCGCCAACTACAACGGCACAGTGCCGACCGTCAGCTACACCGTCACCGACGGTTCCGGCAGCAATGTCACCTCGACCCTGGCCATCAACGTGACGCCGGTCGACGACAGCTTCACCGACCTCAGCGAAACAGTCTCCACCGCTGAAGACACCGCCATCAGCGGCAGCGTGCTCACCGGTACGAGCAGCGTCGACGGCCAAGTCAGCGTGCTCAACTTTACGGTTGGCGGCACCCAGTACCAGGCCGGTGAAACCGCGACCATTGCCAACGTCGGCACCCTGGTCATCGGCGCCAATGGCGCCTACACCTTCACTCCGGACGCCAACTACAACGGCACAGTGCCGACCGTCAGCTACACCGTCACCGACGGCTCGGGCAGCAATGTCACCTCGACCCTGACCATCGACGTCACCCCGGTCGACGACAGCTTCACCGACCTCAGTGAAAGCGTAACCACCGCTGAAGACACCGCCATCAGCGGCAGCGTGCTCACCGGTACGAGCAGCGTCGACGGCCAAGTCAGCGTGCTCAACTTCACGGTTGGCGGCACCCAGTATCAGGCCGGTCAAACCGCGACCATTGCCAACGTCGGCACCCTGGTG
>Ga0209050_1001081_pt1 | contig 33282 bp, 29 predicted proteins | sample Araplavi_mTSA_r2_FD_184276 | JGI IMG/M metagenome (GOLD analysis project Ga0209050, IMG submission 184276) | Arabidopsis root microbial communities from North Carolina, USA - plate scrape MF_Cvi_mTSA_r2 (SPAdes) (version 2) | ecosystem: Host-associated > Plants > Roots > Endosphere | place: USA... | reverse complement strand
CAAGGGCGGCATCCGCGTCGCCATGTCGGGCCGCGCCGACCCCGTCACGCTGTCGACCGCGCCCTACCCGGGATTCGCGACCGACATGCAGGCGCAGTTCATGGCGATGGCGACGCTCGGCAAGGGCGCCTCGCTGTTCACCGAAACCATCTTCGAAAACCGCTACATGCATGTGCCCGAACTGGCGCGCATGGGCTGCGACATCGATGTGCGCGGCCGCAGCGCGGTGGTGCGCGGCGTCGACCATCTGGTCGGCGCGCCCGTGATGGCGACCGATCTTCGCGCCTCGATGAGCCTGATCATCGCGGGCCTCGCCGCCCAAGGGACGACCGAGGTCAACCGCGTCTATCACCTCGACCGCGGTTACGAGCGGCTCGAAGAGAAGCTGCAGGCCGTCGGCGCCGATATCGAGCGGATCAGCGCGGGGTAAGACGTTCGGCGCGGCCATAAGTGCCGCGCGCGTCGCCCTTGATCCAGTCGCCGAGCAATTTCAGATAGCCGTCGGTGATGCGCGTGACGCTACGCGACCCGTCGGCCGCCGTCGTATATTCGAACATGCCGTGGTCGGTGTCGGGAAAGAGATAGACGTCGACCGGCTTGCCCGCTTTCGCGAGCCCGAGCAGCGCGCCTCGCGTCGTCTCGATCGGCGCTTCGCGATCCTCGCCAGCGAGCACCCAGAGCAGAGGCGCGTCGAGCTTTTTCAACGCCGCGACCGCGTCATAGTCCCAGATCAGTTCGAGATTGTCGAAACGCGCCGCGCCGATCCGCTTGAGCATATCGTTCGGCATGCGCGCGATCGCGCCGCTATGTTCACCCTCGATTTTAGCGGCCCACGGCTTGCCCGCCATCTCAGCGCGCACGGCGTCGAGCGCGTCATAGCCGGTGCGAAAATCGGAGAGTAGCAACCCTGCGGTCGCCTGCGACAGGCGATTGACCAAAGCGACCGCATCGACGCCCCGCCCCGCCGCGCGCACCTCCGATACCATCTGCTCGCGGTCCTCCTCGATCGGTGAGGCAACGAGCCCGAAACCGATCGCGACGAAATCGGCCTTGGTGCGTGTCGCTGCGAGCGGAGCGACCCAGCCGCCCTGGCTGCCGCCGAAGAAGCCTGCGCGTCCGTGGCGCCCTGCCGTCATGCTGCGCGCCTGATCGAGCGCATGCGCCGCATCGTCGGCAAGCAGCTCGAAATTCTGCGTGTATTCGCCCTCGGAGCCGCCGGTACCGCGCTTGTCGTATAAGAACACCGAAATCCCCTGCGCCGCCATCGCATAGCCATAGACACCGCCGACCGGCGAGGTGCGTTCGGACCCATGTACCATCACGACGAGCGGCCGATTTGCGTCGGGGGCGCCCGGCGGCTCGATCAGCACGCCGGTCATTTTCGTGCCGACGCTATCGAAGGTCGCGGGCGTCTCACGAAAGGCGATCGGCGCCCATGCCTTGCCCTTAACCGTCACATCGCTGGTTCCGCACGTCAGCGGGACGCCCGCATCGCTCGTCGCACCGCGGCGGCCGTCGCGAAACAGGTATCGCAGCCCCGGCGCCGCGACCGCCGGCGATTTCACCAATACGACAAAGTCGCCATCGGGAGCGGTATAGGTGCCGGGTGTGCAGGCTGTCTGCGCAAGAGCCGGCGCTGCGGCGAGGGTCGATAGAAGGGCGACGGCGCTGAAAAAATGCTTCATCATGCCGTGCTATCTAAACAATACAGTCGTGACAACTAGCTTTCGGGCTCGACCGGAACCGACACCATATTTCCGCTGACTGACGGCCGTTCGGGGCGCTTCGCGACCGCGATCACCAGCCCGATCAGCGCAACGACACCCCCGGCGATAGACAGTGTCGCCCAGCGATAGCCTTCGAACGCCGTCGAAAAGCCCATCGCAATGATCGGGATCAGCACGCTCGACCACGCCGCCTGCCCCGGCCCGACCGCACGGATGATGTTGAAATAAAGCGGGAAGGTTACCGCGCTGGCGATGACACCGAGATAGAGGACGCCGCCAATGTAGGTCGCGGTCGTCTCGATCACCGGCGGGCCGGTGGTGATCCACGCATAGCTGCCGTCGGCGAGCGCGCCAAAGAGCATCGCCCACGCGATCATCACGACCATCGACTGCGCGCGCGCAATTGCGGTGCCCTGCATGACGTTGGCGGTCGATGCGCTCATCACCCCGGCGAGCGTCAGCGCCGTGCCGAGCAGAACCTCGCCCGCGCCGACAGCCGCGGCCTGATATTCGTGCAGGATCATCAGGCCCACGCCGACGATCGCGATCCCCGCTCCCGCGAGGAAGCGCCCTTCGAGCGGGGTTTTGAGGAACGCGCGGCCGAGGAGCGTATTCGGCACGATCAGGAGCGCGAACAGCACCGCGACGAGGCCCGAGGTGATATGCTGCTCGGCGCGGTAGACGAAGTTGAAGTTGAAGGTGAACTGCGCAACGCCGAGCGCCACCGCAAAGAGCATCGCCTTCGGTTCGAGCCACAACCGCTCGCGCCGCATGATGGCAAAGGCAAACATCGCGATCGCGGCGACCGCGAAGCGATAGGTCACCGACCAGCTCGGCGGTACGACGCCAAGCTGCCCCGTGATGACGATCCAGGTCGACCCCCAGATCATTGTTACGAGCAGGAAGGGCAGCAACACCCGCGGACTGAGCAGCGTGAGCGGCTGCTCTCTACTCACAACGCGCCGATCGCAGCCGCCAGCGGTGCAACCGCCTCGGCATCCTGATCCCAGCTGACGACAAGGCGCGCCGCGCCCTCGCCCCAGTCGTAGAAGTCGAACCCGGCGCCGCGCAGCTTTGCGGCTTCCTCAGCGGTCAGGCGCACGAACAACTCGTTGGCTTCGACCGGATACATCAACCGGTTGCCGCAGGCGGCCGCGAGTTTCGCCGCACCGGCGTTGGCCGCGCGCGCATTGGCGAGCCAGAGATCGTCCTTCAGCATCGCACGAATCTGCGCCGCCACGAACCGCCCTTTGCTGAGCAGATGGCCGCCGCGCTTCTTGAGTTCACGTACGCCAGCGCCGCCGCTGCCGCCGAAAAAGACGATCGCCTCGGCCATCATCGCGCCGTTCTTGGTGAAGCCGAACGACAGCGCATCGACCCCTGCGCGCCAGGTGACATCGGCGGCCGCGCAGCCGAGGAAAGCGACGGCGTTGGCGAAGCGCGCGCCGTCCATGTGGAGCTTCATGCCCGCCCCCTTGGCGATCTCGCTGATCGCGCCGACCTCGTCGGCGCGCCACGCGAGGCCATATTCGGTCGCGTTGGTGATGCTGACTGCGGCGGGTTGGACCTGATGCACGTCGCGGCGGATGCCCGCGATGCGCGCTTTCAGCGCCTCGGTATCGATCTTAGCGCCGCGCCCCGGCAGCGGCATCAGCTTGGCGCCTCCCGAATAAAAAGTCGGCGCGCCGCATTCGTCGACCTCGATATGCGCTTCTTCGTAACAGAGGATACCCTGCCACGGCCGCACGAAATGGGCGAGGATGATGCTATTCGCCGCGGTGCCGGTGGGGATCCAGACGACCTCGCAGTCGGTTTCGAACAGGTCGGAAAAGGCCGCGTCGAGCGACTGGCTGAGCGCGTCGCCATCATAAGCCGTATCGACATGATTGGCGGCCGCCAGCGCCTCCATCACCACAGGATGGACGGTCGCGGCATTGTCGGAGAAAAATCGGGTCGCAGTCATGGCACGCGCCTTAGCGCAGGTCATGACGCCATGCTAACCCTTCATTTCACTTGGCTTCCGTCGGGCGGTCCTGGCCGTCCTCGCCCGCGCTGCCGCGCGCCAGATGCGCGCCGCCCGCAACGCCAAGACCGCCGGCCATTCCCATGCCGCCGCCCATACCTCCTCCACCGCCGCGACCGCCGCCGCTGCCTTCGCCACGGCCCGAACCCCCGCCCTTGCCGCCACCGCTCAACGGGCGCGTCGGCCCTTGCAGCGGGATCGTCACGTCGGCGGGGACCGGATCGAGATCGAGCGCCTCGCGGATGAAATTGCGCAGTTCGGTGGCGAGCGCATGGGTGTGCACCGGACGCCCCTCGACCAGTTCCTGCGCCGCACGGCTGGCGAGGCGAACCTGCTCCTCGGTTCCCAGCAGGATGATATCGGAGAGCGCGGCCTCGACCGCGTCGCGGATCCGCCGCGGGCGGTCCGACCCGCCGCCATCGCTGCCGCTCTCCTCACCCGACAGGTCGATCGCCGGCTCGATGTCGCTCTCTCCCGTCGCCGGACGGCGCAAGTCGCGCAAATGGCGTGGATCGACCATCAGATCGCCGGTGAACGAACCGCCGAGCGTCTTGTACGCGGCGATCAGCGTCCGCAGGCGCTCGTTGATCTGGCGGTTCATCCGTTCGCGGCGTTGCTGGATCGTCGTCATCACGATCAGACGAATACCGACGCCGATCAGCGTAACGAGGCACAGGCCCAGAAGCGTCGTCCCGATGCTCTGCCATGACGAAAAATCGAACAGGCGCACGCCCTACCCCTTTCGCGACGGAATGCCGGAGGGTCGGTTCTGGCGCGTTCGGACGGCCGAAGCCATCTGTTTCTTAGGAAGATCGTCTCCGGTAGATCGGCTGGTTCAAAGAGCGCGATCGGCGGACGAAATACCGACCGGGCCAAATCAACCGGTTGCGAACGCCATGACGGTTCAGCAGCAAGCCAAATCGCGGAAACACCACCCGGCAGAGTCGCCATTCGTCGGTGGCACTATTGAGGGCGTCGTCATTTGGCATCGCGTGCCAAACGACATATGGACGCCCTCGCCCGATTTCTTCCACATTCTCACCGATTTAGCGCGGGAGGGCCTCCGGCGTCAGCGGTCGCGCTTGGCCAGCAGCTTGAGGCGCAGCGCATTCAGCTTGATGAAGCCCGCCGCATCCTTCTGGTCATAGGCACCCGCATCGTCCTCGAACGTCACATGGCGCTCGCTGTAGAGGCTGTTCGGCGACTTGCGCCCGACGACACTTGCGTTGCCCTTGTAGAGCTTCAGGCGAACCGTGCCCGACACCTTTTCCTGGCTGTGGTCGATCGCCGCCTGCAACATCTCGCGCTCGGGCGCGAACCAGAAGCCGTTGTAGATGAGCTCGGCATATTTCGGCATCAGCTCGTCTTTCAGATGCGCGGCGCCACGGTCGAGCGTGATGCTTTCGATCCCGCGGTGGGCACGCGCATAGATTTCGCCGCCCGGCGTTTCGTACATGCCGCGCGACTTCATGCCGACGAAGCGGTTTTCGACGAGGTCGAGACGGCCAATGCCATGCTTTCGGCCAAGGTCGTTGAGCGCCGCGAGCAAAGTCGCGGGCGACATTGCTTCGCCGTTCAGCGCGACGCCGTCGCCGCGTTCGAAATCGACGGTGATATATTCGGGGGTGTCGGGCGCATCCTCAGGATTGACCGTGCGCGAATAGACATAGTCGGGGGTCTCATCCCACGGATTTTCGAGCACCTTGCCTTCCGACGAGGTGTGGAGGAGGTTCGCGTCGGTCGAAAAGGGGCTTTCGCCGCGCTTATCCTTGGGAACCGGGATCTGATGCTTTTCGGCGAATTCGATCAGCGCAGTGCGGCTGGTCAGATCCCATTCGCGCCACGGCGCGATGACCTTGATGTCGGGGTTGAGCGCATAAGCCGACAGTTCGAAACGCACCTGGTCATTGCCCTTGCCCGTTGCGCCATGCGCGACCGCGTCGGCGCCGGTTTCTTTCGCGATCTCGACCAGGCGCTTCGAAATCAGCGGGCGCGCGATCGAGGTTCCGAGCAGGTAATCGCCCTCGTAGCGCGCATTGGCGCGCATCATCGGGAAGACGAAATCGCGGACGAATTCTTCACGGACGTCGTCGATAAAGATATGTTCGGGTTTCACCCCCATCAGCTCGGCCTTGGCGCGCGCGGGTTCGATCTCTTCGCCTTGCCCGAGGTCGGCGGTGAAGGTCACGACTTCGCAGCCGTAGGTGACCTGCAGCCACTTCACGATGACGCTGGTATCGAGGCCGCCCGAATAGGCGAGGACGACGCGCTTGAAGGACTCGGACATGATGACACCTTTGGCGAGGGAAAGACGCGGGCGCGGCTAGCAGTCCGCCGTCAAAGGTGCAACCGGCTTGGCCCTCAGGCGACGCGCGTCCAGTCCATGAACCAGCTGTCGTCCCACGTCTTGCCGCCATCGCGCGAGGTGCCCTGGAACCAGCGACAGCTTTTGGGGGTGATCCGGTCCCATACGCCGCGATAGAGTTCGGCTCCGTCAGCGCCCTCGCCTTCGGACAGGAAGGTTCCGGCGCCGCCCTCGAACACGCCGAGCTGGCCGGGCACCGTGACGACGCCCGACTTGGCGTTCACCCAATGGTCGGACCAGATTTTCTTTTCGACGTCGAGCAGACGGAGCCCCATGCCCGAAAAGCCGCGCGCCGGGATGCGCAGTTCCTCGACGCTCGCAATGCCACCAAGGATGCCGAAGACGGTCGCTTCGGCAGGGAATTCGATCCACTTTTCTCCCTCGCGGAACTTGTTGTGGATGCGCCATTCGCCGGTCAGGAAATCGAAGTCGCCGGGCTTGCCGACGGGGACGGGATTGATGGCGGCGGATGCGGTGGCAGAGATCAGGCTGGACATAAGGGCTCCTGCGGAAAGGGCGATGATGGTGCGGCGGTCGATCTGGGTCATGACGTGCTCCCTTCGTGACCCATTTGCCGTACCCGCCCGATCCTGACATTTTCTGTCAGTTATTTTCGCTAAGACGAAAAAATGCGCGCGAGCCGTCTTCTGTCGATCCTGATCTTGCTGCAGCTGCGCGGGCGGCTGACCGCGGCCGACCTTGCGGCCGAATTCGAGGTATCCGAACGCACCATCTACCGCGACGTCGATGCGCTCAGCGCGGCGGGGGTTCCTGTTTATGGCGACCGCGGCCCCGGTGGCGGGTTCCAGCTACTCGATGGCTACCGCACCCAGCTTACCGGCCTGTCGGCAGGCGAGGCCGAGGCGATGGCGATGATCGGCCTGCCCGGTCCGGCGGCGGAACTGGGGATCGGCGCCGCAGCTAGCGCCGCGCGCAACAAATTGCTCGCCGCGCTTCCGGGTAGCGGCGGGGCGCTCGCCGACCGGATGGCGTCGCGTTTCCACCTCGACGCGGTCGACTGGTATCGCGGTGGCGAAGCCCTTCCGCACCTGCCCGCGATCGCCCGCGCGGTGCTCGATCAGCGCGAAATGACGATGCGATATGAGAGCTGGCAGGGCGTGCGAGAATGGGCGGTCGAGCCGCTCGGCCTCGTGCTGAAAGCCGGCATCTGGTATCTCGCGGCGCGCGGCGGCAAAAAAATCCGCATCTTCCGCCTGTCGAATATTTCGGCGCCGCAAATCGACGAAACCGTGTTCGCACGCCCCGACGACTTCAACCTCGCGGCATGGTGGCAGGCCGAGCAGGCGCGGTTCGAGGCCGAATTGTTCGCGACGACTGCGACCGTCCGCGCCTCCCCCGATGGTTGCAAACGGCTTGCCGCGCAATCGCCGCGCGGCGCCGAAGCCATTGTGGGAGCTGGCGCGCCTGCGGCCGACGGCTGGCGCGAAATGATGATGCGGGTCGAAGACAGCGACCATGGCGCGCGCGACATGCTCGCGCTCGGCGCCGAGATTGAGGTCATCGCGCCCGCCAGCTTTCGCGACCGCATCGCGGTGCTCGCGCAACAGATCGCGACGAGGCACGGCTAATTGGCTTCGCGCTCCCGAAACGCTATCCTTGGATCAGGGAGACAAGGCATGGGCAAAGCCGAAATCAAAACAAAAGCCACCGAAGTAACCGTCGCCGATTTCATCGCGACCGTCCCCGAGGCGCGCCGCCGCGAAGAAGCCGAGGTGATCGACGCGATGCATCGCCGCGTCACCGGCGTCGATCCGAAGATGTGGGGCCCTTCGATCATCGGTTATGGCAGCTATGACTATCTTTACGACAGCGGCCATTCGGGGACGATGTGCCGTGCGGGCTTCTCACCCCGCAAGGCCGCGATGACACTCTACCTGATGGGCCATTATCTCGACCGCCAACCCGAAGCCGACGCGCTGCTCGAAAAACTCGGAAAATATAAGAACGGCAAGTCGTGCCTCTATATCAACAAGCTCGCCGACGTGGACCTCGAGGTGCTCGAAAAGCTCGTCGTGTTGAGCTGGGACGTCATGAACGAGCGCTACCCGACGTAGCCCCTCTCCACCTCGCCCATATAGTCGCGCGTCAGCGGCAGCGCGTGACGGCTGCGCGCGAACTGGATCTGGTAATTGCCCATCCCGCCGCTCTCGAACGCAGCGGTCGCGCCCGCGAGATAGAAGCACCACATGCGGAAGAAGCGCACGCCCATCATCCGGGTGATCTCCGCCTCGTGCGCGAGCGTCCGCGCGTACCACTCGCGCAAAGTCAGCGCGTAATGCAGTCGCAGCGTCTCGACATCGGTGACGATCAGCCGGCTCTTCTCGCTTGCCGCGACCGTCTCGCTGAGCGCCGGGATATAGCCACCGGGGAAGATATATTTGCGCGTGAAAGCATCGGTCGACCCCGGCCGGCCGAAACGCCCGATCGTGTGGAGGAGCATCACGCCGTCGGCGGTCATCAGATTGGCGGCGGCGCGGAAGAAGGTGTCGAAATTCGGCGCGCCAACATGTTCGAACATGCCCACCGACACGATGCGGTCGAAGCGCCCCGGCTCGCGCGCGGCGAGGTCGCGATAATCGACCAGCTCGAATTTCACGCGATCGGCAACCCCCGCCGCCTCGGCGCGCTGCTGGGCGAGCGCGAGCTGCTCCTCGGACAATGTGATGCCCAGCACCTCGACCTGCTCGAGCTTCGCAAGCGTGATCGCCATCCCGCCCCAGCCGCAGCCAATATCGAGCACGCGCTGCCCGGGCTTCAACGCAAGCTTGGCGGCGATATGCGCCTTTTTCGCGACCTGCGCTTCCTCCAGCGTCATGTCCGGCCGCGACCAATAGGCGCAGCTATATTGCATGTCGTCGTCGAGGAAGAGGCGGTAGAGGTCGTTGCCGATATCGTAGTGATGTTTGACGTTCGCGCGCGACTGACGCTGGCGATTGATCGAGCCGACCCGCGTCTTGACCCACTCCGCGCGTTTGCCAAGCCACGTCTTGTCCTTGAGCGTCGCGCCGCGGTCCCACGGCGTGTTCATGCGGATCAGGCCGACGAGATCCATGATGTCGCCCTCGACCAGCTCCATCTCGCCATCCATGAACGCTTCGGCAGCGCCGATACGCGGGTCGAGGACGATGCGGCGCATGCCGCGGCGGTTGGTGAAACGGATCGTGACGTTCGGGTAACCGGATGCGGGCTCGCCAAATTCCTCGCGCGCGCCGTCGGGCGCGACGACGGTAAGCCGCCCCTGACGAATGACCCGGGAGAGAAACGGACGCAAGATCGACATTTTACGAACCGAACATCCGGCGCGCAAAAAGGTTGCGATCAGATGCCCGCATACCATTCATAATCGATGCGATCCTCCCAATAGCCGCCCTTGCCCGCGCCAATCTGATCAAGACTTGAGACCGCCTCGATCGCGTTCACATATTTGGCATGCTTGTAGCCGAGCTGGCGCTCGATGCGCAGCCGTAGCGGCGCGCCGTTGGCGATCGGCAGCACCGCACCATTGAGCGCCCACGCCATGATCGTCTGCGGATGCAGCGCGTCGACCATGTAGCAGCTTTCATAATAGAGCGCATCGCCGAGCCGGTCGGCGCAGCGAAAGACGATGTAGCGCGCGCTGTCGCGCACGCCCGCTGCGGCTAGTATCTGCGCAAGTGGAACGCCGGTCCACTGCCCGATCGCGCTCCAGCCCTCGACGCAATCGTGGCGCGTGATCTGGGTGCGTTGCGGCATCGCGCGAATGTCGGCCATCGACAGCGACAGCGGCCGGGCGACCAGCCCCGTTACCTTGACCCGCCAGTCGGAAAAACCGCTCGCCACATGCGCCGCATAGGCGGCGCCTGCGGGCAGGCGCGTGCCGTTGGGGCGGAAATAGGGCGACAGGTCGGCGCGGCTGAATTCGCGCGCGAGCGCATTGCGGTCGATCAGCGCGCGCTGGCTGGCAAGGTTCATCTCCTCGCCCATCGACAAAATCTTGCGCACCGCAGGCGCGTCGTTGATCGCGTCGCACCCCGAGAGCAAAGGCAGCGCCCCCGCTGCGGCGGCGAGCCCGCCGACGCGCGCGATGAGCTGACGCCGTGGCAGCATGACCTCACTCATGCGCCATCCTCCCGCTCGGGCGGCAGGCGGAACCAGCCGGTGACCATCGAACGCACTTCATTGATCGGCCCGGCGAGCAACACCATCGCGATATGGACGAGGAAAAAGGCGACGAGCGCCCAGGCGGTGATGAAATGGATCGAGCGCGCCGACTGGCGCCCGCCGAACACATCGAGCAGCCACGGCCACGCGGCGTTCATGCCGGGTGACATGGTAAGGCCGGTCGCGATCATCAGCGGCAGCGCCACGAAGATCACGCCGATGTAGCTGAGCTTTTGCAGGATGCCGTAGCGCGCCGCCGCGTCGCCCCGCGGAAAACGCAGCCGCGCATGCTCCTTCACATCGTGCCAAATATGCTGCGGCGACCATTCGGCACGGCGGACGTGCAAATCCTTGCGCAAATGTCCGCCGAGCAGCGTCCAGAACATGTAGAGGGTCAGGCCGATCGAAAGGATCCACGCGAACAGCAGGTGCCAGCGCCGCCCGTCGGCAAGGCTATAGCTGGTCGGGATCGTCGCCCAGCCGGGGAACGCCCAGGTTTTTTCCGTACCCTCGGCATCGGTCCAACGGCCAAGCACCCCCGTCGTTTCGACCCGGTAATCGCCGATACGTAGATAGCCGCTGTCGGGCGTCGAGCCGATCACCAGCCAGGCGCGATCGAAGTTCGCGCCATATTCGCCCCAATAGAGCCGCGGGTGTGCATTGAATATCATCAGCCCGCTCATCAACAGGATGAGCAGGGTGACGGCATTCACCCAATGCCAGACGCGTGCGGGCAGCCGGTGGCGATACACGCGCGCTGGCGCCTGCTGGGTGGGAGCGACGGGAGTTTCAGCCTCGGCCATGATCCCGGTTCGCTCCTTTTCTGCTTCCGGTTACGCGACGGCCTTCGCGGCATATTCCTCGCGATAGTGGCTCCGCAAGCTGACCTTGTCGATCTTTTCGCTGCCAAGCTTGGGCAGCGCGTCGTTCGACATCCATATCTGGCACGGCACCTTATAGGGCGCGAGCCGCGTGCTGAGGAAGGAAACCAGATCGTCAGCGGTGACGCTGCTGCCCGGCTTCATCCAGACAACGGCCCCGACACATTCGCCGAGGCGCTCGTCGGGCAGGCCGAACACCGCGCATTCATTGACCTCGGCATGTTCGTAGATCGCCGCCTCGACTTCCTGGCAGCTGATATTCTCGCCGCCGCGGATGATGATGTCCTTCTTGCGGTCGACGATGAACAGATAGCCGTCCTCGTCGAGATAGCCGAGGTCGCCCGAACGGAAATAGCCATTGTCGAAGAAGGCCGCCTTGGTCGCGGCCTCATTGTTCCAATAGCCCTCGAAATTGCACACCGAACGGATGCAGACCTCGCCCACGCCGCCTTGTGCGACCGGCTCGCCATTGTCGTCGAGGATCGCAAGATCGACGAGCGGCTTCGACGCGGGACCCGTCGACATCGGCTTGGCGACATAATTTTCGTTGATGATGCCGCAGCCGACGGCGTTGGTTTCGGTGAGGCCGTAACCGAGCAAAGGTTTGGCTTCGCCCATTTCCGACGCAAGCCGGCGAACATGCTCGGGCGGGCGCGGCGCGCCGCCGCCGGCGTAGCTTTTGCACGTCGACAGGTCGTAATTCTTGCGGTTCGGACTGACGAGGATCTCATAGCTCATCAGCGGCACGCCGACGAAATAATTGCACTTCTCGTCCTGGATCAGCCGCATCGCCTCGTCGGCGTTCCACTTGGGCATCAACACCAGTTTGCGGCCCAAGGCGAAGCTTTGCAGGAAGACCGGAATTTCGGCGGTGACGTGGAACAAAGGCGTGCAGATCAAGGTCGCGGGCTGGATGTCCGACATCTGCCCGTCTTCGGTCAGCAGATGGACGATGCTCGCGGTCTGCGTGACATAGTTGAAGATCGCCTGCACCACCGCCTCGTGGCGTGAATAGGCGCCCTTCGACTGCCCCGTCGAGCCCGAGGTGAAGAGGATTGTCGCAAGGTCCTGTCCGGTCAGCGTCAGCAGCACCGTCGCGGCGCTGCCACCCGCACCCGTGATCGGCGCGATCGCGAGATCGATCGGCTGCGTCAGGTCGAGCGTGATGACCTTCGCGCCATGCTCGAGCCCTTCGAGCCGCGCTGCGCGCTGAACGTCGGCGATGACAAGCTTTGCTTCGCTGTCGATTATGCCGGCGGCTAACTCGCCCCCCTGCCACCAGCCGTTAAGCAAGGTCGCGCAGCCGCCCGCCATCAAGATGCCAATGTACGAAACGCACCACGCATTGGCGTTGCGCATCGCGAGTCCGACGCGGTCGCCGCGCTGGACGCCGTGCCCTTCGACCAGCCCCACCGCAACCTGCCGTGCCGCCATATATACCTGCTTGAACGACAGCCGCTCGTCGCCTTCGACGAGGAAGGTCGCATCGCCGTGCTGCGCAGCAAAAAACGCAACATAGTCCGCAAGGTTGGTCGGCGCGGTGGTGATGAAGGGAAGCTGGTGGCCGAAGCGTTCGACGGACCCGACCTGGATCGGTCCGCCCGGACCGGTGATCAGATTATAGGCGGCTTCCAGGCGCAAATCGAGCGCTGATGGCATCTTTCATCTCTCCTCTTGGTCTCGCTCGCCTTACCCCTTATGGGGAGGCCTCTCCTGGGGAAGGACAGCGCGACTATATGTTTCTTTTTGCAACCTTAGCCGAAGCAACGCAATATGTGAACTTCCACGATCTCATGGGTGAAAACTCCGAGATCGCGTTCAGCGTTTTCGGCCTGCCGATCCGTTGGTATGCGCTCGCCTATCTCGCCGGGATTTTCGTCGGTTATTGGTATCTGCTCAAGCTGATCGCACAGCCCGGCGCCCCGATGGCGCGGCGCCACGCCGACGACATGATCTTCTTTGCGATGCTCGGGATCATCCTCGGCGGACGTCTTGGCTATGTGCTTTTCTACAACCTCGGAAATTATATCCAAAAGCCGCTCGAGATTTTCAAATTGTGGGACGGCGGCATGTCGCTCCACGGCGGCGTGATCGGCGTGCTGATCGCGATCTGGTATGTGACGCGCAAAGAGAAGCTCAGCTTCCTGCGCTTTTGCGACTATGTCGCCTGCGTCATCCCCTTCGGCCTGTTCTTTGGCCGCCTCGCCAATTTCGTGAATGGCGAGCTGTGGGGCCGTGCGACGACCGTCCCCTGGGCGATCATCTTTCCGGGCAGCGGCACGATGGACCCGCGCCACCCGAGCCAGCTTTACGAAGCCGGCCTCGAAGGTCTGCTGATGATGGCGATCCTTTCCTTTTTCTTCTGGCGCACCGATGCGCGTTACAAGCCCGGCTTCCTGTTCGGCATGGCAGCGATCATCTATGGCCTCAGCCGCTTTGCGGTCGAGTTCGTGCGCGAACCCGATGTCCAGCTCGGCACGCTGTCGTGGGGGCTGACGATGGGCCAGACGCTCACCGTGCCGATGCTGCTGATTGGTTTCTGGCTCGTCGCCACCGCAAAAGGCCGCCGGCAGCGAATCGAGCCTGTCGCCGGAACCGACAGCGTTGCGTGACGGTCCGCCGACACCCCAGGAGCTGATCAGCACAATCGCGGCGGCGCGGACGATGACGGTCGCCGATTATATGGCGGCGGCAAACGGCCATTATTATGCGACGCGCGACCCGCTCGGCGCCGCGGGCGATTTCATCACCGCGCCCGAGATCAGCCAGATGTTCGGCGAGATGATCGGCATCTGGATCGCCGACCTCTGGTCGCGCGCGGGCAGTCCGGCATTTCGCTACGTCGAGCTTGGCCCCGGCCGCGGGACGCTTGCCGCCGATGCGCTGCGGACGATGGCGCGCTTCGGCTGCACACCGGCCGGCATCGAGCTGGTCGAGACGAGCCCGACGCTTCGCGGCGCGCAACTTGCGTGCGTGCCCGCCGCAGAGCATCACGACGAGATCGACGCGCTGCCCGACGATGCGCCGCTGATCATCATCGCGAACGAATTTTTCGACGCGCTGCCGATCCACCAATATGTTCGCGTCGCCGATGGCTGGCGGGAGCGTATGGTCGAACGCCAGGGCGGCGTGCTGGCACCGGTCGCGGGCGACATTCCCGCCAACGATGCGATACCGGAGACATTGCGAAGCGAGCCCCAAGGCACGATTGTCGAAACGACGCCGGTCTCGGCCGCGATCATGCAGCGCTGCGCCTTTCGCCTCGCGCGGCAAGGCGGCGCGATGCTCGCGGTCGACTATGGCTATGCGGGTCCCGCCGCGGGCGACACGTTGCAGGCGGTAAAGGCGCACCGGTTCGTGGACCCCTTCGCCGATCCGGGCGAGGTCGACCTGACCGCGCATGTCGATTTCACCGCGCTTGCCGTGGCCGCGCGAAATGCGGGGGTGTCTGTTAGCGCGCTCGCGACGCAAGGTGAGTGGCTGCGGCGGCTCGGCATCGACGCGCGGCTGCAATCGCTCGCCGCCGCCGCGCCGACCCGCGCCGACGAATTGAGGGGCCAGCGCGACCGCCTCGTCGAAGCAGACGCAATGGGCGACCTGTTCAAGGTTATGGCCTTCACCGCATCGCGCTGGCCCATCCCCGCCGGATTTTCAGGAGACGCCGCATGACCGCCATCCAGCTGGCCAACCCCGGAGACGCGGAGGCGATCGCGGCCTTTGCCAACGGATCGTTCACCCACACTTTCGGGCATATCTATGACCCCGCCGACCTCGCGACCTTCCTTGCGGACTGGAATCCGCCCGACCGCGTGCGCGCGCAGATCGCGAGCGATGACCATGATATCGCTCTGGTCCGTAGCGAAGCCGGCGCGATCCTCGGTTATATCAAAATGGGTCCGGTCGATTTCGACTTGCCCGAGGAGCAACCCAAGGGCGATGCCGTCGAGCTACACCAGCTCTATGTCGCCGAAGCCGCAAAAGGCACCGGCGTCGCGGTTGCATTGATGGAATGGGGCATCGCCTGGGCGCGCGAACGCGCATCGATCCTCTACCTTACCGTCTTCACCGAGAACGACCGCGCGCAGGCTTTTTACCGCCGCTATGGTTTCTACGACGTCGGGCGCAACGAATTCCGCGTCGGGAACCATATCGACGAGGACCGTTTCTTCAGGCTCGACCTGTGACCACGCCCTTCGTCACCGCTGCGCCGCTCGATGGTGTTCCGCACGGATTTTTCGGTCGACGCGGCGGCCTGTCGACCGGCGAGCTAGCCTCGCTCAACTGCGGTCTTGGCTCGGGCGACGATCCGGCACTGATCGCCGAGAACCGGCTGCGCGTGACCGACGCGGTGCTTCCGGGTGCAACGCTGACCGGCCTCTATCAGGTCCACGGCAACCGTTGCGTCATCGTCGATGGCGACACCGACCTCGCCGCGCGGCCCGAGGCTGATGCGCTCGCGACGCGCACGCCGGGCATCTTGCTCGGCATCCTGACCGCCGATTGCGTCCCCGTGCTGTTCGCGGACCGCGAGGCCGGAGTCGTCGGCGCGACGCATGCGGGGTGGAAGGGCGCAATCGCCGGCGTCACCGATGCGACGCTGAGCGCAATGGAAAGCCTCGGCGCCAACCGCGCCAATATCGCGGTCGCAATCGGCCCGTGCATCGCCCGCGCCTCCTACGAGGTCGACGAAGGCTTCGTGGCGCGCTTCGTCAGCGACGATCCGGCCAACGAGCGCTTCTTCGCCGCCGGGAAGCCCGGCCACGCAATGTTCGACATCGCCGCCTATGTCGCGGCGCGGCTCGCCGCAGCGGGCGTGACGCGAATTGCCATCGGGGGGCAGGACACCTATGCCGAGGCAGACGACTATTTCAGCTATCGCCGCGCGTGCCACAAAGGGGAAAACACCTATGGCCGCCAACTCTCGGTGATCGGACTGGAATAGCGCTTGTCAGGGGGACGGAATGAAGGCGCTCGCGATACCGCGCAAACGGCTGGTTTCGATTGTCGGCGGATCGATGGGCAACCTCGTCGAATGGTACGACTGGTTCGCTTACGCCGCCTTCGCCATTTATTTCGCCCCGGTCTTTTTCCCGCAGGCGGATCCGACCGCACAGCTTCTGAATTCGGCGGCGATCTTCGCCGTCGGCTTCGTCATGCGCCCGATCGGCGCGTGGGTGATGGGGCGTTTCGCAGACACGCGCGGGCGCAAGGCGGGGTTGTCGTTGTCGGTTGCGCTGATGTTCAGCGGGTCGATGCTGATCGCGATCGCGCCGACCTATGCTACCGCGGGGCTACTCGGCCCTGCGACCTTGCTGATCGCGCGCATGCTGCAGGGCCTGTCGCTCGGCGGCGAATATGGCGCGAGCGCGACCTATTTGTCCGAGATGGCGCCCAAGGAAAACCGCGGTTTCTGGGCGAGTTTTCAATATATGACTTTGTGCGGCGGCCAGCTTTGCGCGATCTTCGTCGCGGTGGTGCTGCAGGCTTTCCTGACCGAGGCGGAACTCACCGCGTGGGGCTGGCGGGTACCGTTCGTCATCGGCGCACTGCTCGCGCTCGGCGTCTATCTGCTGCGCCGCAATCTCGCCGAGACGCCATCGTTCGAGAATCAGGCGGTTGACCGGCCGGTATCGACCGCGAAGCTGCTGTGGAAGGAGCATCGCCGCGAAAGCATTCTCGTCGGCATGCTGTCGGCAGGCGGCGGGCTCGCGGCCTATACCTACACCAGTTACATGCAGAAATTCCTGTTCAACACGGTGGGCTTCGACAAGGCGACGGCGACCTATATCATCGCCGCGGCCTTGCTCTGGTTCACCGCGATGCAGCCAGTGTTCGGCGCGCTCGCCGATAAGTTCGGGCGCAAGCCGATGCTGCTCTTGTTCGGGATCGGCGGCGCCATCGTCGCGGTGCCGACCTTCATGACGCTGGAGACCGTCACCTCGCCCTATATCGCCACCTTGCTCATCATGATCCCGCTGACGCTGCAAAGCGGCTACAGCGCGAACAATGCGCTGGTGAAGGCCGAGTTGTTTCCCGCGCATATCCGCGGGCTGGGCGTCGCGCTGCCCTATGCGATCGGCAATGCGATGTTCGCGGGCACGCTCGAGATCGTCGCGCTGGCGCTTAAGGATGCCGGTATCGAGCGGGTTTTCTATTTCTACGTCGCCTTCGTGATCGCGATGGCGGGGGTTGCGACGCTGTTGCTTCCCGAGACGAAAGAGCGCAGCCTGATCACCGAGGATTAGGGTCGGTACGCCGCGCAATATAGTTTCAAACGAAACCGGCGTGCTATAGAGGGCTCCAACACCTCAAGGAGCATCCCCCATGGCCATGCGCGGCAAACCCAAGACGAACACGAAGAAAATCGGCGATCGCGACCTCAGCCCCGCCACGCTGATGATGGGACTCGGCTATGACCCCGTGCTGTCCGAAGGCTCGCTGAAGCCGCCGATCTTCCTGACCTCGACCTTCGCTTTCGAAAGTGCGGCGGCGGGCAAGCGTTTCTTCGAACATATCACCGGCAAGCGCGAAGGCCCAGCCGACGGCCTCGTATACTCGCGCTTTAACGGCCCGAACCAGGAAATCCTCGAAGATCGCCTTGCGGTCTGGGATGGCGCCGACGACAGCCTCGTGTTCTCCAGCGGCATGTCGGCGATCGCGACCCTGCTCCTCGCGCTAGTCGGCCAGAATGACGTGATCGTCCATTCGGGTCCCCTCTATGCTGCGACCGAAACGTTGATCGCACGAATCCTGTCGCGCTTCGGCGTCAGCTTCCTCGACTTCCCCGCCGGCGCGACGCGCGCAGAAATCGACGACATTCTCGCCCGCGCGCAGACGCTCGCCACCGAGAAGGGCGGCAAGGTTGCGCTTGTCTATCTCGAAAGCCCGGCGAACCCGACCAATGCGCTCGTCGACGTCGAAGCCGTCCGCGGCGCGCGCGACGCCGCCTTCCCCGGCGAACAGCAGCCGCCGATCGCGATCGACAACACCTTCCTCGGCCCGCTGTGGCAGAAGCCGATCCGCCAGGGCGCCGAGCTCGTCGTTTACAGCCTCACCAAATATGCGGGCGGCCATTCGGACCTCGTCGCGGGCGGCGTGTCTGGCGACCAGAAGCTGCTCAACATCATCCGGCCGATGCGCAACACGATCGGGACGATCTGCGACCCCAACACCGCATGGATGCTGCTGCGCAGCCTCGAAACGCTCGAACTGCGCATGAACCGCGCGGGCGAAAATGCGCTGAAGGTCTGCACCTTCCTCCGCGATCATCCGAAGGTCGAAGGGCTCGGCTATCTTGGCTTCATCCAGGATGCGCGCCAGAAGGATATTTTCGACCGCCATTGCACCGGCGCCGGATCGACCTTCTCGCTGTTCATCAAGGGCGGCGAAGAGGAAAGCTTCCGCTTCCTCGACGCGCTGAAGATCGCAAAGCTTGCGGTTAGCCTGGGCGGCACCGAGACGCTCGCCAGCCATCCCGCGGCGATGACGCATCTGTCGGTGCCCATCGAGCGCAAGAAGGCGCTCGGCATCACCGACAATCTGGTGCGCGTGTCGATCGGCATCGAGGATCCCGACGACCTGATCGCCGATTTCGCGCAGGCGCTCGACGCGGTCTAACGACCGCGGCGCGCGCGCCAGTCGACGACCTGCCAGCCCATCTTGGGCGCCAGCACGCGCAATTTGCGCGACGGGGTGGTTGCCACCGCCTCGTCGGCGAAGTGCAGCATCGGGTGGTCGGAGACATGATCCGAATAAGCGCGGATATGGGTGGCGTCGCGGGTGATTTCATTCGCCGCCATCCAGCCATCGATGCGCGCGAATTTGGCATCGCCATAGCAATTGTCGCCCGCGAGCCGCGCGTGGATATGGTCGGCACCATCGGGTTCGTCGAGCTGCGTCGCGAGCACATCGTCGATCCCCAGCCGCTGCGCGATCGCATCGACATAGAGGTGGAACGACGCCGTCGCGAGGAGCAGACGATACCCCGCCTCGCGGTCGGCGGCGATCTGCTCGAGCGCCGCGGGATGCAGCCCGCGCGCGACGACCTTGTCGGCATAGCTTTCGGCCAGCGGCGCAATCTCGGTGCGGCGAAACCGCTTGCCGACGAGAAGCCTGAGGTTGATCGCCTTCAATCGCGAGCGGTCGATCAGGCGCAACGAATAGGCCGCGCCGGCGAGCCCGACGACCGGAAGCAACAACAGCCGCCATTGCTGGCGCCGCTGCGCAACGTGCATCAGGAACCCGCTGTAAGTCCCTGAACGCGTTATCGTCCGGTCCATGTCATACATCGCGACGCGGTGCGCATAGTCGGGGATCGGCGTGACGAGCGGGTCTTCCATACCCCACCCTTAGTGGGACCCGGCATGCCGGCCAAGACCTGACAAGCTAGACCATGGATTTGCTTGCCGTGCCGGGGCAAATAAGACAATGTCCTCCGCACGATGGTGGCCAGGGCGGATTTCGAATATAGCGACGGTGCCAATGGTGCCGAAGTTCGCTTCACAGGCCGACTGACACTGGCACGTCTCGGGGATGTGCCGGCACGTCTCGATGCCCTCGGCCCGATCGCCACGCTCGACCTGTCAGACCTCGAACGCATCGACACCGTCGGCGCGTGGATCGTGACGCGCACCGTCAACGAACATGGATCGAAGGTCGTCGGCGCCAGCGCGGACGCGCAGCGCCTGCTCGAAGCGCTCGCCGCCGACAAGAGCGAATATCGCGTCCACCGCGACCGCCGTCCGGCGTGGGCACGCATGCTCGAACAGATCGGCACCGCCAGCGTCGCGATCTGGCACGAGCTGCTCGGCATCATCGGTTTTTTCGGTGCGATGATCATCGCACTCGTCATCCAGATCCGCGCACGGCGGCGCCTGCGCTGGAACGCCGTCGTTACGCGGTTTCAGGCGGTCGGTGTCGACGCGCTGCCGATCATCGGCCTGATGAGCTTCCTGATCGGCCTCGTCATCGCGCAGCAGGGCGCGGTGCAGCTTGAACAATTCGGGCTCGAGGTGTTCACGATCAATCTCGTCGGCCGCATTTCCATTCGTGAACTGGGCCTGCTGATGACCGCGATCATGGTCGCGGGCCGGTCGGGTTCGGCCTTTGCCGCGCAGATCGGGACGATGAAGCTGACCGAGGAGATCGATGCGATGCGCACGATCGGCGTGTCGCCGATGGAGGCGATCGTGCTGCCGCGCGTCGCCGCATCGACGATCACCATGCCGCTGCTCGGCTTCTACGCGAGTATCTGCGCGATCATCGGCGGGGGTGTCTTCTGCTGGATCGGACTCGATATCCCGCCGCTCACCTTCATTCAGCGGCTGCGTGAAATCATCCCGATGACCGATTTCTACATCATGCTGATCAAGGCGCCGGTGTTCGGCATCTTGATCGGCGTCACAGGCTGTTACGAGGGCATGCAAGTGCGCCAGAACGCCGAAGAGGTCGGGCGGCGCACGACATCGGCGGTGGTCGCCGCAATCTTCCTCGTCATCGTTCTCGACGCCATGTTCGCCGTCTTCTTCTCCACGCTGGGGTGGAATTGATGGCCGAAGAGATCGAACAGGAAATCAAGGAAGAGCTTGCCGCCGCCGACGCCGTCCGGCCCGAAAAGTTCGAAAAAGCGATCTGCATCCGCAATCTGAAAAACCAGTTCGGCGATGCGGTGATCCACGAGGACCTCAACCTCGACGTCCGGTCGGGTGAGATATTGGGCGTCGTCGGCGGGTCGGGCACCGGCAAGTCGGTGCTGATGCGTTCGATCATCGGGTTGCAGACGCCGACCGCGGGCGAGATCGAGGTTTATGGCAAGACGCTCGACACGATCGCCAACGAAGAGGAATCGCGCGATCTGCGGCGGCGCTGGGGCGTGATGTTTCAGGGCGGCGCGCTCTTTTCGACGTTGAGCGTCGCCGAGAATATCCAGGTCCCGCTGCGCGAATATTATCCGCGCCTCGACCAGAAACTACTCGACGAGATCGCCGCCTATAAATTGGCGATGGTCGGGTTGCCGTCCGATGCCGGCCCCAAATATCCCGCCGAACTGTCGGGCGGCATGGTGAAGCGCGCCGGCCTTGCGCGCGCACTCGCGCTCGATCCCGCGCTGCTCTTTCTCGACGAGCCGACCGCGGGGCTCGACCCGATCGGTGCAGCAAAATTCGACGAGCTCATCCGCGAACTGGCCGACACGATGGGGCTCACCGTCTTCCTCATCACCCACGACCTCGACTCGCTTTACGCGACCTGCGACCGCGTTGCGGTGCTCGCCGAAAAGAAGGTGATCGCAGTCGGCACCATCCCGGAACTGCTTGCCACCGAGCATCCATGGATACAGGATTATTTCAACGGGCCCCGGGGCCGCGCTGCGGCGGGCGGGAACCAAACCGCGAAGCGGCGATAGGAACAGCTGATGGAAACACGCTCAAACAACGTCCTCGTCGGCGCATTTGTCCTCTTCTTCACCGCGGCGCTCGCATTCTTCGTCGTCTGGCTGGCGAACGACAGCGGCGGCGACAAGCGCGAATATGACATCTTCTTCAAACAGTCGGTCGACGGACTGAACAAGGGCGCGCAGGTGCAATTCTCGGGCGTGCCCGCAGGTCAGGTGCGCGAGATCGCACTGTGGCCCGAGGATCCGCAATTCGTCCGCGTCCGCATCGAGGTCAATGAAGGCGTCCCCGTGCTGCAGGGCACGACCGCCGCGCTCGAAGGCGTCGGCTTCACTGGCGTGTCGCAGATATCGCTCGATGGCGCGGTCAAAGGGGCGCCGCCGATCGCCGACAAGGGCCCCGCGGGCAAACCCGTCATCCCGACGCGCGTCGGCGGCCTTGGCGAACTGCTCAACACCGCGCCGCAATTGCTCCAGCGCCTGTCGACGCTGAGCGAACGCCTCGCCGAGCTTGCCGACGACAAGAACCAGGAAAGCTTTGCCAAGATTTTGGCCAATGTCGAAACGACCACCGCGACGCTTGCCCGCAACGGACCCGCGCTCGAACGCGCGCTGGCCGATACGCGCATCGCGATTCAGCAGGCGGGCAACGCCGCCGAACAGGTCGGCAACCTCGCGGCATCGGCGCAGGGCACGATCGACCGCAATGTCGATCCGGCGATGGCGAACCTGCGCGATACGCTGAAGTCGGCCAACGCGTCGATGGCGACGCTCGAGGCCGCGATTTCCGACGCGCGGCCGGGGCTCAAAACCTTCAGCGAAACGACGATCCCCGAAGCCAATGCGCTGATCCGCGACCTCCGCCGCACCTCCGCCTCGCTGTCGAGCCTGACCGACAAGCTCGACCAGCAGGGCGCGGGCGCGGTCCTGGGCGGCAGCAAGCTGCCCGACTATAAAGAATGAGGACCGAAACCCCCATGTCCATTTCCTTCCGCAGCCTTCGCGCCCCGCTATTGCTTGCCGTTGCCGCCGTTTCGCTGTCGGCATGCGTTGGCCTTGGCGGCAAGACTCCGCCCTTCCTGCTGTCGCTCGACGCCGACGCTGCGCCGACCGCGGGCGGCGCGCGCACCGCGGCCGAAGCGGCGACCCTGACAATCCTGATCCCGACTGCGCCGCAAAAGCTGCGCACGACGCGCATCCCGGTGCAGCAGGACGGATCGAGCGTTACCTATGTGAAGGACGCGCAGTGGGTAGAGGCGCCCTCGCGCCTGTTCCAGCGGCTGGTGTCCGAAACCGTGTCGGCGCGCACGACGCGCGTCGTGCTCGACGAGGGACAATATCTGACCGCGCCGGGCGAGCAGCTCGCGGGGCAGCTGATGGAGTTCGGCGTCGACGCCGCGACCAATGAAGTTGTCGTCGTCTATCAGGCGATGCTGGTATCGGCGGGCGGCAAGACGGTGACGCAGCGCCGCTTCGAAGCGCGCGAGGCGATCGGCGGCAAGGTCGAAGCTAAACCCGTCGGCGAGGCGCTGACCCGCGCAGCGAACAAGGTCGCGGTCGAGGTGACCGGCTGGCTGGGCGGCTAAAGCCCCTCCTCCCGCTTATTGCCATTTCGCGCCGCGACGCCTAGAGCGCGCCGCATCAATCATCTGTCCACGCGCAGCCTCTTCCGGGTTTCCGGCTGTGCCCTTTCCTTTCGAGCCCGCTGACTCGAAAGGACTATCTATGGCGTGGGTCATCCTCGCGATCGCCGTTGTTACCGAAATCATCTGGGCGCTCAGCCTGAAATGGGCTGCGACGCTCGGGACTTGGCAGGCGTCGGTCGTTCCGATCTCGCTGAGCTTCCTGAACATGGCACTGCTGGCGTTCGCGATGCGCGGCATCTCGGCCGGAACCGCCTATGCGATCTGGACCGGTCTCGGCGCCGTCGGCGTCATCATCGGCGGCATGATCTGGTTCGGCGAGAAGGTGAATGCGGTACAGATCGGCTTCATGGTGCTCATCGTGATCGGCGTCGCCGGGACCAAGCTGTTTTCGACGACCTGACGCTTTCGGGCAGGCCTAGTGCTGCCAAGTTTTGTACACGAACTCCAGACTGTAGCCGTCCGGGTCGTTCACCTGCGCCGCATAATAGCGGGGATCATAATATTCCTGTGCGCCGGGGACGATTTTGGTCGTCGCGCCCGCAGCCAGCGCCGCATCATAAACCGACCGCACCTCGGCTTCCGAACGGGCGACAAAGCCGACGTGAACGGCATCGGGCGACGGGCTGCCTTGCCGAAGCCAAAAGAAGACGCGGCCCTCGGCGCCGAAGCCCTTGAGGTCGGGATGACCGGGCGGACCGTCTTTTCCGTCATAATCATGCCGGCGGTCGATGCCCAGCACAGGCAAAACCGCTTCGTAGAATGCGATCGAGCGATCCAAATCACTCACGGTCAAAAAGATATGATCGAACATCAGCCGAGCAGGCTTTTCGACGCCTGTTCGGTGACATCGCGCGACAGGCCGGGCTGCGCGAGGATGCGTTCGAGTTCGGCCTTCATCAGCGCCTGCCGCCCCTCATCGAAACGCTTCCAGCGGCCAAGCGGCGGGATCATCTTGGCGCTGGTCTGCGGATTCTTCGGGTCGAGCGCGATCACCAGATCGGCGATCAGTCTGTACCCCGCGCCGTCGGTCTGATGAAACGCCGCCTGATTGCCCGTCAGCGCGCCATAGAGCGAGCGCACGCGGTTCGGGTTCGCCAGCGTGAAATCGGGATGCTGTGCGAGTTCCTTGACCGCATCGACGGTGTCGCCGCGCAGCGACCACGCCTGCACCTGAAACCATTTGTCGAGCACGAGCGGATTGTCGCGGTAGCGCTGATAAAAGATATCGAGCGCCGCGACGCGCTCGTCGCTGTCGCCGTGCGCGAGCGTTGCAAGCGCGGCTTGCCGTTCGGTCATGCCGTCGGCATCGGAGAAGATGCCGAACGCCAGCGCAGGCGCATCGTCCGCTCCGGTCGCCGCCAGATAGGCGAGCGCAACGCCGCGCAGGCGGCGGCCCCCCTTGGCCTTGCTCGACAAGTCGGTTGCGGGCGGTGCTTTGCCTGAAAGGATAGCGCGCCACTTCGTTTCAAGCGCGGTGCCAATCGCCGCCTGCAATGCAAGCCGTTCGCGGCGGATCGCGTCGGGATCGACGGTGACCATCTGGTCGCCGATAAAGGCTTCGCTCGGCGGCAGTACCGCCTCGGCGACGAAAGCGGGGTCGTTTGCCGCGCCATCGAGCGTCTGACCGACCGCGTCGATCACCGCCTGATTATCGCCTGTCTTACCCGACACGGCTGCGACGAGCGTGTCGAGCATCAGCTGCTGCAACGCCTCGTAGCGCGCGAAGGGATCGTCGTCGTTCGCGGCAAGCCAGGCGAGTTCGCCGGGACCGCGTTCGAAATCAACAATGATGGGTGCGGAGAAGCCGCGATTGACCGACAGCGCCGGGCGTGCCGAAAATTTGCCGAGCGCAATCCGCTGGGTCGCGCCTGTCACCGTCACGAGCGTGTCGGTGAGTGCATCGCCGCTGCCGTCCATCGCAAAGGCCGCGAGGCGCAGCGGCATCATCATCGGCTGTTTTTCGGGCTGGCCGGGGGTCGGCGGCACCATCTGCACGATGTCGAGCGACCAGTGACCGCCTTCTTCGGCGAGCGACAGCTTGAGCCGCGGGGTTCCCGCCTGCTCGTACCAGCGTCGGAATTGCGCCAAGTCTATGCCCGCGCCTTCCTCGATCGCCTTGACGAAATTCTCGCAGGTCGCGGCCTCGCCGTCGTGGCGGTCGAAATAGAGATCGGTGCCTTTGCGGAAACGCTCGGGGCCGACCATCGTCGCCATCATGCGGATGATCTCGGCGCCCTTGTTATAGATGGTCGCGGTGTAGAAGTTCGATATTTCCTGGAAGCTGTCGGGACGGATCGGGTGCGCGAGCGGCCCCGCATCCTCGGGGAATTGCGCGGCGCGGAGCAGACGGACGTCCTCGATCCTTTTGACCGGGGGCGAGCCCATGTCGGCGGAGAAATTCTGGTCGCGAAAGACGGTGAAGCCCTCTTTCAGGCTCAGCTGGAACCAGTCGCGACAGGTGACGCGGTTGCCCGACCAATTGTGGAAATATTCATGCGCGACGACGCCCTCGACCCCGTCATAATCGACGTCGGTCGCGGTGTCGGGATCCGCCAGGATGTAGCGCGTGTTGAAGATGTTGAGACCTTTATTCTCCATCGCCCCCATGTTGAAATCGCTGACCGCGACGATGTTGAACAGGTCGAGGTCATATTCGCGGCCGTAAACGCGCTCGTCCCACGCCATGCTGTCCTTCAGCGCCTGCATCGCATGGCCGGTGCGATCCTGATCGCCGCCGCGCACCCAGATGCCGAGTTCGACCTCGCGCCCCGACATCGTCGTAAAGCTGTCCTTGTTGACGACAAGGTCGCCCGCGACGAGCGCGAACAGATAGGAGGGCTTCGGCCAAGGGTCTTCCCACAGCGCCCAATGATCGCTCCCCGCTTCGCCCTGCTCGACGCAATTGCCATTCGACAGCAGGATCGGAAACGCCGCCTTGTCGCCCTGCATCCGCACCTTGTAGCGGCTGAGGACGTCGGGGCGGTCGGGGTGGAAGGTGATGCGGCGGAAGCCCTCGGCCTCGCACTGCGTGCAGAGCAGTCCGCCCGACGCGTAGAGCCCGGACAGCTGCGTGTTCGAGGCCGGGTCGATCACCGTGTCGACCTCGACGGTCGCGGCGGTGCGTTCACCGAGGTCGACGATCAGGTCGCTGCCGTCCATCCGCCAGTCGTTCCAAACTTCGCCATCGACGCGCACCGCCGCCGGGGTCAGCCCGTCGCCGCGCAGGAGGAGCGGGACCGGCGCAGCGGCGCCACGTACCACTGATAGCGCCGCGCCGACCTTCGTCGCATCGATCCCGAGCGCGAAATCGAGCGCGATGTCGGGGATCGACCAATCGGGGGCGCGATAATCGCTGCGATAGATGGTGACGGGGATGGCGGGGGTTGATGAGGCATCGGTCATCCAATCGATCTAGGCATCACGGCGCGCACGCGCAATAAGGCGCGCGATGGGACAGATGCTGATTTTCGGAATGGGCTATGCCGCGAGCCACCTAGCGGGCCGCCTGCGCGCGCGCGGGTGGGACGTGATGGGCACGACGCGTGACGGGCGCGAGGGCAGCATTGCTTTCGGCGACGACGGCGCTGTGTTGGCCGCGCTACGGTCCGCGACGCATATCCTTTCCTCGGTTCCGCCCGTCGATGGCGAAGATCCTGTGCTCACGCGCTACGGCGAGGCCGTCGCGCTCGCCCCCGCGACATGGGTCGGTTATCTGTCCTCGACCGGCGTATATGGCGACGCAGGCGGCGCCTGGGTCGACGAAAGCGCACCGATCACCGGCCGCCGCCCCGACCGGAACGCCGCCGATGCCGCGTGGCAAATGCTGCGGAGCGATGTCCGCATATTCCGCCTCCCCGGCATTTACGGCCCCGGCCGCTCGATCCTCGACCGCATCACCGAAGGCCGCGCCCACCGCATCGACCTGCCCGGCCAGGTTTTCAGCCGCGTCCATGTCGGTGATATCGCTGGCGGCGTCATGGCGTCGTTCAAGGGACCGGCTGGCGTCTACAATCTCGCCGACGATGAGCCGTGCCATCAGAATGCGCTGGTCGAATGGGGCTGCGCGATGTTGGGTGCGCCGCTGCCGCCGATGAAGTCGCTCGACGAAGCGGGCCTGTCGCCCGCCGCGCGCGCCTTCTATGCAGAGAACCGCCGCGTCGCGAATGGCAAGGCGGAGCGATTGCTGGGCTGGGCGCCGCGCTATCCGACGTTTCGCGAGGGGTTGGCCGCGCGCGGCTAGATCAGCACATCGACGGTGTGAATGAGCACGCCGACCAGCCCGCCCACCAGCGTCCCGTTGATCCGGATATATTGCAGATCGTCGCCGACGGCATTTTCCAGCCGGTCGGTGATCGTCTTGGCATCCCAGCCGCGGATCGTGTCCGACACCAGCCTGAGAGCGGTCTCGCCATAGCTGTCGACGACGCCGACGACGGCGCGGCGGGCGTAGCGGTTGAGCGTGCGCTTGATCGCCGCATCCTCGCCCAGCATCCCACCGAATTGCGTGACCAGTTCGCCGATCCGCCCCGCGAGCAGCGTGTCGGGGTTGCGCGCTGCCTTGAGCAGCGCGGCGCGACCCTGCTCCCAGAGGCCGTCGAGCCAGCGCTTGACCGCCTTGTTCTCGAGCAATTCGTCGCGGACCTTTGCGACCTTCGCCTTCACCTCCGGATCGTGCTGGAGGTCGAGCGCCATCTTGGCGAGCCCTTCCTCGACACGGATACGCAGCGGGTGCGTCTCGTCGACCGCCATTTCGCTGAGCAGCTTCGACAATCCCGCGACGATGCGGTTCGAGATGCTCTCGTCGAGGCCGGTGAAGCGTACGATCGCGTTCGAATTGTCGTGCACCATCTGATGGATCAGATGCTCGTTGAGTTCGAGCGTCTTCGATCCCCATTTGACCATGGCGTCGAGCAAAGGCTGGTGCCGCCCCTCGGCGAGCGCGGCCTGCAGCGCTTGGCCGAGCAACGGCGCGACGTCGAGTTCGCGCAGGCGGTCCGCGATCGCCGATTTGACGATGCCGCCGAGCCGCTGCTGGTCGAGCGCGCCGAGCCCGTCGGCGATGATCCGCGACGCCCCGAGCCGAAGTCGCCCGCCGCCCTCGGCCGGCTCGGACAGGAATTTCCCGACCGCGCCAGCGATGTCGACCGTCTGCATCTTGCGCGCGATCAGGCGCGGCAGCAGGAAGTTGGTCAGCAGGAAACGCGCGAGCGTGTCGCCGATGCGGTTCTTGTTGCGCGGGATGATCGCGGTGTGCGGGATCGGCAGCCCCATCGGGTGCCGGAACAGCGCGGTCACTGCAAACCAGTCGGCGAGCCCGCCGACCATCGCCGCCTCGGCAAAGGCGCGGACGAAGCCGATCGCGGGATGGACGTCCTGATAATATTTCGCGCCGAGGAAGACGAACGCCATGACGATGAGCAAACCCGTCGCGACGACGCGGATGTTCGATCCTCTCGCGGGAATGGCGACGCCAATCGGCCGGGAAAGCGTATGATCGGTCATAGCAACCAAATGGCGAAATGCCGCAAAGGTTGCAACCGGCGCAGTCGCTTACCGCGCCGGTGCGCCCTCATTATTCCGCCGGCTCGGGCGCGGGCTTTCCGTGCGGCTTGGTATCGTCGCCCTTCCGGTAGGTGAGCAGGTTGCTCGAGAAGAAGCGGCCGAGGCGCTTTTCGATGCTGTCGGCAAGACTGAAGCCCGCAGGGACGATCAGCAGCGTGAGCATCGTCGAGAGGATCAGGCCGCCGATCACGACCACACCCATCGGCTGGCGCCACGCGCCGTCGCCCGACAGCGACAATGCGGTCGGCACCATGCCCGCGACCATCGCGACCGTCGTCATGACGATCGGCTGCGCACGCTTGCGCCCCGCATCGAGCAGCGCAGCATTCTTCTCGACGCCATGATCCATCTCCTCGATCGCGAAATCGACGAGCAGGATCGAGTTTTTGGCGACGATGCCGAGCAGCATCAGCAAGCCGATATAGACGGGCATCGAGACTTCCATGCCGGTGATCCACAGGCCGAGCAGTCCGCCCAAAGGCGCGAGCAGCAGCGACGACATGTTGACCAGCGGCGACAGGAAACGGCGATAGAGCAGCACCAGCGTCGCGAAGACGAGCAGCAACCCCGACACGACCGCAATCATGAAGTTGGTGATCAGTTCGGCCTGCCATTTGGCGTCGCCCTGGATGACCTTGCGAATACCCTGCGGCATTTCCTTGACCGCCGGCAGCGCGTCGATCTTCTTCTGCGCGTCGCCCGTGACCAGCCCCGGCGCGAGATCGGCACCGATCACGATACGCCGCGTCTGGTTATAACGCCGCAGTTCGGTAGGTCCGGCGCCAAAGCCGATGACCGCCACCGACTTCAGCGGCACGGTCGTCCCGCGCCCGGTCGGCACTGGCAGATTCTCGATCGTCGCGAGGCTGCGGCGCGAATCTTCGGACAACAGCACGCGGATCGGGATCTGGCGATCCGACAGCGAGAATTTGGCCGCATTCTGGTCGATGTCGCCCAGCGTAGCGATGCGGATCGTCTGGCTGAGCGCCGAAGTCGTCACGCCAAGCTCCGCGGCGAGGTCGAGGCGCGGCGTCACGATGATCTCGGGACGCGGAATATCGCCTTCGATCCGCGAGCCGCGCAGCTCCTTGAGTTTCTCCATCTGCGACACGATCAGGCGCGCGTGCTTTTCGAGCGCGACCGGATCATCACCACCGATGACGAAGGTGATATCGCGTCCCGAAAAACCGCCCGACTGGCTCTGGAAATTGACGCGCGCGTCGGGGATGGCCGCCATCTGGGGTTGCAGGCTGCGTTCCCATTCGACGCTGGAAACCTCACGGCTCTTCTTCAGCGTGATATAGACGCCGCCGTCGCCGACATTGACCTCGTAAAAGGCGTTCTCGACATTCTTGTCCTTCGCCAGGATCGCATTGATCTGGCTTGAGATATGCTCGCTCTGCGCCAGCGTCGAGCCCGGCGGCAGTTCGTAGCGGATCTGGCTATAGTCGCTGTTGATCGTCGGCTGAAACTGCTGCGGCAGGATCATCAGCAGCCCGACACTCGCCCCGAGCGACAGGACACCGATGCCGACGATCCACACGCGATGGTCGAACAGGCGCGCCCACGCGCGCTGGACCATGAAGCGAGCCCAATTGGTGAAGCCCGGCTGGCGCATCCCGATCAGCCACGCGAGCGCACCGACGAGGATGATGAGCAAGCTGACGCTGAGATAGGTGAAGATCGCGTCGACGGGCGTCTTAAGCAGGAAGTACATCGCCGTATTAGGCTTGTCCTGCCCGACCGGCACTGGCTGGAAATAGGCGTAGATCGCATAGACCACCGACAAGCCGGCGAGGATCAGCGGAATCCACAGATAGGCCAGCTTCGTCGGCTGCGCCTCGTAACCCGCGCGGATCGCATGATGCTTCTTGTTGTCGAGCGTCCAGGCGAGCAGCCGCTCGTAGCGGTCGACCCACGGCCCCGAAGCATGGTCCTGCTCGCCCTGCGCCGACAGGAAATAGGCGGCGATCATCGGCGTGATCATACGCGCGACCGCGAGGCTGACGAGCACCGCGAAAACGACGGTCAGGCCGAACTGGATGAAGAATTGCCCCGACACGCCGGGCATCAATGCGACGGGCAGGAAGACCGCGACGATCGACATCGTCGTCGCGACGACCGCGAGACCGATTTCGTCGGCGGCGTCGATCGATGCCTGATAGGCGGTCTTGCCCATGCGCATATGCCTGACGATATTCTCGATCTCGACGATCGCATCGTCGACGAGCACACCGGCGACCAGGCTCAATGCGAGCAGCGACAGGCCGTTCAGCGAAAAGCCCATCAGGTCCATGAACCAGAAGGTCGGGATCGCCGACAGCGGGATCGCGAGCGCGCTGATCAGCGTCGCGCGCCAGTCGCGCAGGAACAGGAACACGACGACGACGGCGAGAATCGCGCCCTCGATCATCGCGAGCATCGAGCTGCGATACTGCTCCTTCGTATATTCGGTGCGCGTGAACAGGATCTTGAATTCGACTTGCGGGTTCGCCTTCTTGATCTCGGCGAGCTTCTTCATCGTCTCGTCGTGAATCGTGACGTCCGACGCGCCTTTCGCCTTTTCGATCGAGAAGGACAGCACCTGTTTGCCGTCGATCTTGGCAAGGTTGCGCTGCTCGGCATAGCCGTCGGTCACCTTGGCCACATCGCCAAGGCGGATCGTCCGGCCATTGCCGATCGAGATGCGCGTCTCGCCCAGCTGGAACGCGTTTTCGGCGTTACCGAGCACGCGGACGGCTTGTTCGGACCCGGCGATTTCGGTGCGGCCACCCGCGGCGTTGACGTTCACCTGGCGCAGCTGTTGGTTCACCTGGCTTGCGGTGAGGCCATAGCTTTGCATGCGCGCGGGATCGAGGATGACGCGGATTTCGCGGCTGACGCCGCCGGAGCGGCTGACCTTCGCCATGCCGGGGATCGACAGCAAATCCTTGGCAACCGTATTGTCGACAAACCAGCTCAACTGCTCGAGCGTCATGTCCGACGTTTCGACGGCAAAATAGGTGATCGGACCGCCGGCGGCGTCGACGCGGACGACCTGCGGTTCGAGGATGCCTTCGGGAAGGTCGCTACGGATCTGCTGCACCGCCTGATTGACGTCATTATAGGCGCGGTCGATCGGGGTGCCGATCGCGAACTGCACCATCGTGCGGCTGTTGCCCTCGCCCACGTAAGAGGAGAGTTCGTCGACGCCGCTGACCGCGCGTACCGCGGCCTCGACGCGCTGGGTAACCTGCGTCTCCAGCTCCGACGGCGCCGCGCCGGGTTGAACGACGACGACCTGCACCATCGGGAATTCGACGTCGGGATTGTCGTTGACGTCCATCCGGTTGAAGCTGACGACACCCGCCAGGAGCAGCAGGATGAACATCACGATCGGCGGTACCGGATTGCGGATGCACCAGGCGGAAATGTTGCGGAAGCTCATGATCAAACGCCCTTGTGCGCTAAATTTCTACCGTGCGGTTCGGCCGGTTATTGCGACGATTTCTGGATCACCGGCTTCACCTTGTCGCCGGGGTTGAGGAAGGCGCCCGCCAATGCGACGACCCGCTCGTTACCCGTCAGGCCCGACGCGATCGACACGCCGCCATCGGTGACTTCGCCAACCTTGACCGGCTGGCGCTTGATCATGTTCTTGCCATCGACGATCAGCACGAAATTGCCTTCGGGGCCGCTCTGCACGGCGCTTTCGGGCAGCAGCGGCGCTTCGGCCGTGCCCGCGATCAGGCGCGCGTCGGCAAAGCCGCCCGGACGCAGCGCGTCGCTATAGGGAACCGCGATGCGAACCGTGCCCTGGCGCGTATCCATGTTGATGACCGGAGACTTCTGCCAGACCTGCCCGGCAATCTGGGCGGTGGTACCGACCGGTGTCACCGTCGCGCGCGTGCCGATCTGGACGCGCGCCAGATCGGCTTCGGCCATCTGCGCCAGCATTTCCATCTCGCCGCCGCGCGCCATCCGGAACAGGATGCCGCTGCCGGCGCCGACGATCTGGCCGGGCTCGACCTGCCGCGTGAGCACAAGGCCCGCGGCGGGTGCAACGATGTTCAGGCGGCTGTTGCGCGCCGTCGCTTCGCCATATTGCGCCTGCGCGACGCGCACGCGTGCGTTGGCGGCATCGCGCGTCGCGCGCTTGCGATCCATGTCGGCCTTCGAAATGAAGCCGCGCCCGACCAGCGCCTGCGCGCGTTCGAGTTCGGCCTGCGCCAGATTGGCATCGGCCTGCGCGACGCGGATCGACGCCGCAAGGCTCGCCGCCTGTTGCGCCTGAACCGAGCGATCGATGACCGCCAGCGTCTGTCCCGCGCCGACCCACTGGCCGGGCTCGACGAGGACGCGAACGACCTGACCGCCCTCACCCGCCACGCCGACCGGCATTTCGCGGCGCGCCGCGATCGTGCCATTGGCCGAAATCGCCGCCTCGACCGATACGCGGCCGGGGATGACGACGGTGACGTTCGGGGTCGCGGCGGCACCCTGCCCTTCGACATCGGCCGCGCCCTTGCTGTGCGTAAAGGCGTAATA
>Ga0209050_1001079_pt1 | contig 33360 bp, 26 predicted proteins | sample Araplavi_mTSA_r2_FD_184276 | JGI IMG/M metagenome (GOLD analysis project Ga0209050, IMG submission 184276) | Arabidopsis root microbial communities from North Carolina, USA - plate scrape MF_Cvi_mTSA_r2 (SPAdes) (version 2) | ecosystem: Host-associated > Plants > Roots > Endosphere | place: USA... | reverse complement strand
AGGGTCGCACTGGAAGCGAAGCTGGAGATGTGACCGCCGAGGTCAGAATCTTTCAGGTTCGTACGCATCACCATGGCCATCGCGTTCCAGCGTACCAGCGAGCGAATGCGGCGTTCCATGAACAGGTCGCCAGGCATGCGTGCTTCGTGGGTAACGGGGATCGTGTTGCGGTAAGGCGTGGTGATGGCGTAAGGCAACTGCGAACCGCTGCGGGTCGCCAGTTCACCCATACGGGTCATCAGATAGTGAGCACGGTCTTCGCCTTCTTTGTCGAGAACCGATTCCAGGGCGTCCAGCCATTCCTGGGTTTCGACGGGATCGAGGTCTTGCATGGCTTGCTCCAGGGCGGAAAGGCTACCAGAATCGGTTGCCTGAGTTAGCGACTGGCCTTGTGGGCAGACGTTATGAATTCTTGGATTGCCGACAGGTTGTTCCGGCGGCGTGTAGTTTTACTACAAATCTTCCGGCATTTCAGCCCGTCTAATGTATATACGAGTAGTAAAACTACAGATGAGCGGCTTGTGGCCCCCGGCTGCGTTGTGAGAATAATCGTTAAGGTTGGTCTTTTTCCAACTACAAAAGGTAAAAGCTTGATGCTGGCTGCCAAAATAAAAGAAATTTCAGCTATTTCTAACTTTTGTTCGACACTCATTCAGGTAGTGGGTTTTCGCAAACCACTACATGCAGTCCGTTGTACGCCGATCAAGGATAGACCATGAGCCTCCCTTCGCTTGCCGAACTGCCCGCCATTCTCCAGCCGTTTGTCACCCGCGCCGAGCAGTCGTTCCGGGCTGCCGTCGCCACTCTGGACGAGGATCACGGGCTGTCTGCCTGGTCGCCGGAGCGCTGGGCGCAATTTGCCCGCGTCACCGCCGCCAGCGATTTCGTGATTGAACAGTCTGTTCGTGACCCTTTGATGTTGCTGCAGCTGGTGCAGTCCGGTGAGCTGGACCGCAGCTACGCGCCGGGTGAATTGTGCGCGCAGATCGCGGCCGCCGTGAGCACGGCCGAGACCGACGATCTGCTTGGCCGTGCCCTGCGCCGCCAGCGCGCGCGCCATCAGGTGCGGATCATCTGGCGCGACCTGACCCGCCAGGCCGATTTGATCCAGACCTGCCGCGACCTCTCGGACATGGCCGATGCCAGCATCGATCAGGCCTATCAATGGTTGTACGTGCGGCATTGCCAGCAATTCGGCGTGCCAACCGGGCGGCGCAGCGGCGAGCCGCAGCAGATGGTCATCCTCGGCATGGGCAAGCTCGGTGCCGTGGAGTTGAACCTGTCGTCGGACATCGACCTGATTTTCGCCTATCCCGAGGGCGGCGAAACCGTCGGCGTGAAACGCGCGCTGGATAACCAGGAGTTCTTCATTCGTTTGGGCCAGCGGCTGATCAAGGCCCTGGACCCGATGACCGTCGACGGCTTTGTATTCCGCGTCGACATGCGCTTGCGCCCCTACGGTTCGGCGGGCGCGCTGGTGCTGAGCTTCAATGCGCTGGAGCAGTACTACCAGGACCAGGGTCGCGACTGGGAACGCTACGCGATGATCAAGTCGCGGGTGGTGGCCGGCGACCAGGTGGCTGGCGCGCAACTGCAAGAGATGCTGCGGCCGTTCGTTTACCGGCGTTACCTGGACTTCTCGGCCATCGAAGCGCTGCGCACCATGAAGCAGTTGATCCAGCAGGAAGTGCGGCGCAAGGGCATGGCCGACAACATCAAGCTCGGCTCTGGCGGCATTCGTGAAGTCGAGTTCATTGCCCAGGCGTTCCAGCTGATCCACGGCGGTCGCGACCTGAGCTTGCAGCAGCGCCCGCTATTAAAGGTGCTGAGCACCCTGGAAGGTCAGGGTTATCTGCCGCCGGCCGTGATCAGTGAGCTGCGCGAAGGCTACGAATTCCTGCGTTACACCGAACACGCGATTCAGGCGATCGCTGACCGTCAGACGCAAATGTTGCCCGATGGCGAGCAGGATCAGGCGCGCATTGCCTTTATGCTGGGTTTCGCCAACTGGACGGCATTCCACGAACAACTGATGTACTGGCGTGGCCGGGTAGCCTGGCACTTCGGGCAGGTGATCGCCGATCCCGACGAAGAGCAGGGCGCCGAAAGCGAAGTGGTGGTTGGCGGCGAGTGGTTGCCGCTGTGGGAAGAGGCTCAGGACGATGAGGCCGCTTGCCGCCAGCTGGAGGAGGGTGGTTTCAAGGATGCCCCCAAGGCCTTGAAAGCCTTGGCCGGTCTGCGCAGCAGTCCGCAATTGCGGGCGATGCAGCGTCTGGGACGCGAACGCCTCGATGCGTTTATTCCGCGTTTGCTGGCGCAGGCCGTGGAACATGCCAATCCGGATCTGGTGCTGGAACGCGTGTTGCCGCTGGTTGAAGCCGTGGCCCGTCGCTCCGCGTACCTGGTGCTGCTGACCGAGAACCCTGGCGCCTTGCGGCGTTTGCTGACGTTGTGCGCCGCGAGCCCCTGGATCGCCGAGCAAATCACCCGTTTCCCGCTGCTGCTCGACGAATTGCTCAACGAAGGCCGACTGTTCAAGCCGCCACTGGCGCCAGAACTGGCAGCCGAGTTGCGCGAGCGCCTGACGCGGATTCCCGAGGACGACCTCGAACAGCAAATGGAAGCGCTGCGTCACTTCAAGCTGGCGCACCGCTTGCGGGTGGCCGCCTCGGAAATTGCCGGCAGCCTGCCGCTGATGAAAGTCAGCGACTACCTGACCTGGCTCGCCGAAGCGATTCTGGAACAGGTGCTCGCACTGGCGTGGCGCCAGACCGTGGCCAAGTACGGCACGCCCCTGCGCACCGATGGCACCTTGTGCGATCCCGGCTTCATCATTGTCGGTTATGGGAAAGTCGGTGGCCTGGAACTCGGGCATGGTTCGGACCTGGACCTGGTGTTCATCCACGACGGTGATCCGCAAGCTGAAACCGATGGGCCCAAACCCATCGACGGCGCGCAATTTTTCACCCGCCTGGGGCAGCGGATCATTCACCTGCTGACGGCGCAGACCAACTCCGGGCAGTTGTATGAAGTGGACATGCGCCTGCGGCCGTCCGGTGCGTCGGGGTTGCTGGTGAGTTCTTTGGGGGCGTTTGCCCGTTATCAGGAGAACGAAGCCTGGACCTGGGAGCATCAGGCGCTGGTGCGGGCGCGCGTGCTGGTGGGCAGTCAGGATGTCGGCCAGGCCTTCGAGAAAGTCCGTGCTGCGATATTGGGCAAGGCGCGTGATTTGCCGACCCTGCGCCAGGAGGTCAGCGAGATGCGCGCCAAGATGCGCGATAACCTCGGCAGCAAGAGCACGGCGGCCGGCACCGGGGCAAATGCCTTCGAAGCCACGGCGCCGTTCGATATCAAGCAGGATGCCGGAGGTATCGTCGATATTGAATTTATGGTGCAATACGCGGCCCTGGCGTGGTCCGAAACACACCCGCCATTGCTGCGCTGGACCGATAACATCCGCATTCTGGAAGAGCTGGAGCACGAAGGGCTGATGCCCGTCGAAGATGCCAGCCTGTTGCGTGAAGCGTATAAAGCGTACCGTTCCGCCGCCCACCGACAGGCTCTGCAGAAGAACCCGGGGGTGATACCGGCCGACCAGTTCGCGGACGAACGGCAGCAGGTCATGCGGATCTGGCGTGAGCTGGGGTTACGCTGAAACGCGTCAGTTGCAGCGACAGGATTCAAAGGTGGGAGCGGGCTTGTTCGCGAAGGCGGAGTGTCAGTCGATAGAGATATTGGATGTGATGGCCCCTTCGCGAGCAAGCCCGCTCCCACAGTAGATCTGCAGTGTCAAATACCCAATGTGGGAGCGAGCCTGCTCGCGATAGCGGAGTGACAGTCGACAGCAATGTTGAAGGTGATGACCCATCGCAAGCCGCCATGCTCCCGCAGAGATTCTCGAGGCGGGGAGGCGTAGGCCTCCCCGGTTCGTTTATGGAAACCACATGAAAATTCTGATCGTTGGGCCCAGTTGGGTCGGTGACATGGTGATGGCGCAGACACTTTTCCAGTGTCTCAAGCAACGCCACCCGCAGTGCGAAATCGACGTGCTGGCCCCCGAGTGGAGCCGGCCGATTCTTGAGCGCATGCCCGAAGTTCGCCAGGCCTTGAGCTTTCCGCTCGGTCATGGCGTGCTGGAGTTGGCGACGCGCCGGCGCATCGGCAAATCCCTGGCCGGCCAGTACGACCAGGCGATCCTGCTGCCCAATTCCCTGAAGTCGGCGCTGGTGCCGTTCTTTGCCGGCATCCCGAAACGCACCGGCTGGCGTGGCGAATTCCGCTATGGCCTGCTCAATGACGTGCGCACGCTGGATAAGGATCGTTATCCGCTGATGATCGAGCGCTTCATGGCCCTGGCCTACGAGCCGGGCGTCGAGCTGCCGAAACCCTATCCGCGTCCGACGCTGCAGATCGACCCGGTCACCCGCGAGGCGGCGCTGGCCAGGTTCGGCCTGGCCCTCGACCGTCCGGTGTTGGCCCTGTGCCCCGGCGCCGAGTTTGGCGAGTCCAAGCGTTGGCCATCCGAGCATTACGCCAAGGTCGCCGAAACGAAGATCCGTGAAGGCTGGCAAGTCTGGCTGTTCGGTTCGAAAAACGACCACGCCGTCGGCGAAGACATCCGCGCGCGGCTGATTCCCGGCCTGCGTGAAGAATCGGTCAACCTCAGCGGCGGCACCTCGCTGGCCGAAGCCATCGACCTGCTGTCCTGCGCCGATTCGGTGGTGTCCAACGACTCCGGCCTGATGCACGTCGCCGCCGCGCTGAACCGCCCGCTGGTCGCGGTCTACGGCTCGACGTCGCCGGGTTTCACACCACCGTTGGCCGAGCACGTGGAAATCGTACGCCTGGGCATCGAGTGCAGCCCGTGCTTCGATCGCACCTGCCGTTTCGGCCATTACAACTGCCTGCGCCAGCTCATGCCGCAAGCCGTGAACGAAGCCTTGCAGCGGTTGCAAGGCACTGTGGTCGAGGTCAAATAGCTTGCGGGTTCTGTTGATCAAGACTTCTTCGCTGGGCGACGTCATTCATGCGTTGCCGGCGTTGACCGACGCGGCGCGGGCGATTCCCGGCATCAAATTCGACTGGGTGGTGGAAGAAGGCTTTGCCGAAATCCCGACCTGGCATCCGGCGGTGGGCAAGGTGATTCCGGTGGCGATCCGTCGCTGGCGCAAAAACATCTGGCAGACCATCAAGAGCGGTGAGTGGAAACGCTTCAAGCAAAGCGTTCGCGCCACGAAATACGACTTGGTGATCGACGCCCAGGGCTTGCTGAAAAGCGCCTGGCTGACCCGTTACGTCAAGGCACCGGTGGCCGGCCTCGATAAAAGCTCGGCGCGCGAGCCCATCGCTGCGCGTTTTTACAATCGGCGTCTGGCCGTTGCCCGTGGGCAGCACGCGGTGGAGCGAGTGCGTCAATTGTTCGCCATCGCGTTGGGCTATGACCTGCCAAAAGGCATGGGCGACTACGGTCTGAATGTCGAGCGCCTGGTGGAGTTGCCGCGCAAGAATCCGTACGTGGTGTTTCTGCATGGCACGACCTGGGACACCAAGCACTGGCCTGAAGCTTACTGGCGCGAGCTGACCGAACGGGTCGGCTATCTGGGCGTCGGGGTCAAGTTGCCTTGGGGCAATGCGCAGGAGAAAGCCCGCGCCGAGCGCATCGCCGCCGGTTTCAAGCACGCCGAAGTGTTGCCCAAATTGAACCTGGCCGGTGTCGGCAAGGTGCTGGCCGGCGCGCAAGCCTGCGTGGCGGTGGATACCGGCCTGGGCCACCTGGCCGCTGCGCTGGATGTGCCGACGCTGTCGCTGTTCGGCCCGACCAATCCGGGCCTGACCGGCGCCTACGGCAAAGTGCAGATTCACCTGGCCAGCGACTTCCCGTGTGCGCCGTGCCTGCAAAAGAAATGCACCTATCAACCGACGGCCGAAGATGCCCGTCAGTTTGACCTGAAACGCGAGTGGCCCCTGTGCTTCACGCGTCTGAACCCCGAGCGTGTCGCCAGCCGACTGAGCACGTTGTTAATGGCTGAGGAGCTGCGCTGATGCAATTGGCATTTGTCCTGTACAAATATTTTCCGTTTGGCGGCTTGCAGCGCGATTTCATGCGCATTGCCCTGGAGTGCCAGAAGCGCGGCCATCAGATTCGCGTTTACACGCTGATCTGGGAGGGCGACGTACCGCCGGGTTTCGAAGTGCTGGTGGCGCCGGTCAAGGCGTTCTTCAACCATCGACGCAACGAAAAACTCAGCGAATGGATGGAAGCCGACCTGGCCAAGCGCCCGGTCGACCGCTTGATCGGCTTCAACAAAATGCCGGGCCTGGACGTCTACTACGCCGCCGACGGCTGCTTCGAAGACAAGGCGCAGAACCTGCGCAACTCGCTGTACCGCCGTTGGGGCCGCTATCGCCACTTCGCCGAATACGAGCGCGCGGTGTTCGCCAAAGAGGCGAAGACCGAAGTGCTGATGATTTCCGAGGTCCAGCAGCCACTGTTCATCAAGCATTACGACACACCGCTGGAGCGTTTCCATCTGCTGCCACCGGGTATCGCCCAGGACCGTCGCCGACCGGCCGATGCCGATGACATTCGCGCCGGGTTCCGTGCCGAATTCGACCTCAAGGACGGCGAACTGCTGCTGGTGCAGATCGGCTCCGGGTTCAAGACCAAGGGTGTGGACCGCAGCCTCAAGGCACTGGCGGCATTGCCTGCCGAGCTGAGGAAGCGCACCCGGCTGTTTGTAATTGGCCAGGATGACCCCAAGTTATTCCAGATGCAGAGCGCGACATTGGGGTTGGGCGACAACGTCACGTTCCTCAAGGGGCGCAGCGATATCCCGCGTTTCCTGTTGGGTGCCGATCTGTTGATTCACCCGGCGTACAACGAAAATACCGGCACCGTGCTGCTCGAAGCCCTGGTGGCCGGCTTGCCGGTGTTGGTGAGCGCGGTGTGCGGTTACGCCCATTACATCGCCGAGGCCGATGCTGGCCTGGTGCTGGACGAACCCTTCGATCAGGCTCAGCTGACGCAATACCTGACCGGCATGTTGAACGACGCTCAAGCAAGGGCGGCCTGGAGCCGCAATGGTCTGGCCTTCGCCGAAACGGCCGACCTCTACAGCATGCCGCAACACGCGGCCGATGTGATTCTGGCGGAGCACGCTAAATGAAGTTGATGCTGGCTGAACCGTTCAAGAGCCTCTGGGCCGGACGCGACCCGTTCGCCGAAGTCGAGGGGCTCAAGGGCGAGGTGTACCGCGAGCTGGAAGCGCGCCGGACATTGCGCACGGAAGTCGACGGCAACGGATTTTTCGTGAAAATCCACCGTGGCATCGGCTGGGGCGAAATCTTCAAGAACCTGCTCACTGCCAAGCTCCCGGTACTGGGTGCCGGTCAGGAATGGAAGGCGATTCAGCGCCTGCAGGAAGCCGGCGTGCCGACCATGACCGCCGTAGCGTATGGCGAGAAGGGCAGTAACCCGGCCGACCAGCACTCGTTCATCGTTACCGAAGAGTTGGCGCCCACCGTCAGCCTCGAAGACTTCAGCATCAACTGGGTCAAGCAGCCACCCGAGCCAAAACTCAAGCGCGCGCTGATCGCCGAAGTCGCACGTATGACCGGCATGATGCACCGCGCCGGGGTCAACCACCGCGACTGCTACATCTGTCATTTCCTGCTGCACACCGACAAACCGGTGACCGCTGACGACTTCAAGCTTTCAGTGATCGACCTGCACCGCGCCCAGACCCGTCCGGCGATCACTTCGCGCTGGCGCAACAAGGATCTGGCCGCCCTGTACTTTTCCGCCCTGGACATCGGCCTGACCCGCCGCGACAAACTGCGTTTTCTCAAGGGCTATTTCCAGCAGCCGCTGCGGCAGATCCTGAGCGAAGAAGCCGGGCTGCTGAGCTGGCTCGATGGCAAGGCCAACAAGCTCTACGAGCGTAAACAGCGATACGGGGATGCGCTCTGATGTCGGGTTGGAAACTGGAGCCGGCCTACAGCGATCTGGCCGATGACTTTGGCAGCCTTGAGGCGGTGTTTGCGCTTCAGGGCGAACAATTGACCAAGGACCTGCTCTCCGAGGTCATTCGCGTTCAGCGCAATGGCGTCAACTATTACGTCAAGCGCTACGTGGGTGCCGGCAAAGGCTTGCGGCGTTACCTCGGCAAGCCTCGGGTGAAGATGGAGTGGCAGAACCTCAAGCGCTTCGCCAAGTGGGGCATTCCCACGGCCGAAGTGGTGGCCTGGGGGCTGGAACGTCGCGGTGCGGCCTACGCTCGCGGCGCGATGATTACCCGGGAACTACCGCGTACCGAAGACTTGTCGGCACTGGCCGAGCGCCGCGATCCGAAACTGTCGGATCGCGCCTGGGTCGATGCCGTCAGTCGTCAGTTGGCCCAGTACACCCGGACCATGCACGACCACCGTTTCACCCATAATGATCTGAAGTGGCGCAATCTGCTGATCGACGATGAGGCTCGACTGTTTCTGATCGATTGCCCCAACGGCGATTTCTGGCGCGGCTTCTGGCTCAAGTACCGCATCACCAAGGATCTGGCATGCCTGGACAAGGTCGCCAAGTATCAACTGTCGGCTACCCAGCGCCTGCGCTTTTACCTGCAATACCGCAACCGGACCCGGCTCAACGCCGCGGACAAGAAACGTATCCGGCACGTGGTGAGATTTTTCGAGGGACGCGAATGACTGATTTTCTGGCCGCTGAAGACCGTGCGCTGCTTGAGCGCCATGGTCTCGGCACGTTCGAGGCGCTCTGGGCCAAACAGCTCGATGCGGTGGACGAACCCAACACCGGTCGCGGCGGCTGGAGCAGCGTGTTTCGACTGGATCTGGAAGGTCATGGCTACTACCTCAAGCGGCAAAGCAACTACCTGACCCGCACCTTGCGCGCGCCGTTCGGCGAGCCGAGTTTCGCCCGCGAGTTTCGCAACATCTCCCGTTACCGGAAGATGGGCATTCCAGCACTGGAAGCGGTGTTCTACGGGCAGCGCAAGGTCAATGGCGAAGTCCGCGCGATCCTGATGACTCGTGCCCTGGACGGCTGGGACGACCTCGACTCACTGTTGCAGCGCTGGGCTCAACTGAGTCCTGAGCAGCACTCGGAAATCCTCAAGGCCAGTGGCGAACTGGCCCGGCAACTGCACGCTGCACGCCAGGTGCACGGGTGTTTCTATCCCAAGCACATTTTCATGCGTGCCACTGGTCACGGCTACCAGGCTCAGTTGATCGACCTGGAAAAGACCCGGCCGCTGCTGTACGGGCAGCGTGACCGAATCAAGGACCTGGAACCGCTGACGCGCCGCGCGCCCGAGTGGGGCGAGTCGCAGCTGCGGCAATTGCTGGCGGCCTATCTGGATCAGCCGCAGGACAGCTCGCTGATCGACAGCTGGCTGCAGCGCTTGACCGCCCGGCGCAGCCAAAAGGGGCCACGTTGATGCGTTTGTCCGACTTGAAATCCGCTGGCCGCCATCCGGCGTTGCCGCTGAGCGTTTCGCTGGCCGATGCCGCCGGTCCCGCCGATTTGCAACTGTTGAGCCTGTTGCGGGTATTGCCGGGGCAGCGTTATGTCGGTGCCGGTGTCTGGCGTGGCCGGCCGGTGTTGGCCAAGTTGCTGGTCGGCAGCAAGGCTGCACGGCATTTTCAGCGTGAACTGGACGGCGTGCGCCTGCTCTCCGACCAAGGCCTGACCACGCCGCAGTTGTTGGCCGACGGCCTGAAAGACGGCGAGGGTGGCTGGCTGCTGTTTGATTTCCTTGAGCATGCCGAAAGCCTGGGTGACACCTGGAAGCAGGTTGAGCAGCAGCCCGTACTGTCCGATGGGCAAGGGGCGGTGCTGGCCGAGGCGTTGGGTGCGATCGGTCAGATGCATCGCAAGGGCCTGTGGCAGGAAGACCTGCATCTGGACAATCTACTGCGCCAGGGCGGCCGCCTGTACCTGATCGATGGTGCCGGTATCTGCAGCGAGACGCCTGGCCAGCCGCTGTCGCGGCAGAAAGTCCTGGAAAACCTCGGGGTGTTCTTCGCCCAGTTGCCGAAGTCGATCGAGCCCTTCATTGAAGAGTTGCTGGTGTATTACCTGCTCAGCAACGGCGAGCACGCCTTGCCCATGGAGGCGCTGCAGAAGCAGATCGACAAGGTCCGCAACTGGCGCCTCAAGGACTACCTGATCAAGGTCGGCCGCGAGTGCACGCTGTTCAGCGTCCAGCGCGGGGCCTTCGGACTGCGGGCGATTCGCCGCGAGGAAGAAGCGTCGATGGTGCCGGTGCTGGAGCAGGCCGATGCCTTGCTCGATCAGGGGTATCTGTACAAGACCGGCGGCGCGGCGAGTGTCGGCAAGGTCGAAGTGGATGGCCGCACGCTGGTGATCAAGCGCTACAACATCAAGGGTTTTTCCCACTGGCTCAAGCGTTTCTGGCGCCCGAGCCGGGCCTGGCATTCATGGCGCGAAGGCAATCGCCTGGCGTTCCTCGGGATTGCCACGCCCAAGCCGCTGGCGTTGCTGGAGAAGCGTTTCCTGTGGCTGCGCAGCCGGGCGTACCTGATCACCGAGTATCTGCCGGGGCCGGACATCATCGAGCGTTTTGCGCCCTACGTTGAAAGCGGTGATGCACCGCAGGCCGAACTGGCGGCGCTGGATCATCTGTTTGCCGAGCTGATTCGTTTGCGTATCAGTCATGGCGATTTCAAGGGCCATAACCTGTTCTGGCAGCAGGATCGTTGGGCGTTGATCGACCTCGACTCGATGTGCCAGCACGGCTCGCTCGGCAGTTATGCACCGGCATATGCGCGGGATCGGGCGCGGTTCATGCGTAACTGGCCTGAAGGCAGTGCCCTTTATCAGGTCATCGATCAGCGTCTTCCCAAAGATATCTCTAGCGCTGGCTGAATCCGTTCGCGAGCAGGCTCGCTCCCACAGGGGGCGTGGGTGAGCACATAGCCTGTGAATGCCTCGGTCAAAGTGTGGGAGCGAGCCTGCTCGCGAAGGGGCCGGAACAGCCAACCGAGAAAGCAGAGAGGTTCTTGTGAACCGTCCTACGCGATCTTGGGAAGCCATGAACTGTGGCCGAAATCGCCCCGATGCTAGTTTGCCTGACGTTCTCGGAGGGCAGACTGTGTCGATCAAAATGGCAGTTTCATCAGGTGTTTTATCCGTGTCGCTAATGGGCTGCGGGACCGCCGCTACGGTCCTGCAGGATGAGGCCGAAGCCGCGCACGGGCTGCGCAGGCAAAAAACCTATTGTCAGTCCATTCCCCGGGTCTATAGCGGCCTCGCTTACGACTTCTGCGTATTGAACGCACCGCCCGATCCCACGGGTGTCCTCGTACCGCTCATTTTGCTCGACCTGGCCCTGTCCGGCGCACTGGACACCGCCGCTTTGCCCTACACGATTTACCGGCAAAGCGTGGACGGCAATATCCTTGTCTACTGGCGCCCTTCGAGCGGTTAAAAATACCCTGAGGTCCCCGCTGCAGTTGCTCGCCGCTTGCGGCTAGAGGCTAGCCGCCGCTTTTACGCTATAATCCCGCCCTTTAGCTGTCTCTCGCCCCTTGCGAGGGCACATTAATTTTTGAGGCGCTTGCGCCTGCATGCAGACTAAAGAGGCTAGACCCCTGTGGCATTGACGATTCTTGGCCTGTCCGGCGCCCTTAGCCATGATCCTTCCGCAGCCCTGTACATCGACGGCAAGCTGGTCGCGGCGGCTGAAGAGGAACGCTTCGTACGCGATAAACATGCAAAGAACCGCATGCCCTACGAATCGGCGAAATTCTGCCTGGAACAGGCGGGCATCAAGCCGTCCGATGTCGACGTGGTAGCGATTCCGTTCGCCCCGATCAGCCTGTTCGGCAAGGCCCGCTGGCAGTACGCCAAGCGTTACTGGTACGCCCCGGACCGTGCACTCGACGCGATCCTGATGGGCAACCGTCGCTACAAGCGCTATCGCAACAAGATCGTCTGGTGCCTGGAGCAACTGGGCTTTGATCCGAAGAAGATCAAGATCGAGCCGGTCGAGCATCACCTGGCCCACGCCTCCAGCGCCTACCACTGCTCCGGTTTCAAAGAGAAAACCGCGATCCTGGGTATCGACGGCAAGGGCGAGTACGCTACGACCTTCTTCGGTTACGGCGAAAACGGCAAGATCCACAAGATCAAGGAATTCTTCGATCCGGACTCCCTCGGCGGCCTGTACGGCGCGATCACCGAGTTCCTCGGTTTCGACATGCTCGATGGTGAGTTCAAGGTCATGGGCATGGCGCCGTACGGCGACGCCAGCAAATACGATTTCTCGCGCCTGGCTTCGTTCGAAAACGGCGAACTGGTGATCAACACCGACTACGCCAACGTCATCGGCCTGCGTCGCTATAAAGAGAAGGGCAAGGGTTACTACTTCTCGCCGAAGCTGATCGAGTGGCTGGGTCCCAAGCGCGAAGGCGACATCGCCGACGAGCCTTACATCCACTACGCCGCCAGTATTCAAGCGCTGTTCGAGAAAATTGCGCTGCAGATGATCGACTACTACCTGGGCGACGTGCTCAAGGAAACCGGCAAGCTGGCCTACGCCGGTGGCTGTGCGTTGAACGTCAAGCTCAACCAGAAAATCATCGCTCGCGACGACGTCAAGGAGCTGTTCGTACAGCCGGCGTCCGGCGATGCCGGTACCGCAGTGGGCGCCGCAGCCTACGTGTCCCACGCCCGTGGCGTACCGGTCGAGAAGATGGAACACGTCTACCTCGGCCCGTCGTACAGCAACGAAGACGTGATCGCGGCCTGCGCCCGTCACGCCAACAAGCCGACATGGCGCAAGCTCGACAACATGCCGGAGCAGATCGCCAAGATCATGGTCGATGGCAACCCGGTGGCCTGGTTCCAGGGCCGCATGGAGTTCGGTCCGCGCGCACTGGGCGGTCGTTCGATCATCGGTTGCCCGAGTGTGCCCGGCGTGGCCGATCGCATTAACCACCAGATCAAGTTCCGTGAGCGCTGGAGGCCTTTCTGCCCGTCGATGCTCGACACCGTGGCGCCGCAGATGATCAAGATCGATCACCCGGCTCCGTTCATGACCTTCACCTTCGAAGTGGCGGAAGAATGGAAGACCCGCGTGCCGGAAGTCGTCCACGAAGACGGCACGTCCCGCGCCCAGGTGCTCAAGCGCGAATACAACCCGCGCTACTACGACATGATGAAAGCGCTGGAAGTGCTCACCGGCAACGGCGTGTCGCTCAACACCTCGCTCAACCGTCGCGGCGAACCGATGATCTGCTCGCCGACCGATGCGCTGAACATGTTCTTCGGTTCGGATCTACAGTATCTGATCATGGAAGACATCCTGGTGGTCAAAGAGGGCGCAAACGCCTATGACACGTTCGGCTGAACGTCATGTGCTGCAGTTCTGCCACGGCTATGACGGGCCGTTCCTGGACTGCGCACGGCAGTACGCCAGCCTGTTCGCGGGGACTGGCTATCGCGTGACCACGGTGTTTCTCACCGGGGTTGCCGATGCCGAAGTCGCCGCGGGCTGCGCCTCCGACGAGGTGCTGTTCATGGAGTACAGTTCCAAGGCCATTCGTGGCCTGAAGCTGGGCGCCATCGGCGATCTGCGCAAGATCGCCGCGTCGCGCAACTTCAGTTTCTGCATCGCTCATCGCTTCAAGCCTATCTATATCGCCCTGCTCGGTACGTCGTTGCCGGTCATTGGCGTGCACCACGGGTTTGAAGACTACAAGCGTGGCAGTCGCAAACTGTTCGCCCATATATTCCGCAAGCGTTTGAGCCTGCTCGGTGTGTCCGACGCGGTGCGCGACGACATGCGCAGTTGCCTGCCAAAGTGGCCGGCTTCGCGAATTCAGACGTTGTACAACCGCATCGACGTCGATGCCTTGCAAGCCACCCAGGTGTCGGCTCGCGAGGCCCGGGAAACCCTCGGACTGGCGGCGGATGCATGGATTGTCGGCAACGTCGGACGCCTGCATCCGGACAAGGACCAGGCCACGCTGCTCGATGGTTTCGCCGAGGCATTGCCGCAGTTGCCGGCCAACAGCCAGTTGGTGATTCTCGGCAAGGGGCGCCTGGAGGAAGACCTCAAGGCTCAGGCCCGCGAGCTGGGTATCGGCGACCGGGTGCTGTTCCTCGGTCAGGTGCCGGATGCGCGCAACTATTTCCGGGCCTTCGATGTGTTCGCCCTGAGTTCCGATCACGAACCGTTCGGCATGGTGCTGCTGGAGGCCATGGCCGCCGGCGTACCCTTGCTCGCCACGGCATGCGGCGGCGCGAAGGAAGTGGTCGAAGGCGTGGGCATCCTGTTCCCCTTGGGGGATGCCGGACATCTGGCCCAGGGCCTGCAACACCTGGCTGCCATGGATGATCAGCAACGCCGGCAGTGTGCCGAGATGATGCTCGAGCGCTTGCGCGAACGCTTTTCCGACCGCGCAGTGCGCGATGCTTTCTGGCACTTGCCGCACGTTACCGAACTGGCACAGAGGGGCTGATGCTCAACCGATTTCAAGGCTGGCGCGAGCGTGGCTGGGCGGTAGTCGACGCCTCGACTTACGCCGAAACCTGGCAGCGCTATGGCGGCAGCGTCGCGACTCATCCCATGGTGGTCGAGCGCCTGGCGCAACTGGCAGACATCCCGGTGCGTTACCTGGCCTGGATGCAGGGTGATGAGGTCAAGGCGGCGATCCCGACTTGGGGGCGCGACCTGGCCTTGTCCAAGGACGTGCTCAAGCGTCGCGGCAAGAAAGGCCTGTTCGACCTGGGCAACGCCGAGATCATCCTGCCGGCCGCGGCCGATGCCCAGGCGCCTTTGCGTCATCGCGCGCGCTATCTGTCGGCGTTGAACGAGGGGCGGTTCACCGGCATCAGGTTGCAGGCCGAGCAACTGGCCATGGCTCGTACCCCCGAGGAGCTGTCGAAGAAATTTCGCTACAACCAGCGCCGTGAATTGCGCCTGCTGGAAGAGGCCGGGGGCGTGGTGCGGCCGGTGTCCGAATTTTCCAGCTTTGATCTGTCAGCGATTTATTGCGACCTGTTCCAGCGCCGCTGGGGTTTCCCGGCGACGGGGGCCGAACGCATGGCCGAGGTCATCGAGTTGCTGCGCGAGTTGCTGATCGGTTCGGTGATTTTTCTCAACGATGCGCCGATTGCGATTCAATTGGTGTACCGCGTCGAAACCCCGCAGTGGATCAGCGTCGAGTACATCAATGGCGGGGTCGATCCCGAGACTCGCGAGTTCAGCCCCGGCAGTGTGCTGAGTTTTCTCAATACGCAAAGCGCCTGGGAGCATGCCAGGGCGCTGGACAAGCCGTTGCGTTTTTCTTTCGGTCGCGCCGACCGTGAATACAAGGATCGCTGGTGCAACCCTGTGCCGGTCTTCACCGTATGAGCCAAGCCATGAGCCGCAAACAGCAACTGCTCAAGCGCCATCGGCGCACTAAACGCATCGGCCTGTTGATTGCACTGGTGCTGTTGATCTTCATCGGTGTGCTGGTGGCCTGGTGGTTGCCGCTGGTGCTGGCGGTACTGGGCTGGATGGCCCATGAAGCCTGGTTTGCCGACCATCTGTTCTACTCGCCGAAAGACGATTATCAGTACAGCTTTCCCCCGTACACGCCACAGCCCAAGGTGCACCTGAGCGGTGAACACTTGCGCCTGGACGAGGGTGTGATGCTGGTCGACGACGCGACGCTGGTGCTGGCCCTGCGGGTAAAAAGCACCTGGCTGGGTCGTTTTTTCGATCCGGTGGTCGAGTTGGCGGGGGGCGAAAACCCTGACCGACAAACCTTCGAGCGGGGCGTAAACGGCCTGCGTTACCTCAATCTCAGTGGTCAGGCTCAGGCGCTGTCCCGTGGTGACCTGCGCTTGCGCGGGCGTTTCTGTCGGGTGTTCGGTGAGCCGGTGCTGTGGGCACTGGAACATCCGGATTACCGGCGTCAGCGGGTGATGGTCATCGCGCCCCACGCCGATGACGCCGAGCTGGCAGCCTACGGTTTGTACAGCCAGGCCGACGAAACCTGGATCGTCACGCTGACTGCCGGTGAAATCGAAGCCGAACACTACCGGCAGATGGGCCTGAACAAGGTCGATGCGGCCCGCTTGAAAGGCCGCCTGCGCACCTGGGACAGCATTGCCGTACCGCGTTGGGCCGGTGTGCCCGAGGCTCGCTGTGTACAGCTGGGTTATTTCTGCCTGCAACTGGCGAGCATGCAGGCCGCGCCCGGTGTGCCGGCGGGATCGCGGGAAGCGGACCTGAACGACACCCGACTATTTCGCCAGCTGAATTCTTTCGCACTGCCAGGCGATGCCGATGGCGCACCGACCTGGAACAATCTGCTGGCCGATCTGCGCGAATTGCTGCTGCGGGCCCGGCCAGAGGTCATCGTGCTGCCGCATCCGACCCTGGATCCGCATCCCGATCATATCTGCGCCCAGGCGGCAGTTATCGAGGCCTTGCAAGGCCTGGACTGGCAACCGACCACGCTGTTGGGCTACGCCAACCACTTGCACGACAACGACCGTTGGCCGATGGGCGATAGCGGTGACGGCATCGCCTTGCCGCCGGCCTTCGATTCCGTCCAGCCGATGCAGCCCTATTGCCTGCCGATGCCGCTGGAGCAACAGCGGGACAAGGCCATGGCATTGGGCATGATGCACGACCTGCAGCCGCCGATGCCGTTCAAGCGCCGCTTGCGTCGCTTGATCCAACGGTTGTTGGCTGGCCGGGTGCCGCCCACTTATGGCGAGAACGAATTCTTTCGCAAGGCCGTCCGGCGCCACGAGCTTTTGTGGTCCATCAAGCACACACCAGGCAATGTTTCTCAGCGGGGAGAGTTATGAGTCAGCGGTCAAAGGTCCTGCAGCTGCAGCCTGACTACAACGTCAAAGCCCATGATTTCGCCGACCTTGCGGAGCAAATCGTCAAGGCCCTGCCCACCGATCGATATGAAGTGACCGCCGCGTTTCTGCGGGGTAAACCCGGGCCGGGCGAAGCGGTGAGCCGGGCCGATCGTTCGGTGTACTTCGAGTTTTCCGACAAGTCCCTCAAGGGCATGCGCCTGCGGGCGATGTGGCAGCTGTACAAGTTCTGCCGCCGGGAAAAATTCGATGTGGTGATCTGCAACCGCTTCAAGCCGGTGAACATGATGCTGGCGCTCAACCGCTGGTTGAAAGTGCCGTTGTGCATTGGTATTTCCCACGGCTTTGGCGAGTACGACCGTTTTTACCGGCGCCGCCAGACCCAGCGCCTGATCGATCGTCACTGGCGTTTCGTCGGCGTGTCGCCAGCGGTGAAGCAGTATCTGCTGGACTGCGACTGTGGCTTCACCGACCAGAATACCTACGCCATCACCAACGCCATCGACATCGAGCAGGCCGAGGCTTTGCAGCACAGCCGCGAGAAAGCCCGTGAAATGCTCGGCATCGATCCGTCGGTACGGCTGATCGGTGCACTGGGGCGGCTGGTGCCGGTCAAGGGGCATATCTATTTGCTGCAGGCCTTTGCCGCGCTCAAGGACAAATACCCGAATACCCAGCTGGCGATCATCGGTGCCGGTCGCGAAGAGTCGCGCCTGGCCGCGGAGATCGACCGTCTCGGCCTCGGCGGTCGCGCCCATTTGCTGGGGTTCAAGGAAATTGCCCTGCAGTACATTCGCGCTTTCGACATCTGGACCATGCCGTCCCTGGCCGAGGGCCTCGGGTTGGCGCTGCTGGAAGGCATGAGCGGGCATTTGCCGGTGATTGCCTCGAACGTGCCGGCCATGTTGCCGCTCATTGAGGGGGCCGGTGGCCTGGCGATTACGCCCAAGGATGTACCGACGCTGCAGGCTGCGTTGGACACTTACCTCGGGCTGTCGGATGACGAACTCAAGGCCAAGGGCGAGCAGTCTTTCCGTTATCTGCAACAACACCATGACATCGAGGCGTTCCGTCGTGAATACCTCAATCTGATCGACTCCGGCCTGGAACAGGCCCGCAAGGAACAGCCATGAACGACGCGCAACCCATCGTCACGGTCATTATCGCGTCGTACAACCACGGCCCCTACATCGAGCAGAGCATTCTCAGCGTCCTCAACCAGACCTATCGGAACATTGAGTTGCTGGTGGTCGACGATGGTTCGAAGGATGACAGCGTCGAGCGGATCAAGGCGTTGCAGGCCACCCATGATTTCGACTTCCGGGTCCAGGAAAACCAGGGGCTGACCAACACCCTCAATGGTGCGATTGCCCGGGCAAAGGGCAGCCTGATCGTGCCGTTCGGTTCGGATGACATCATGTTGCCGGAGCGAATCGCCATCCAGGTCGCGCATATGGACGGCAAGCCCGAGGTCGGCATTTGCGCCGGCAACATCGAGCTGATCGATGCCGACGGCAACCTCTACCCGGAGAAGCGCCAGCGCCGGGATGTGCCGTTCCGTCGCCTGGACTTCGATGACATGTTCCTGGAGCGCAAGCCCTATCCTCCGGCACCCACCCTGATGATCCGGCGCGAAGCGCTGGAGAAGGTGGGCGGTTTCGACCCGACCATTCGCCTGGAAGATTTGCTGATCGAGTTGAAGGTGACCCATGCCGGTTACTTCATTGATGGTCTGAACGTGTTGATGGCGCGCTATCGCAAGCACGCCACCAACTCCTACAAGAACCACCGATTCATGATCGACAGCATCCTGCGCACCTACGCGCTCTTCAGCGATCACCCGCTGTATGACGAGGTGCGCTACAAGTTTCTCAATTCCATGTTCCTCAAGACCGCCAACCGTGATCGCAAGCTGGCGCGTGAGTTGCTGGCGCAGATTCCCTTCAAGGCCTGGAACAAGAAAACCTGGCGTGGGTTGGGGCGGATGTATTTCTCACGGCTGGAGAAAGGCTGAGGCAGGGGGGAAGGGGGGAATACTCAGCGTTGTTGAGCCGTCTTCTCCAGTTCTTCCCCGGCCTTCCTGTTCTGGCGCAACCAGTGCAGGGTTTTCTTGCCGGCATTGATGCCGGGCCTTTCGATGTACTGGTAAGTCAGGCTGCTGATGATGATCAGCAGGCAACTGCACACGGCCAGCAACGGCAGGAAGACCCAGGCTTGCCGGGCGTCAAGATGCAACAACGGCGGCAGTCGCTGCAGCAGAATCCAGAGCACGAAACCGTGCAGCAAATACGTGCTGTAGCTGATTTCCCCCAGCCAGCGAATGCTGCGTGGCCTCAGGGCGCCGAACAGGGTATTGCCGGATGCCACGATCACAAAAAACAGTGACAGCAGCAGTAGCGCCCCCAGGTTGAATGCACGGCTGAACACCGTAAAGGCGATGGCCAGGGCGAGCAGGGCGATGATGCCCGCCAGTGGAGTCAGGCTCCAGGCGACCCATTGTGGTCGGCGAATCCAGTACGCCGCTGCGATGCCACCGAGGAAGCTGGCCAGGAAGTGCTTCTTCAGCGAGTGTTCCCAGCCGAGCACCTGGTACAGGGTGTAGATACCGATCAGGCACAGCACCGTCTGCATCCAGCCACCGCGATAAATGAACACCATGGCGGCCAGTGGCAGGGCCAGGTAGAAAAACACCTCGTACCCCAGCGTCCAGGTGACGTTGGAGATCAGCATGCCCGTCTGGTGGTATTGGTTGACGTCTGGCCGGTCGAAGGTCAGCCAGGCGAGCGCCTGGCCGATAAGCTGGATACCAGAGTCCTTGAGTTCCCAGTCCTGCAAATAGAACACGCTGACAAACACGGTCAACATCAGCGGCAGATAGAGCGGGTAGAGGCGAAACAGCCGCGATACCGCAAATGCCAGCCAGTCGTGTTGCCGCCCGTGGGTGAGCAAGCGGTCCCAGAACAGAAATCCGGTGATCATGAAGAACAGGGCAACGCTGCCCTGGCCGAGCTGCGAGTAGAAATTGCTCGGCGGAAAATCGATCACGCCGGTGCGCAGAAAGATCCAGGTGATGATCGAGTGGTGCACGAAAACGCCGAAAGCCAGGTACCCGCGCAAGCCGTCAATGCTGGCAAAGCGGCTTTCACCACCATGTTCCAGCTGTCGGGAGAATCCTGGCACCGTGCGCAGCACAAGCGCAGCGGTCGCGATGGCAAGCAGGTAGCCCGTCATCGCGATAAGCGGGTTGGTTTCTATCATCAGTGAGCCCGGGCCGGAGGACTCCCCGCCAGCACTTGCCTGTGCAAATTATCCACGTCGGCTTTTGAGGCCGCCGCGGCGTATCCCTGCAGCAGCGCTTCGAAGTGGTCTTCGAACAGCCAACGTCGATCTTCTGCGTAGCGCTGCATATGGCGCAGATTACGCCGACGCAGGGAAGGGCTCAATGATGAAGGGTAGATTCGCAGGTCGGCCAGGTCGATCAGGCCGAACTCACCGTCCTCCAGCACCAACACATTGCCCAGGTGCAGGGAGCGGAAGTAGACCCCTTTGTGATGCAGTTGAGCCATGAATTTGCCGAAGCGCTCCACCAGTGCCTGACGCACCGCCGGGGCGGTGATGCTTTGCAGGATCTGGCGCAGCGTGTTGCCCGGCAGCGGCGAGTAGTGCACCGCAGTGCTGCCGTCTTCGAGCCGGTAGAGATCGAGGATCTGCGGGGTCGGGATACCCATGCCGCGCAGTTGCACGCTGTTGACGGCAAAACGATCGGAATAGGGCGTGAAGCTGCCTGAGGTATACCAGCGACGACGGCGGAACAGTTTGAGAAAGCTGCCGTCGGTCAGGCGCAGGACTTTGGGGCCCAAACCGTCTTCTTCGATGACCCTGGCATCGGCAATCAGCTGCTGCAGGGCGCTTGGCGTCGCGGCCTTGATCGGTGTGTCCAACAGGCGTCTGGCACGTTGGTTGATGCTCAATGCGGCAACCAGCGCCAGGGGGATCCACAGCAGGAACCAGTGCTCCTTGGGGCGCGAGATAATCCCGCCACCTTCAGTCAGGCCCGCGCCGATACCGAAGGCCAGCCAGGCCGAGGCAATGATGAACAGCGGTTGCACGCGATGGCGCCGGCTACTGATGAAGCCCCATGCGTGGAAGAACAGCCATGGCAGCAGGCCGATAATGCCGACGTAGTAGAGCACGCCCAGGGCAAAGCTATGGGGCTCTTGCAGGCTGTAGCCGACGCCCGGGTCCAGGGTCAACTCGGCGTTGTAGCCATGTCCGATCCACGGATGCTCCGCGATCCGGCCCAGGGTCAATTGCCAGAGCTCGATGCGGAAGGAGCTGCCTCTTTCGAAGATCTTGTCCGCAAATAGCGCGAAAGTCGTCGTTCCGGCAATGATCATGGAGGCAAGCAAAAGGACCGAGCGTCGATTCCAGCAGATGAAACACAGCCACAGCGCAGCGATTGTCAGTGCAACCAGTGGCGTCCTGGAACCGGTGGCCATTACGGTGGCGAACATGATCGCCATCGCTGGCAAGCTCAACCAAAGTATCCGGGGGCGCTTGCAGGTCATGCTCAGGCTTAGCCAGTAGGTACAGAAAAAGCCGAAGACGTGGGAGCTGAGCAATGGATTGTCGAACGCGCCGACTCCGATCAGGCGCATTTCCGGCTCGTAGATCAGGCCGAACCTGTACAGGTTGTAGGCGGAGATGATCAGCGCCAGCGTCGCGGCGCAGAACAGCAGGGGCTGAATGATTTCGCTGCGATAGCGCACCAGCAGGTAGCAGCCAACGAACAGCATCAGGGTATGCAATGGCGGTTTGAACTGACCCAGGTTGATTTCGTCGCCCGGCCCCCAGGACAGGCTGAGCAGTGCCCATGTCACAAACAGCAGGACTGCAATGACGATCGGTTCGTGCAGCAGGTCCTTGGCGAGCCGCGGCCGCAGGCACAGTGCGACCAGAGCCGGAATGCTGAACAGGCCATAGTAGAGCTTGTGGAGCACGCTGCGCCCGGGCAGGAAAAACAGGGCGCAAAGCAGCAATAAGTAACCGAGTGGAAGGATCCACAAACAAATGAAATCGAAGGTTCTATTGGACGTGCTGTTCAAAGCGTTTAATTGCATGCTGAGTAACTTATTCCTGAATTGAGCGACCATACCAAGGCAGGGGCAGCGGGTGGCTATTTGACGCGCCACAATACACAGACTGTATGCGATTGCCAGAACCCTGGGGAAGCTGTGCTAAAGTCAGCGTCCTTTTCATCGACATTCGCGTGATATGACCGACTCCAGTCTCTCCGCAAGCCCATCAAGCTTGAAAATCTACTTCCGTCTGCTCGGCTATGTCCGGCCGTATATCAGCCTGTTCCTGATCAGCATCGTCGGTTTTCTGATTTTCGCTTCGACGCAGCCAATGCTGGGCTACATCCTCAAGTACTTCGTCGACGGTCTATCCAATCCTGAAGCGGCGCTGTTTCCAACCGTGCCCTACCTGCGTGACCTGCAACTGCTGCAGGCGGTGCCGTTGCTGATCATCCTGATCGCCGCGTGGCAGGGACTGGGGTCGTACCTGGGCAACTACTTCCTGGCCAAGGTTTCCCTGGGCCTGGTCCATGACTTGCGGGTCCAGCTGTTCAACAACCTGCTGGTGTTGCCGAACCGGTATTTCGACAAGCATAACTCGGGGCACCTGATTTCACGTATCACCTTCAACGTGACCATGGTCACGGGGGCGGCAACAGATGCGATCAAGGTCGTAATTCGTGAAGGCATGACGGTGATCTTCCTGTTTGCCTCGCTGCTGTTCATGAACTGGCGCCTGACGCTGGTGATGGTCGCCATCCTGCCGCTGATTGCCATCATGGTGCGCACGGCCAGCAAGAAATTCCGCAAGCAGAGCAAGAAAATCCAGCTGGCCATGGGAGACGTGACGCACGTGGCGTCCGAAACGATCCAGGGCTATCGCGTGGTGCGCAGCTTCGGCGGTGAAAAGTACGAAGAGAAACGCTTCTTCGACGCCAGCCAGGGCAATACCGACAAGCAATTACGCATGACCCGCACCGGCGCCATTTATACGCCGCTGCTGCAACTGGTGATCTACACCGCAATGGCCGTGCTGATGTTCCTGGTGCTGTTCCTGCGTGGCGATGCGTCCGCCGGCGACATGGTGGCCTACATCACCCTGGCCGGCCTGCTGCCCAAGCCGATTCGCCAGCTGTCCGAGGTGAGCTCGACCATCCAGAAAGGTGTGGCCGGTGCTGAAAGTATCTTCGAACAACTGGATGTCGAGCCTGAAGTCGATACCGGCACCGTCGAGCGTGATGTCGTCAACGGCCGCCTGGACGTGCGCAACCTCAGCTTTACCTACCCTGACACCGAGCGCCAGGTGCTCAATGACATCAGTTTCTCGGTCGAACCCGGGCAAATGGTGGCGCTGGTGGGACGTTCGGGCAGCGGCAAGTCGACCCTGGCCAACCTGATTCCGCGTTTCTATCACCACGACAAGGGCGAAATCCTCATCGATGGCGTCGAAGTGGAACAGTACAAGCTGTTGAACCTGCGTCGGCATATCGCCCAGGTGACTCAGCACGTGACCCTGTTCAGCGACACCGTGGCCAACAACATCGCCTATGGCGACCTGGCCGGCGCACCTCGTGAAGACATCGAAAAAGCGGCGAAAGATGCCTACGCGATGGACTTCATCGCTCAATTGCCCGAAGGCCTGGATACCCAGGTCGGGGAAAACGGCGTGCTGTTGTCCGGTGGCCAGCGTCAGCGCCTGGCGATTGCCCGGGCGCTGTTGAAGAATGCCCCGCTGCTGATTCTCGACGAGGCGACTTCGGCACTCGATACCGAGTCCGAGCGGCATATCCAGGCCGCTCTGGATCAGGTCATGAAAGGTCGCACCACGCTGGTGATCGCTCACCGCTTGTCGACCATCGAGAAGGCCGACCTGATCCTGGTCATGGATCAGGGGAAAATCGTCGAGCGCGGCACCCACGAGCAACTGCTGGCGCAAAACGGCTACTACTCGCGCCTCAACGCGATGGGCCTCGACGCCCCGGCCGAAGACATCGCCTGACCCCGAAAGGGCGAGCCTGGCTCGCCCTTTCGCGCGGGTGTCGTTGGCTGGCGGCTCTTTTGCTCAAAAAACGAGCAAAAACACCCGGCAAATCATCCCGTTGCAGCCACCGCACAAGCCGACACCAACCCTGTGTTAATATCGCGCCCCTGTTCATTCTGTATGTGGGTTGCACCATGAAGTTGTCCATGCCGCGATTCGATCAAGCCCCTGTCTTGGTGGTCGGCGATGTCATGCTCGACCGTTACTGGCATGGTGGTACCTCACGGATTTCCCCTGAGGCGCCGGTGCCGGTGGTCAAGGTCGATCACATCGAGGACCGTCCGGGTGGCGCTGCCAACGTTGCCTTGAACATTGCCGCCCTGGGGGCTCCGGCTTCGCTGGTCGGTGTAACCGGCGACGATGAAGCTGCCAATAGCCTGGTCAACAGCCTCAAGGGCGCTGGCGTGCGCGCCATTTTCCAGCGCATTGAGCACCAGCCGACCATCGTCAAGCTGCGGGTCATGAGTCGTCACCAGCAACTGCTGCGTATCGACTTCGAAGAACCCTTCGCCACCGACGCGCTGGCGCTGGCCGCGCAGGTCGACGAGTTGCTCGAAGGGATCAAGGTGCTGGTGCTGTCCGACTACGGCAAAGGCGCACTGAAAAATCACCAGGCGCTGATCCAGGCCGCCCGGGCCCGTGGCATTCCGGTGCTGGCCGATCCAAAGGGCAAGGATTTTTCGATCTACCGTGGCGCCAGCCTGATCACGCCGAACCTCAACGAATTCGAAACCATCGTCGGTGGTTGCGCCGATGAACACGAGCTGGTCAACAAGGGCGCGCAGCTGATGCACGACCTGGACCTCGGTGCCTTGCTGGTGACCCGTGGCGAACACGGCATGACTTTGCTGCGTCCGGATCATCCGGCGCTGCACTTGCCGGCCCGTGCCCGTGAAGTGTTCGACGTGACCGGTGCCGGCGATACAGTGATTTCCACCCTGGCAGCAGCGATTGCCGCGGGTGAAGAACTGCCTCATGCAGTGGCCCTGGCCAACCTGGCGGCCGGTATCGTGGTCGGCAAGCTCGGTACGGCGGCCATCAGTGCACCGGAATTGCGTCGCGCGATTCAACGCGCGGAGGGGTCCGAGCGCGGAGTGCTGGGTCTTGAGCAACTTCTGCTTGCGGTCGATGATGCCCGCGCGCATAACGAGCGGATCGTGTTCACCAACGGTTGCTTCGACATCCTGCATGCCGGCCACGTGACCTATCTGGAACAGGCGCGGGCCCAGGGCGATCGTCTGATCGTCGCGATCAACGACGATGCATCGGTCAGCCGCCTGAAAGGGCCGGGCCGTCCGATCAACAGTGTCGACCGGCGCATGGCGGTGCTGGCCGGGTTGGGCGCGGTGGACTGGGTCATCAGTTTCCCGGAAGGAACCCCGGAAAACCTGCTGAGCGCGATCAAGCCGGACGTGCTGGTCAAGGGTGGCGACTACGGGATCGACCAGGTGGTCGGCGCGGACATCGTGACGGCCTACGGCGGTACCGTGAAAGTGCTGGGGCTGGTGGAAAACAGCTCGACCACGGCGATTGTCGAGAAGATCCGCAAGTCCGAATGAAGCCGTAAAAGATCGCAGCCTCTGTAGGAGCGAGCTTGCTCGCGATGGACTCAAGTACGACGCGTTTATTCAGCGAGTACGCATTATCGTTAACGTCCATCGCGAGCAAGCTCGCTCCTACAGGGGCGGCGATCTTTCGCTTTAAGAGCTGACCTTCTTGCGCGGCACAATTTTCTTCAGCAGCAGCTTGGCCTTCCCGCGTAACCGCGCCAAGCCCGAATCCTTCCCCGGCGGGGTCAAACCCTGCTGCCTCACCCAGTCTTTCCAGCGGATTCGTTCATCGCGCACCAGCCAGCCTTCCTGTCGGGCAAAACTCTCGGCCAGGTAAAGGCCGCGCGTGCTGGCCGGGTGCAACTGATCCTTTTTCAGGGTGTAGAGCTCAGCCATCGGGTGGCCGTCCTGCAAGGGCATCAAGTACAGGTCGGGGCGCTTGCGATCGAGACGGGCGACGAGTTGATCGCCTTCCAGCCTTTCATCGACATGGAACAGGCTCAGGGATTTGGCTTCCTTGGGAACGTCCAGGCGCAGGTCATAAATCAACTGCAGCGACGCCGTCGGCAAATGCACATAAGCCCGCGGACGCTCCATCAACGTCAGGTTGGCGCAACGCACCGGCCGCGCCGAACCGGACAGTGGCGACAAGCGAAACGGCAGGGCTTCGCGGTAATGCAGGGCGGCCGAGTAGGGCGCCGGCAGCCAGGTGTCATTGAACCGGCCACCGAGCCAGCCTTCCGGGGTTTCCAGCAGGCATTCCTCGGCAATCTCTTGGATCGCCGTGTGCAGGGGGAGGTTCAGTTCGTGGGCCGGCACGTAACCGGAGATCAGCTTGAGCACCACGTCGCCACGGTCCTGCCGACGCTGACGTACCAGCACCCAGTAGTCGCGATTCTGCCAATGCAGGGTCAGGCGCACCGAGACCCCGAGATTGGCCAGTTCCAGGGCAAATCGTTCGCTGTCGCCCACCGTGACCGGCCGACGACGTTGCAGGGTCTGGGAGAAATTCAGCGGCCTGCCGACGCTCTGGTAACTCAGGCCTTCAGGAGTCGCGTCGACGAATAACGGCAGGGTCTTGAAGTTGCTCGGGTTCTTTCTGATGAGCGTGCGCGACATGTCGGCTCCTGCTTAAGGCCGCGTGAGCGGCGTCAGTGGCTACGTAGGACCTGGGCAACGGTCGCGACATTGTGGGCGAGGTGCAGCGGATTGATGGTCCCGACAATAGCACTGGCAACGCCCGGATGTTCAAACAGCAACTCGAAACTGGCGCGCACCGGGTCCACGCCCGGACTCAGGCATACGTGACCGCTGGCGAGGGCTTTCTTGACCAGAATGGCTTTGCCGTGTGCAGCAGCATAGTCAATGACGGCCTTCTCGTTTTGTTCGTTCAGATTGTAGGTGACCATCGCGCAGTCGCCTTGCTCCAGCGCCTTCAATCCGCCTTCGACGGTCTTGCCGGAAAACCCGAAGCCGCCAATTTTGCCTTCGGCCTTGAGTTCGGCGAGGGTTTCGTAGACTTCGCAGTCATTGAGGATCGCCAGGTCGTTGCCATCGGAGTGCACCAGCACCAGGTCGATGAAGTCCGTTTCCAGGCGTTGCAGGCTGCGCTCTACCGACATGCGCGTGTGTGCCGCGCTGAAGTCGTGACGGGATTGGCCGTCGGCAAACTCTTCACCCACCTTGCTGACAATCACCCAATCCCGACGCTGGCCGCGCAGCAATGGGCCCAGGCGTTCTTCGCTGCGGCCATAGGCCGGGGCAGTGTCGATCAGGTTGATGCCCAGGTCGCGGGCGAGCTTGAGCAGCATGCGCGCTTCATCGTCATCGGGAATCCGGAAGCCGCTGGGGTATTTCACGCCTTGGTCGCGGCCCAGTTTCACCGTGCCCAGGCCCAGGGGTGAAACCAGCAGGCCGCTGCTGCCCAGCGGGCGATGCAAGTCATGCAGGGTCGGTTGGTTCATGGCAGTAGTTGCTCCCAGGCCGGTATGCCCATCGGCGGCTTCGGCAGTACAGGCAGCGCTGCCGGGTGGCCTGGCTGGATACCGTCGCGGGTCAGGCTGGCGATCACGCGGTCAGCGAAGTCCGGCGCCAGGGCGAGTTTGGTTGGCCAGCCCACCAGCAGCCGGCCTTCTTCTGCGAGAAACGCATTGTCGGGGCGGGTCAGGCCCGATTGCAGGGGTTCGGCGCGATCAACGCGCAGGGTGGCCCACTGCACCGTGCTCAAGTCGATCCACGGCAGCAACTGGCCGAGTTCTTTCTGTGCGGTGGCGATTTGCTCAGCAGGCTCACGGAGCACGCCTTCGCTTTCGGCGATGTCGCCCCCCATGTACCAGACCCATTGACCGTCGGCGGCCGGGTGGGTGGTGACGGTAATGCGCGGTTTGGTGCCGCCGCCCAGGCAGTGGGCGTACAGCGGTTTGAGGCTCGGTCCCTTGGCGATGATCATGTGCAGCGGTCGACGCTGCATCGCCGGCTCGCTGAGGCCCAATGCTTCGAGCAGTTGCGCCGTGCCTGCACCGGCGCTCAAGACGATGCGCTGGGCGCGGATCTCGCGCTCATCGACGATCAGGCCGACCAGCTTGCCACCCTCCAGCAGCGGCTCGATCTTCTGCCCGGCGAGCAAGCCGTCACCGGCGAGGTCGGCCAGGCGCTGGATCAGGCTCGGCACATCGATCACCAGTTCCGCCAGGCGATAGACCTTGCCCTTGAAGCGCTTGTCTTGCAGGGCGGGCGGCAACTGGTCGCCCTTGACCTGATCGACGCGACCGCGCACGGCCTTGCTGGCGAAGAAACTGGTCAGGTTGCCGGCGAGGGTGCCGGGGGACCACAGGTAATGGGCTTCGGAGAGCAGGCGCACACCAGACAGGTCCAACTCGCCCTCACCGGCCAGGGCTGCACGCCAGCGGCGCGGCATATCGGCGATGGCTTCCGAAGCGCCGGTCAGGGCGCCGTGCAATGCGTACTTGGCACCACCGTGGATAATGCCCTGGGACTTCACGGTCTGCCCGCCGCCGAGGCTGGCGCTTTCCACCAGCACGGTCGAAAAACCCTGGCGGCGCAGGCGCGCATTCAGCCAGAGGCCGGCGACACCAGCGCCGACAATCAGAACGTCGGTGGAAATAACGGATGGCATGCAGCGACCTCTGTGTTCAAGACGAGGGCGCAGTATACAGACTCGAAGATTGGAGGGGCTGACGCCAGTACTCTCGAGCCAACGAGTAACCCTGTGGGAGCGAGCTTGCTCGCGATAGCGGTGGGTCAGTCAACATTGATGTTGAATTCCATGCCGTCATCGCGAGCAAGCTCGCTCCCACAGGGGGTCGCGTTTCGAGTTCTAATGCCCTGCAGTCTTGGAGAAGAGCTGGATGACCACAACCCCCAGCACAATCAACGCCATCCCCAGCATCGCCGGCACATCCAGCTTCTGCCCGTAGATAAACAGCGCCGCGACGCTGACCATCACGATCCCCATGCCGGCCCATACGGCATACGCCACACCCACGGGAACGCTGCGCACCACCAGGGTCAGCATCCAGAAGGCAATGCCGTAGCCGAGGATGACCAGCACCAGTGGCAGCGGGGTGCTGAGGCCTTTGACGGCTTTCATCGAAACAGTGGCAATCACTTCGGCGCAGATGGCAATGGCCAGGTAGTAGTAAGCGGTCATGGGTCAATCCTCGTATGAAGTGTTGCTCTCTGAGGTCGGCATTCTAGTGATTTGCCAGATGCGGTAAAGTCATTACCTATCTGTTAAAGAGATGGGTTGAGCCATGAGCATGCAGTGGAATCTGGAGCAACTGCGGTTGTTTGTCAGCGTAGCGGAGCAGCGTTCGTTTTCGGCCGTGGCGCGGGATCAGCGCAAGGCGCAGTCGGCTGTCAGCAGTGCGATAGCGTTGCTGGAGGATGACCTGGGCGTCAGCCTGTTCGACCGCAGCAGCGGCCGTCAGCCGAAGCTCACTGAAGCCGGTACCGCTTTGCTGGACGAAGCGCGGGAAGTGTTGCGTCAGTGTGAACGACTCAATGGCCGGGCATTGGCGATGATGCGCGGCCAGGAGGCACGACTGCGCGTGGCGCAGGATGAGGCGATGCCTTATCAGCCGATCATCGAAAGCTTCGAGGCCCTGGCGGAAAAATTCCCCAGCCTTGAAGTGCAACTGACCAGTGCCGCCCAGGGCGATGTCGCGCGCAAGCTGGTGGAGCGGCGCGCCGATCTGGGGCTGCTGTTCTTCCACGATCAGATTCCCGAGGCGCTTGAACGTCGCGTGCTGGGCAGCGTGGAAATGGTCACGGTGTGCGGCAAGGATCATCCGTTGGCGGGCAAAGGCACGGTGGACGGCCAGCAATTGGCGCAGCATCGGCAGTTGCTGATGTCCACGGAGTCGAGCATTTATCCGGGCAGTGATCCCGCCAGCCCGCAAGTCTGGCGCGCCGACAGTTTCTATGTGATGGCCGAATGGCTGGTGCGCGGCCTCGGCTGGGCGTGGTTGCCGCGCCACGTGGTGCAATACCCGACTTATCAGAACCAGATGGTCGAACTGGTCAGCGAATGGACCCCGCCGGCCCTGGTGGTGGAGCTGGTATGGCGCCGGGACGAGCCCCTCGGTCCGGCCGCACGCTGGCTCGCCGAACGTTTTGCCGTGCACTTGCAGACGATTGGTGAAAAAAGCCGATAAACTCCGCCGCCATGAATAGAACTCTCTATACCGCGCTGTTTTATCTGGGGCTGCCACTGGTAGCGATTCGGCTTTGGCTGCGCGCGCGCAAGGCGCCAGCGTATGCCAAGCGCATCGGCGAGCGCTTCTCCTATGGGATGCCGGCGATGAAGCCGGGCGGCATCTGGGTGCATGCCGTGTCGGTGGGCGAAAGCATTGCTGCCGCGCCGATGATCCGCGCCTTGCTGGCGCGTTACCCGACTCTGCCGATCACCGTGACCTGCATGACGCCGACCGGTTCGGAACGCATCCTGGCCCTGTTTGCCAATGAGCCGCGCATCCAGCACTGCTATCTGCCTTACGATTTGCCGTGCGCCGCCCGGCGCTTCCTCGATCGGGTCCGGCCAAAACTGGCGGTGATCATGGAAACCGAGCTGTGGCCTAACCATATCCATCAATGTGCCAAACGCGGGATTCCCGTAGCGCTGGCCAATGCACGACTGTCCGAGCGTTCGGCCAGGGGCTATGGCCGCTTCCGTAAATTGACCCAACCGATGCTGGCCGAGATGAGCCTGTTCGCGGTGCAGACCGAGGCCGAAGCCCAACGCTTGCGTGATCTGGGTGCGCGGCCGGAAACCATCGAGGTCACCGGTTCGATCAAGTTCGACCTGACCATCGACCCGCAACTGCTCGAGCGCGCCAGTCAGTTGCGCGGGCAATGGCAGGCGCTGGAGCGACCGGTGTGGATCGCGGCCAGTACCCATGACGGCGAAGACGAGGTCGTGCTGGCGGCTCATCGTCAATTGCTGGCCAGTCACCCCGATGCGTTGCTGATTCTGGTACCGCGTCATCCGGAACGCTTCAATTCGGTGTACGGGCTGTGCCAGCAACAAGGGTTTGCCACCGTCCGGCGCTCCAGTGGCGACGCGGTCAGTGCCGATACTTCAGTGTTGCTGGGCGACACCATGGGCGAGTTGCTGTTTCTCTACGCCCTGGCTGACAGTGCTTTCGTCGGCGGCAGCCTGGTGCCGAACGGCGGGCATAACCTGCTGGAGCCGGCGGCCCTGGCCAAACCGGTGCTGAGCGGGCCGCATCTTTTCAACTTCCTCGAAATTGCTGCGCAGTTGCGCAGTGCCGGGGCTTTGCAGGAGGTGGACGATGCCGAAGGGTTGGCGATTGCGGTGCAGCGGCTGTTCGAACTGCCCCGTGATGCACAGCGCATGGCAGTGGCCGGGTTGAAGGTGATGCGCGCCAACCAGGGGGCGTTGCAGCGCTTGCTGGACGGATTGGGGCGGTTGATCGAGCGGTAGACCGCGCTGCCTTCATTCGCGAGCAAGTCGAATCGTCGCACCGCCGCTCCCACATTGGATCTTCTGTGAGCACAGGTTTTGTGTACGACAATAGTTCAATGTGGGAGCGGGCTTGCTCGCGAAGCTTTTGCTTTTACTGCTCCGGCCGCGCTTTCAACTGCTCTGCTGCCGCCTTGGCCAGATCCGGTGGCAGGAAATCCTTGTCCGGGTTGTAGTTGGGATTGAGCCAGCGTGCGAGGTTTTGCAGGTCCCCCGGATTCAACGTGCCGGCCTGTTGCTTCAAGCGCAGGTTGTCGAGGATGTAGTCGTAGCGGGTGTTGTTGTAGTCGCGCACCGAGTTGTAGAGCGAGCGCTGCGCATCCAGCACGTCGACGATGTTTCGCGTACCCACCTGATAGCCGATTTCAGTCGCTTCCACCGCACTCTGGTTGGAGATGATCGATTGCTTGCGCGCCTGTACCTGCTCGACATCGGTGTTCACCGCGCGGTGCAGGTCGCGGGTGTTTTCCACGATGCTGCGGCGCAGGGCTTCGCGTTGCTGCTCGGTCTGGTCCAGTTGTGCATACGACTGACGCACCTGGGAGTTGATCAGGCCTCCGCTGTAGATCGGGATGTTCAGTTGCAGGCCGACGGTGGTTTGATCGACGTCGCCGCCGTACGCCTGGGGAAGGTTGTTCGGGTTGCTGAAGCCCAGTGCATCGTTGTCGCCTTTCTCGTACTTGGCGATCGCATCAACCGTTGGCAAGTGCCCGGACTTGCGTTGCTTGAGGGTTTGCTCGGCGGCGCTGACGGCATAGTTGCTGGCCAGCAGATTGAGGTTCTGCCTGCCCGCGGTTTCGACCCAGGCCTTGGCGTCGTTCGGTACCGGCGGCAGGATTGGCAGGTTATGGCTGATGCCCCAGATCGAGTTGTACTGACGGTTGGTCAGGGTGATCAATGCTTCAAAGGCGTCGTCCACCTGGCGCTGCGCAACGATGCGGTTGGCGCGCGCGGTGTCGTAGCTGGCCTGTGAGTTCAATACGTCGGTCTTGTCCGAGAGGCCGACATCGAAACGCTCGTTGGATTGATCGAGCTGGCGCTTGAACGCCGCTTCTTCGGCCTTGGTCGAGGCCAGGTTGTCCTGAGTGCGCAGCACGTTGAAATAGCTGTCGGCGGTTTGCAGGATCAGGTTCTGCTCGGTCGCCGAGAGTTGCAGGGCGGCCTGTTCATTGACTTCCTTGGCGGCCTGGAACTGGAACCAGCGGTCAGCCCGGAACAGCGGCTGCGCCAAAGTGGCCTGGTAGGAATGAGCATCGCGGTTGGACGTGCCCGAAGGTTGATCGAGCGACGTACGCACCTCGGAAACATTCGCACCGCCCGAGAGGTTCGGCAGCAGCCCGGCGCGGGCCTGGGGCACGACTTCCTTCTGCGCGCCGTATTGGGCGATGGCCGCCGCCAGATCGGCGTTGTTGTTGACGGCTTCCTGATAAACGCTGACGAGGTCGTTCTTGTTCGATAAGGGCGCATCTGCTGCCCAGGCCAATCCGTTGGACGCACAAGACACGGCAAGGGCCAGTGAGAGTTTGCGCAGCATAGACGATCCCTAGAATTGATATTACAAAGGTAATTTGAGCGCCAAGGCTAAGGCCCTGCTTCGACAGCGTCAATGCGCGGCTCAGCGTAGCGAGTGTAGTTGCGCATTGGGGGGGCAACAATCCTGATACTGCGTGTTATTACGCCATTCATCATGCTATTTGCCGGGGGGTTGGCGTTCTTTGCCAGTTGTGTCTAGACTGGCCGGGTTCTTGTCGGGGTGCCTTGCTATGAGGCTGAGATCGAATAATTTCGGATCCCGTTGAACCTGATCAGGTTAGCGCCTG
>Ga0209050_1001077_pt1 | contig 33401 bp, 23 predicted proteins | sample Araplavi_mTSA_r2_FD_184276 | JGI IMG/M metagenome (GOLD analysis project Ga0209050, IMG submission 184276) | Arabidopsis root microbial communities from North Carolina, USA - plate scrape MF_Cvi_mTSA_r2 (SPAdes) (version 2) | ecosystem: Host-associated > Plants > Roots > Endosphere | place: USA... | reverse complement strand
GTGTTGCGCAGGAACGCCTGATCCTTCGCCTTATTTTTCCCCTGTCCGGGGCCCAGAAGCTCTTCGAGGTCGAGTTCCTCGTAGGACCAGGGGCTTTCCGCCGCAGAATCGGCTGGCGCTTTGAGCCCGATCTTGTCGCAGAGCGCCTTCCATTTCGGCCACCAGGCCGCGCTGGCAGTCCACCAGGCCTCGGCCGCAGCGCGATCCTTCACGAGTTCGACGGCTTCGCTGTGCAGCCCCTTGGAAAAACCCTCGAACAACCCGGCATCGCGCTGCGCGATCAACTCGAAGCGCCGCCACGCTTCGTCGCGTTGGTTGAGCTGAAGGCAAAGATAGGCCGCGTCCACCAGGCAACCTGCGGTCCAGCTTACCTCCGGCCACGTTTCCAGCGCTTTCCATTCTGCGAGCAGGCCCGGGTAATCCTTCCGCTTTTCGAGAAAGCCGGCCACTTCCTGATGCGCCTGCGCTCGGGTCTCAGCCGGCCAGCGCTCCTCCGCTGCGATAGCGTGATAGTACTCCACCACCGCCGCTTCGCCTTTCTGCCGCTGAACGATCTCCCCTCGAAACAGGGCCAGATTGCCGGCGGCTTCCCCATCCTCGGGAATCTCGGACCAGAACTGGAGCAACTTCGTTTCCAGCGCTTCCAGATCGCCAGGCGGCTTGGGTACCTTCGCTCCTTTTTTGGGCTTTTGCGTCGCGTTGAGCCACTCTTCGCACACCGACGCGGCCTCGTGGAGATTGTCGGCGAGATCGGCTTGTGGACCGTACTTCACCACCGTGCGCAACGCATAGCGCAGCCGGATTTCGAGTTCGTCGTGATCGGAACTCGCATCGATGCAATCGCTGACCGTCTTCACCGAATCACCCTTTTCCACCTTTTCGAGGTCTGGCCAGGGATGCTCCTGAAACCACGCAGCGATGCGCTCGTGCAGAGGCGCAACTGTGCGCGCTGCAGCGACCATCTTTTTGGCGGCATCGATCGTTTCCCGCATTTCGTCCGTGGTTTCCGGCTCCTTGGCGATCGCCTCCAGCAGCGGGACAAGACGTTCCGCGCCCTCGAGCTGCCCTTCCCCAAGCATCGCTTCCGGCAACGACACCATCTCCTCTCGCACGGTCGCGGCCTGGCCAGTATAGCGCCGCTTGATATGATCCCACAGCGCCTGCAAATCGGCGGGCTGCGTCACTGGGAGCCGGGCCAGGCAGGAAAACGCGGTGGTGGCTGCAGGAATCAGGCTGATATCCGGCAACGACACCGCTTCCAGAGCCTGCCGCAAAAAGGGCACCGCCTGGTCGGGGGCTTCCTCGGCGAGGGCTGCTCCGGCAAGCAGGGCGGCCCCTTGGCGGACCCGCGGCTCCACGGCCGGGTCTTCCGCCACCGGCCGGGCCAGGGAGATGACTTCCTTCGGTTTTTCCAACACGGAGAGGGCGACCGCGAGCATCATCTGGCCGGCCGCCCGGTTCGTGCGGTCCACAAAAGTGGCGTGCTGATCGATCGTCTTGTGGATTCGAGCCAGGGCGCCGTCCGCCTCGCCATCCACCAGATCGCAGAGAGCCAGGCAAATGCCGGCCTCGAATTGCGCCAGATGATCCTCCGGAAAGAACGATTTCATCTGACCGAAAGCCGTCCGCCACGGCTTGAAATCCATTTCGAAAATATGGTTCGGATCGAAGGGATAACGCGCATCGATCAGCGCTTTCTGGCCCTCCGCCGACAGCATGCGCGGCAGCGTTTCCGGCGCGGGCGCCCAGCGTTTCGGCTCTTCGCTTTCATCCGCACCAGCAATCGGGGCTTTGATCGGTGCGGGAACCGACAAGGCTGGCCGTTTGATCAAAGCCGGGTTGTCCAGCCAGCCGACCAGATCGTGCTGCATGGCCCAAAGAGCGCGGTGTTCGTTCGGGGCGACCAGCAAGCGGGTGCCCGTGAACGTGCCTTCAAAGCTCAGCAGACGCTCCCGTTCGTTCGCCTTCCAGCTGGCCCGCACTTTGAAACCCGCGGCTTCCCGCACCAGCGGCGGCGGCAGATCGATCACCTGCCAGCCTTTGGGCAGACGGAAACTTCCTTTCAGTTGCGAATCCACCAATGAGGAGACGACCGGGGTCTGGCGTTCCGCCGTCGGTCCGGCCCCGATCTTGAGAAAGCCAACGATCGGAAAAGCGGCTCGTTCATTCGCGGCCTCTGCCCCGGGCGTGGCGCCACTTTTCACCACGTAGACGCGCAGCCGGCATTGATCCGGGGCATCGCTGCACACCCGGCGCTGGAGTTCGTAGTCGATCACCTGCACGCCCCGCATCCCTGGGAGGTACTTCCGGATCACCTGCCGGGCTCCCTCGCGGTTTTTCTGCTCGATCAATCGTCCCACGCTGGCTCCCGTGTAGCCCCCCACTTCGATCGTCACCCAGCCGGAAAAACCGCCCCCGGGTTCCAATTCGAGATCGAGGGTCGATTCCTGCCGGCCTTCCGACTGCCAGGACGTGCGCTTCCACTCCACCTGGCCATCGTGGCCGATCAACAACGCGTCGCGATCCACATCCCCCGGCGCGAGGACGCCAAAGGAAGCCCCCTCGATCGTGGGATCGCAAAAGACCGGATCTTTCCCTCCGGGCAGATCCACCGCGAGGATGGCGTGGTCGAATCGGCCCGGGGTCGGAATTACCCGATCGATTTGTCCGGCATGCGCTGTATCGATGAGAGCCAGGCGCGATTCGATCCCTTTCTCCCGGAGCAGCACCCGCAGCAGGTTGGCCTTGTCTTTGCAATCGCCGTAGCACGTCGTCAGAACGTCCTCCGGCGAGCGCGGTTGCAGACGGCCTTGGCCGAATTCCAGCCCGGTATAACGGACGTCCGACGCGACATGTTCAAAAAGCTGCGCCGCTACCTGTGCCGGCGTCACCGCCGCACCCTGCCACTCGGCGACTTTAGCTCGGACCGCTTCCGAAGCACTTTCCCGCTCGCGCAGCAGCCCGGCATACCAATTCCCGATCTCCGCCCAATCCGCCATGGAGCTGATCCGCAAAAACGGTCCCCGCTGCCAGATCGGCGGCGCCCCGGGTTCGCGCAGGATCGCGCTCATCGCATCGGCCTGCCAGGAAAGCAGTGTGCGGCCGTCGGCCGAAGCCTTTTGCTCTGGCTCCGGCAGGGTGAATCCGATGCCCTGCCAGTGCAACTGCGTCCGGATTTTCTCTGGCACATCGACGACCAGCCGCAGCCGCCGGGCCCAATCGTAAGCCCCCCACATCTGCGTATGGAAGAACTCGCCTTCCACCTGCGGTTCGAAAACCTCCCGCACCACGATGCTTTCGACCAAGGCACCCGGCGTGACTTCGGGGAAAACAATCCGCAGTTCTTCCTGATCCGAATAAACGGCATCATCGTCGTCCTCACTGCGTTTGAGGAAAGCCGCCTTTTCCTCTACCGGCAGCATCGTGCCATCGGCCCGAATCGTCCGCGCCAGGACCAGGTGCAGTCGCTCCCGGCTCGCGCTGAAGCCATACCGGTCGCTGGCCAGATCTTTGGCCCCCGCCGCCGACAAAACCGCCCGGATCTGATGATGCACGATCACCTCGCGCCCCGACTCATCCACAAACGTAGCGATCTCCCGCACCAGCGTTTCCGTCCCCGCCTCCGCCGCTCCCCCCTTCGGCCCCGCCGGCAGCTTTCGGGCCTCATCCAAACTCGTAAGATGCTGCTCCAGCTGCTCCGCATAAGCCGGCGGCGGCGTCCGCGATACGCCACGCGGAGCCTCCTCCCCACCCGCCGAAAGGGACAAAATCAAACCCACCAAAACCATAAACCAGGAACGCGACAGCATGGCCGCGGAATAATGTGGCCTTGGAAGGCAAGCAAACGCCAATTTCGAGATGGGGTGGGGACGGCCCGGGCGGGGGCAGTCCCTGATTTGTCTATCAGGCAAACCCCGTGTTTTTACCTTAAGTGCTTTACCGGATAGCACACCGGCTGCTTTCTCATCTCTCTTCCATGCGTCCTTTGCTGCACCCTTTTTACGCGCTGATCCTCCCCGCCCTCGGCGCCGGCAGCGCGTGGGGCCAGGCTGCCGTGGAGGGCCGCGTCACCCTGCCAAAATCCCAGTCGGCCCCGGTGATGAACAAACGTTACGAGGTCGTCAGCAAAGCGGGCGTGGTGGCCACCGATCCCCCGCTGGCAGTGGTTTACCTGGAGGGTGTCCCAGCGAAACCGGCGCCGGCGGAGAAAGCGCAGATGGTCCAAAAAGGCCTCGCTTTCGTGACTCCTCTGCTCCCGGTCCAGGTCGGCACCACGGTCGAGTTCCCCAATCTCGACGACACCTATCACAACATCTTCTCCTACTCGAAACCGAAGCGGTTCGACCTCGGCCGCTACCGCTCGGATGAACGGCCGATTCCGTCGCAGCTTTTCGACAAGCCGGGCCTCGTGGCGCTGCACTGCGATATCCACGAACACATGCGCGGGATCATTCTCGTCCTGGAGACGCCCTATTTTGTCCGCACCGACACGGATGGGCGCTTCAAGCTGCCGAACCTTCCCGCGGGTCGTTACACGCTGAAGGCCTGGATCAATAGCAAGACCACTCTCGAGCGCCCGGTCGAACTCACCCGCGGTGGAATGCTGCACGTGGATTTCCCGTGAGCGATCCAGCCTCGCGTTCCAGAGCCAGTAAATTTCGGCGGCGGCTGCTGGTCGCCATGATGATTCTCATCGGCGCCATCACCGGCCTGGCGCTGTATTTCACCCAACGCCGCACAGCCTCGGAAGTGCAGCGGGAATTGCAGAGTGCATTCCAGAGTGAGATCAGCCACCTCCTCGGCGTGCACGAAGGCCGTCTCGCGGCGATCACGGAACGCTGCCGGGTGCTGGCTCGCTCGGTCCGTATCCGCTCGGCTTTGGAGGAGGACGATGTCGAGGACTTGTATCTCAATGCGAAGGTCGAGCTGCGCGACGTTCTCAGTCAGCCGGAAAACGAAGGGAACTCCCGCTCGCTGCACGCCGCCTTTTTCCGGTTTCTGAACACCAAGGGCGAAGTGATGTCGCCGACTGAATCAGCCGATCCCTCCGAGCCGACTCGGCGAGAGCCTTGGGAAAAGGATCTCGCGCTGCCTGGCGGTGCGCCGGATGATCAACAGATCGGCTATGTCGCCGCCGACTCGGGGCCCGAAGCCAGTGTTTTCGAGGTGATCGCGACGCCGATCTTCACCACGGATACCGCGGAAGTCATCGGCAGCATCGTGCTGGGCTTCAAGCCACTGGAAAACGAACGTTACCACGTCGAGCGAGGCATTAAAACGGGCCTTTGGATTCGCGAGACGCTCTATCTGCCCGGTGTGGAGGCCGGGGCCCTTGCGGCGGCCACGGCAGAGATCGTCCGGGAGGTGCACCCCAAGCCGGGTACACCGGCCCGGCCTCGCGAGGTCGTCGTCGGCGGGGTGCCTCACCTGCTTTTCACCCGACTCCTCAACCCGGATTCCCGCTTTCCTGCTGCTCATCAGGTGTACCTGTATCCGCTGACCGAGTCGCTGGCCCGGCAGCAACGGCTGCGCTGGCAGATCCTGGGCTCGGGCGGATTTCTCCTCCTCTTTGGCCTCGCCGGCAGCCACCTGGTCTCAATTGGTTTTGCCCGGCCCGTCGAGCGACTGGCCGAAGACTCAGCCCAAAACCTCGCGCAGAAGGTGCGCGCCGAAGCCGCGCTGGTCCTCACCGAACAGAAGTACCAGAGCATTTACGAAAACGCGGTCGAAGGGATTTTTGTGCTCGGCCCGCAGGGGCATTTGCTGGCGGCAAATCCGGCGATGGCGCGCATTTTTGGGCACGCCTCGCCGGAGCAGTTGATCGCCGCGGTTCGCGATTCCACCGAGCAGCTCTACGCTGATTCCCTGGTCTGCCAGGCTTTCCTCGCGCGGGTGCTGGCTGAAAGCCGCATCTCTGCCTACGAAGCGGAAATGGTGCGGCAGGATGGTCGGCGCATCTGGGTTTCGCAAAACGCGCATGCGGTGTCCGGGGCGGACGGACAGCTGCTGAATATCGAAGGCACGATCGAGGATATCACCGATCGCAAGCACGCGACCGCCGCGCTGCAGCTCGTGAACACCGAGTTGGAAAAAGCGCTCGCTGATCTCAAGGGCACGCAGAAACAGATCATTCAGCAGGAACGGCTTCGCGCCCTGGGGCAGATGGCCAGTGGGGTAGCCCATGATTTCAACAACGCGCTTGTCCCGATCCTGGGCTTCGCCGAACTCCTCCAGGCCAACCCGGCCACGCTGCGCGACGAAGCAACGGCGCACAAATACCTCGGCATCATCCAAACCGCCGCCCAGGACGCGTCGAGCGTGGTCGCCCGGTTGCGCGAATTTTACCGCTCCCGCGAACACCGCGAAGGCTTCGCTCCGATCAACCTCAGCAAGCTCATCGAACAGGTCGTAACGCTCACCCGTCCCAAGTGGAAGGATCAAGCGCAAGCCAATGGTGCGACGATCCAGGTGAAAACGCAGCTCGAGCCGATGCCGCCGATCACTGGTGAAGAATCGGCGCTCCGCGAGGTGCTGACGAACCTGATTTTCAACGCGGTCGACGCCATGCCCTCCAGTGGGACCATCACACTGCGGACCCAACGCCTCGGTGAATCCGCCGTGATCGAGATCGCCGACACCGGCACTGGCATGACCGAGGAAGTGCGGACCCACTGCCTGGAACCGTTCTATTCCACAAAGGGCGACCGCGGCACCGGCCTGGGACTCTCGATGGTCTTCGGCATCATCCAGCGGCACAGCGGTACGATCGATATCCGCACCGCCATCGGCCAAGGTACAACGTTTGTGCTGACTCTGCCGCTCGACCAAAGCGCGGTCGATGGCTCGGCCGACACATCCAACGCGGCGAAAGTTGCCCGGCCTTTGCGCATCCTGGTCGTCGATGACGAAGTGCAGGTCCGCGAACTCCTCGAAGCGGCGCTCACCAGCGACCGCCACCAGGTGACGCTCGCCACCCACGGCGTGGAGGGCCTGAAACAATTTCTCGAAGGCGAGTTCGATCTCGTGTTAACGGATAAAGCCATGCCCGGCATGAGCGGCGATCAACTGGCCACCGCGATCAAACAAATCGCCCCACGAACTCCGATCATTCTCCTGACCGGATTCGGCCAGTTTTTGAATCCCGAAGACTACCCGGATATCGACGTCCTCGCGGCGAAGCCCATCAGCATCGCCGTGCTCCGCGAGACGATTGCCAAAGCCCTGAAGTTGGCATGAAGCGACGGCTCGTCTCTCTCGCCTGCGCCGGTTTACTGAGCCTTGCAGCCCCCGCTTTCGCCCTCGATGACTACATCGAGCAGCTCGACGACTTCCTCTCTCTCAGCGCCTTTCACGGCAAGGTGCGCGTGCGCTTCAGCGGCCTGCTCGACGTGGAAGCTTATTCCATCGCGCAACCGCCACCGGGCCTCATCTACACCGACCAGCACGGCTTGCTGAATCCGCGCCTGTCGCTTTTCGTCGACGCCCAGTTCGGCCCGAATGTGTACGCCTTTGCCCAGGCGCGCGTGGATCGCGGCTTCGATCCGAGCGATGGCAAAGCCGATGTCCGCCTCGATGAATACGCCATCCGCGTATCGCCGTGGGAGGACGGCCGGTTCACCGTGCAGATCGGCAAATTCGCCACCGTGGTCGGCAACTGGGCTCCCCGGCATCTTTCGTGGGACAACCCCTTCATCACTGCGCCGCTGCCCTACGAAAACCTGACCGCAGTCTGGGACAGCCAGGCCCCCGATTCCGGCGAAACATTTCTTTATTGGGGGCACATCGAGCCCGAGCAACTCGCCGGCGGCCCCGACAACTACGGCGACAAATACCTCCGTCTGCCCATCATCTGGGGCCCGAGCTACGCCAGCGGCGTCTCCATTTCCGGCAAGCTCGGCGCCTTCGAATACGCCGCGGAAATGAAGAATGTCGGCCTCTCTTCGCGCCCGGAGACCTGGGACGCGACCTCGGTCGATTTCGATCATCCCGCCTTCGATGGCCGTTTCGGTTTCCGGCCCAACGAGATGTGGAATTTCGGCTTCTCCGCTGCCTACGGCCCTTACTTGCTCGCCGAAGCTGCACCCACCCTGCCCTCTGGTCGCGGCATCGGCGACTATCATCAGATCACGCTCGGCCAGGACATCAGCTTCGAGTGGCACCACTTCCAGCTCTGGGCCGAGTGTTTTCAGACTCGCTTCGAGGTTCCGAATATCGGCCACGCCGACACCCTCGCCTATTACATCGAAGCCAAATACAAATTCACCCCGCAGCTCTTCGGCGCTCTCCGCTGGAACCAGCAACTCTATGGCAAGATCGACGCCGGCGACGAATTCGGCCGCACCCCCTGGGGCGACGACACCTGGCGCGCTGACGTCGCTCTTACCTACCGTTTCTCCCCCCACACACAGCTCAAACTGCAATACAGCCTCCAAAACCCCGAGTCCGCGACCGAAGACCTAAGCAACCTCTTCGCCGCGCAGTTCACCCTGCGATTTTAAGCTCAAACAGCCTGGCCGCTCGCCCGGCACCGACAAGGCGGAGCGAAACGGAGACAGGCGAAGCCAAAGCGGTGCCCGCCAGCTTCAGGCTGCGCGGGTTTGCGAATTGGAGGGCATCGCGCCGTCGATGCCGGAGCGTTGCTTCCGAAGTCCGAAGCAGGTTGCCGGACCGCCTAACAACATCCGCGCATTTACTACTCTACGCCGGGGCGGGGATGCTGCCGTCTTTCATACCGGCAAGGAGCTTGTCGCAGGCGCGCCAGGCGAGGGCCATGATGGTCATCGTCGGGTTTTTGAAGGGGCCGCTGACGAAGCTGGCGCCGTCGGCAACGACGACGTTCGGGCAATCCCACAGGCGGCTGTAGGGGTTGGTGACGCCGTCTTCGATCTTGCCGCTCATGCGGGCGACGCCGAGTTCGTGGTTCACGCTGCCACCGGCGGTCATGACCTTGCGTCCGTCCTTGGCGGGTTCATTCGGGATGCCTCCGGCGGCGGTGATGATTTCGGCGAAGGTGCGCTGCTGATGTTCGACCTGCTTCACTTCGGCATCGGTCCACTCGAAGTGGAAACGCGGGACCGGGATGCCCCACTTGTCTTTCTTGTTCGGATCGATCTCCATGAAGCTCTTCTCATTCGGGAGCATTTCGCCGCGGGCGTGGAAATCGACGAACGTGCCGTAGTAACGGCGCGCGGCTTCCTTCATCTTCGTGCCGTAAACGTCGCCGGCGATCGAGAGCGCGCCATTGACGGTACCGAGGCCGGGCATGCCGCGTCCCCCGCTCCACGCGATGTAATAACCACGCGGAACGCCATGCTTCAGCGCCTCTTTCTGCATGGCCGGAGTCCACGGGATGTAAAGGTGCATGGAAGACGTGCCGTCTTCATTGTGCAGCGGCGAGTTTTCCAGCGCCGGGATGCGGCCGCCGAGACTGCTGCCGGTGCTGTCGGTGAGCCAGCGGCCGAGGTGGCCGGTGGAATTGCCGAGCCCCTGAGCAAAGCCATTCGGGCGGCTATTGAGGAGGATGCGCCCGGTTTCACAGGCACCGGCGCCGAGCACCACCGCACGAGCGAGCACGTGTTCCTCCTTGCCGGTCTTTTTGTCGATGAAATGGACGCCATTCGCGCGGCCCTTGGCATCGAGCGTGACCTCGCGGACCATGGCATCGGGCAGGATGTCGAGGTTGCCCGTTTCCAGCGCCTGCGGGATGAGGCCGGTGGTCGATTGGAACGCCGCACCGATCGAGCAACCGCGGCCGCAGGGCGTCGCGTAGAAGCAAGGGGCGCGGTTGCCGAGTGGCTTGGTCAGGATCGCCATACGCGAAGGGACCACAGGCAGGCCGAGCTTTTTCGCACCCTTTTGAAGCAGCAGTTCGTACAGACGCGGTGCTGGCGGCGGCTGGAAGAAGTCACTGTCCGGATTATTCTCGATGCCTTCCTTCGAGCCATACACGCCGACGATCTGATCGGTGAGATCGTAGTACGGCGCGAGCTCCTGGTAAGTCATAGGCCAATCCACGCCAAGGCCGTCCGCGGTGCGCGGCTTGAAATCGAGCTCGCCCATGCGCAGGGCCACGCGGCCCCAGTGGTTCGTGCGGCCGCCCAGCATGCGGGCGCGCCACCACATCCAGTTCTGGTCGGTCTTGGTGCGGTTTTGCACCGTGCCTTCGGTCCAGTTCCCGCCCTTGTTCACCACGTAGGGCTCGCCTTTCACCACCCAGCCACCGATCGTCGCATCGTAGAAACCGTTCGGTTTCTCCGGCGTCGAGGCGCCCCGCAACGGCGCGTCCGCGTTCGTCTGAAACATCGGGGTTTCAATGCGCGGATCGTAGTTGCGGCCCGCTTCGAGCATCAGCACCTTGGCGCCCGCTTTCGCAAGCACATAGGCGGACATACCGCCCGCGGCGCCGCTGCCGACGACGACGACATCATAACGTTCAGCCCGGGTCCGGGAAGTGGAGAGGAAAGGCATCGTGGGGAAGACGGGTGGTTAAGGAATCGGAAACAGGAAACAGGGATCAGTCGGGCGGCGCGCAGAGATCAATCCAACGCTTTAGCGCGGATATTGCGGTACTCGACTTTCATCGGCAGCTTCGGGTGAATCTGCAGGCCGAGCGGCGCGGCTTCGGCGTAGGTGGCGTCGGTGAATTCAGTGACGAGTTTGCCGTTGAGCGAAACCTTGAAGGTGTTGCCGCGGGCTTCGATCCGGATTTTGTTCCAGTCGCCGAGCTTGAGCACTTCGTCTTTGCCTTTGGCCTGACCGGCTTCGGGATAGCCACCCTTGCCGACGTAGAAGGAGCAGGTCATGTCCTTTTTCAGGCTGCCGGAAATACCAATCTGGCACTGGAGTTCCGGCTTGCGCAGCATCACGCCGCTGTCAATGTGGCCTTCCCAGCGCACTTCGCATTCGAAGACGAAATCGTGATAGCTCTTTTCGGTGAAGAGCACGTTGCCCTTCAGTCCTTCGTCGTTCTGGCCGACGAGCACACCGTCGACGACTTTCCAAAACGGATTATCGGCCGCGGCTTTCCAGCCGGAGAGATCCTTGCCGTTGAAGATCGGCTCGGGAGAAACTTCGAGCGATTCGGCAAAGGCGAACGAGGAGAGAGTCAGCAGGCTGGTAACAGCGAGGGCGGCGAGACGCATGGATGGAGATTGGGGTATGGGGTAGGAAAAATGGACGCGGTGAAATTCAGGCGAGGCCGACGTGGCGCAGCGCTTCCGGTGGCGGACCGGCGAAAGAAATCAGCGGGATATTGCCCTGATACCCGAGCGCCTTGGAGCCTTCTGCCGTCGAGAAATACCCGCCGCAGGCGCGGTCGCGGAAGAGCTTGAAGAAGGAGTAGCCTGCCTTGCGCGCTTCGGTGCCTTCTTTGAGCGTGTCTTCGAGCAGCGCGGTTTGTTCGGCGAGGGTGCTCTCGGCGAAAAGTTTGCCGGTGCGGCGCTTCGCTTCGTCATTCAGCCAGGTGAGGCCTTTGCGGAAGGTAACGAGATCGCCCTTCTGCTGGTCGTATGGCGCGCTCACCCATTCATCGATGAAATCGGTCACGCCCACCGCGCTGGCCGCCGGACCGTATTCGTCCGCCGGGATGAGCAGATCGGCGAAAGCGGTGACGGTGCGCTTTTCCTCGTCGGTCAGCACTCGGGCCCACGGGATTTCCTTTTTCAGCAGATCCGGATCGTCGCCGATGATGCGCAGATCGTCGGCGGCAAAGGCCTGAATATCGAGAACCGAAGCGAGCGCGGAAGCAGCGAGAATGCGGCGCAGGGCTTCGCGGCGGGAAAGCGGGAGCGGAGTCATGAGGAGGAGAGGAGAAGGTGCGCTCCGGATGCCGTTTCGCCAAGGCAAAGTCGCGGCCCGAAGCGGCGATCTTTTTTGCCCGGCGGTGGGTGCATCCGGCAATGACAGCAATACATGAACGCCCTGCTTTCATGGGGAAAAATCGTGATTTGCACAGTCGCGCCGTAAACTTTTTAAGATCTGACCATGCGATTGGTTAGCTGGTCGCACGTTGACTCGTGTGTTGCGTGTTCCCTAGCCTGCGTCCCCTTCTCTTCATGTCCAAGCCAGCCCGCCTCCTCCCCGTCCTCCTCACCCTCGCTGCGACTTCTGCTTTCGCCGATGTGGCGGTGAAACCGCTCGAAGATCGCGTCCGCGTCGAGCTCAATGGTGAGCTCTTCACCGAGTACCGGTTCAAGGATACCGGCCATCCGTGCTACTACCCGGTCATCGGCCCGAACTACGCGAAGATGACCCGCGCGTACCCGATGGAAGATGCGCCGAACGAAGAGCACGACCACATTCACCATCGCTCGCTGTGGTTCTCGCACGGCGTCCTCAATGGCGTGGATTATTGGGGCGAAGTCGCTTCCTACGGCAAAAACAAACCGAAGAACCCGGTTGGCCAGATCGTCCACGACAAGGTGATCAAAACCGAAAGCGGCAAGGACAAAGGCACGCTCGTGACTTCGCAGAACTGGATCGATCCGGACGGCAAGACCGTGCTCACCAGCGAGCAGCGCCTGGTCGTCTATTCCACGCCGGCCAGTGAGCGGGTGTTCGATTTCGAGGTCACCGTGAAAGCGGGTGAGCAGGATGCGGTGTTTCAGGAAACCAAGGAAAGTTTCGCTGGCATGCGCATCGCCGAATCGATGCGGACCAAAGGCACCAAGACCAAGCCCGGCGTCGGCCACATCCTCAATAGCAATGGCGTGAAAGACGCCGATGTCTGGGGCAAGGAAGCCGACTGGGTCGCGATGAGCGGGCCGATCGCGGAGAAGCTCTATACGATTTCGTTCTTCGATCATCCCTCGAATCTGCGCCACCCCACCCGCTGGCATGCGCGTGATTACGGTCTCTTTGCCGCGAATCCGTTCGGCGGTTCCGCGATGGATACCACCCTGCCCAAAGGCACGGGCGACTACACGCTCAAAGCGGGCGAGAAACTGAACATGCGTTACCGCATCGTCATCGAAGAAGGCGAGGCCGACCCCGCGAAGATCGGCGCGCAGTACACCAAGTACCAGCAGCAGGTCCCGTAAAATCCCCCGGTTTTTCCCCACCCAAAACAACTCCACACCCTCCGCCCACCCACCATGAGCAAACTCAATCGTCGTTCCTTCCTCCAGCGCAGCCTGGCTGCCGGCGCTGCACTGTCGCTACCCGCCCGCGTTTATTCCCAGAGCAAGGGTGCCAACTCGGACATCCGCGTCGCCATCGTCGGCTTCAATGGCCGCGGCAAGAGCCACATCTCAGGCTTCCTCGACACCCCCGGCGTCCGCATCGTCGGTCTCTGCGATGTCGACTACTCCGTGCTCGAAGCCGGCAAAGCGCAGCTCGCCGGCAAAGGCCAGCAGGTCGAAGGTTATACCGACATCCGCAAGCTCCTGGAGAACAAGGAAATCGACGCGATCAGCACCGCGACGCCGAACCACTGGCACTCGCTCCTCGCCATCTGGGGCATTCAGGCCGGCAAAGACGTGTACCTCGAAAAGCCCGTCTCGCACAATGTGTGGGAAGGCCGCAAAGTCGTCGAAGCCGCGCGCAAGTATGGCAAGATCGTGCAGACCGGTACGCAGAGCCGTTCGTCCGGCGGACTCCGCGCTGCCCAGACCTGGGCCCAGGAAGGCCACCTCGGCAAGCTGCTCTATGCCCGCGGCCTCTGCTACAAGCGCCGCCCGAGCATCGGCAAAGTGACCAAGGAAACGCCCTTCCCGCAGACCATCGACAAGGACCTGTGGTTTGGCCCCGCGCCGATCAAGCCGCTCATGCGCAGCAAGCTGCACTACGATTGGCACTGGGTGTGGGACACCGGCAATGGCGACCTCGGCAACCAAGGCATCCACCAGATGGATATCGCCCGCTGGTTCCTCAATGAAAACGAACTCTCGCCGAACATCTTCAGCATCGGCGGCCGCGTGGGTTACATCGATGACGGCGAGACGCCGAACACCCAGATCATCGTACACGGCTACAAAAAGGCCCCGCTGATTTTCGAAGTCCGCGGTCTTCCGTCCGAACCCGCGAAAAAGATCGTCGGCCCGGATGGCAAGGAAACCAAAGGCCCGGAGAAGATGGACGAGTACCGCGGCGCCAGCATTGGCGTCATCGTGCAGTACGAAAAAGGCTACATCGTCATCCCGAGCTACACCGGCGCGGGCGTGTTCGATAACGACAACAAACTCATCAAGCGTTTCGGCAGCTTCAAAGCACCCGAAGGCCAGGCCGACCCCGGCCCGACTGCCGACGCTCCGGCCAAGGAAAGCGGCCACTTCGGCAACTTCATCGCGGCCGTGCGCAGCCGGAAGCACACCGACCTCAACGCTGACATCCTCGAAGGTCACCTCTCCAGCGCGCTCTGCCACACCGGCAATATCTCGCATCACCTCGGCCAGAAGGCCGATCAGGGAGCGATCCGCGAGAAGATCAAGGCCGACAAGGAAGCGAGCGACTCCTTCGACCGCGTCGTCGAGCACCTGAAGAAAAACGACGTCAATATCGACCAGGAAAAACTCGTCCTCGGTGAATTCCTGAAGATGGATCCGAAGACCGAGAAATTCGTCAAGAATCCCGCCGCGGACAAACTGCTCACCCGCGAGTACCGCGCGCCGTACGTGGTGCCGGAAAAGGTGTAGCCCATCCGCAATTCCCGGATTGGCCTCCGATTCGCTACGGCGGATCGGAGGCGCTCCGCCGAAAAAGGAAAGCACGCTCCATGACCGCTCTCCGCTCCTTCGATCCGACCGCCGTTTTGCGCCGGTCGTTTTTCGTCTTCGTTCTCCTCCTCGGCCTTGCCTCGCAGCTCCAGGCCGCCTCCCGCCCGAATGTCCTCCTCATCGTCACCGATGACCAGGGCTACGGCGATTTCGGGTTCACCGGAAACCCGCAGATCGAGACGCCGAACCTCGACAAGCTCGCGGCCAAAAGCGTCCGCTTCGATCGCTTCTACGTGACGCCCTTTTGCGCGCCCACTCGCGCTGCCTTACTCACTGGCCGCTACCCGCTGCGCGGCGGTGTCCATGGCGTGGCGCGCGGTGAAGAAACCATGCGCTCCGACGAAACCACCATGGCCGAGGTGCTGCGCAAAGCCGGCTATCGCACCGGCATTTTCGGCAAGTGGCACAACGGCGAAAACTATCCTTACACGCCCAATGGCCAGGGCTTCGAGGAAGCGCTCGGCTTCAATCTCGGTCACTGGAACAACTACTTTAACCCGCGCCTGCGCCACAACGCCGAGTGGGTCACCAAGGAAGGCTGGATCACCGACGTGCTGACCGAGGCCGCCGAGGAATTCATCGAGCAGCACAAGAGCGAACCGTGGTTCTGCTATCTCTCTTTCAACGCCCCGCACTCGCCCTTCCAGTGCCCCGATCGCGAGTTCGCCAGGTACAAAGCCAAGGGCCTCGATGACACCACCGCCGCCGTCTACGGCATGTGCGACAACATCGACAAAAACGTCGGCGCGCTGCTCGGCAAACTCGACGAATGGCAGCTCAGCGAAAACACGCTCGTCCTTTTCCTGACCGACAACGGCCCCGCGACCGTCCGCTTCAACTCCGGCCTCCGCGGCAAAAAAGCCACGCTCTACGAAGGCGGCTCGCGCACACCGTTGCTCATTCACTGGCCGGCAAAGATCAAGGAGCCCCGCGTGGTCTCCACCCTCGCCCACGCCATCGATATTCTGCCGACCGTCACCGAACTGCTCGGCGTGAAGCCGAGAACCAATTTCCCGCTCGATGGACGCAGCCTCGTTCCGCTGCTCCAGAGCGACAAACCGAACTGGCCGGAGCGTGAAATTTTCATCCAGAACTTCGCCCGCCAGGACCTTCAGCGCACCCAGGGCTGCGTGGTCACGCAACGTTTCGCCGCCGTGAATCCCGGGCGTGGCTGGGAACTCTACGACCTCGAAAAAGATCCCGGCCAGCAAAACAACCTCGCCGCTGGGTCCGGCGACAGCCGCATGATCCTCGACGACCTCACCTCGAAGTTCGAGCGCTGGTGGAGCCAGACTTCCGCAGGCGTCATCGTCGATCGCCCGCCGGTGCCGGTCGGCCACGATGCCGAGCCGATCGTGGAAGCTTCCGCCGCCCAAGCCGAGCTGCTCGGCGGCTTGAAATACTGCAACAAAGCGCCGAACAACGCCTGGATCACCGGCTGGGAAGGCGCGGATGCGCACGCCACCTGGACCATCAATGCTCCCGCTCCCGGCACCTACGAACTCGGCATCGCTTTCACCCGCGACAACGCCGAACCCGCGCTCAAGCTGCGCGCGGAAACCGGTGGTGAAGCCGTCGAAACCACCGTCCCGCAAATCCCCGCCAAAGTCCGCCCGATGCCCGACCGGGTCCCCCGCAGCGAAGCCGCCGATATGGAATGGCAGACCCTGCCGATCGGTCGCCTCAAACTCACCGGTGGCGACCAGACCGTGACCGTCCGGCTCACCGCCCCGGATGCCTCGTTTGCGCTGAAGCTCATCACCCTTCAGGTCGCCAAGTAACTCCTTCCTTACTCACTTTCACCCATCCATGCGTCTCCTCGCCTGCCTCGCCCTCGCCGCTCTCAGCACCACCCTGCAAGCCGCCCCGCTCGAACCCATCCCGCTGTGGGAAGGTAAAGCTCCCGGCGCGCTCGGCGATGGGCCGGACGATAAACCGACGATCACCCCGTTCCTCCCCCCGGCGGAAAAAGCCACAGGCGCCGCGCTCGTCATCTTTCCCGGTGGCGGCTACGGCGGCCTTGCCCCTCACGAAGGCGCTGGTTACGCCGAGTATCTCTCGCAGCAGGGCATCGCCTGTTTTGTCCTGAAATACCGACTCGGTTCGAAAGGTTACCGTCACCCGATCATGCTCGGCGACGCTTCACGCGCTGTGCGGCTGGTCCGGTCGCGGGCGGCGGAGTGGAAGCTCGATCCGCAGCGGGTCGGCATCATGGGCAGCAGCGCGGGCGGCCATTTGGCTTCGACAATCGTGACGCACTTCGATGCGGGCAAAGCCAACGACACCGATCCGATCGAGCGCCAGAGTTCCCGCCCGGATCTCGGCATCCTCTGCTATCCGGTGGTCACTCTCGGCGAATTCACCCACGCCGGTTCGAAGAAAAACCTGCTCGGCGAAAACCCCGATCCCGCTCTGGTCGAAAACCTCTCCAACGAAAAGCAGGTCACCAAAGACACCCCGCCCTGCTTCGTCTGGAGCACCGGCGAAGACAAAGCCGTGCCGGTGGAAAACTCGCTGAAGTTCGTCACCGCCCTGCGGCAAAACGGCATCCCCTTCGACTTCCACGTCTACGAAAAAGGCCCGCACGGCATCGGCCTCAGCCAGGGCAAGAACGGCATCGCCGCCGATGACGTCCACCCCTGGGCCAAAGACCTCCTCTTCTGGCTGAAAATCCGCGGCTTCGTTCGGTAAGAACGGGTGTGTTTCTAGGAAGCGGCGTGGCGCAGTACTCGTGGCTCACGCAGCCCTCCGAGGTGGCGGTGGGGAAAAGGGTGGGCGGTGGGTGGGCGAGCCGCGTGAGATGAAAAATTACCCTGCGCCAAAGGCGCAGGCACTACCGCTTCACGCAGGGGGCTGCGTGAACCACGGGCTGACAGCCATGCGTTTTCGTCTCCTTATAACTTCCTCAGCGCTTCGCAGAGGCGGCTGATTTGCTCTGCCGTGTGCCGCGCGGACAGCGTGACGCGCAACCGCGCAGCCTCTTTCGGCACCGTGGGAAAACGGATCGCCGGGGCAAAGAGCCCTTTCTCCACCAGCGTCTGCGCGGCAACCAAGGCCCGGTCCGCGGAGCCCAGCATGATCGGGACAATCGCGCTCTGCACCTTGCGTCCAGTGCTGAAGAGATGCGGCATCTCGTCGGCAAACTGGCTCAAATTCCGGCGGAGCGCCTGGCGGCGAACTTCTCCAATCGGCGAAAGCATCAGCTCCACCGCGGCCAGCGCAGACGCAGCGGCAGACGCCGGCGGCGAGGTCGAGTAAATGAAACTGCGCGCGCGATTGATCAGCAAATCGATGAGCCGGCGCGAGCCGCAGATATATCCCCCCACACAACCCAGCGCCTTGCTAAGCGTGCCCATTTGCACGTCGACCCGCCCGCTCAGGCCCAGGTGTTCAGCCAGGCCCCGGCCGTGATTGCCGATCACGCCGACCGCATGTGCTTCGTCGAGTAGCAGCATCGCTCCGAATCGATCCTTGAGCGCCACGATTTCCGTGAGCGGCGCCCAGTCGCCGTCCATGCTGAAGACGGACTCGGTCACCACCAGAATCCGCGCCTCGGGGTAATGTTCGCGGGCCCAATGCAGATGGCTTTCGAGTTTGCCGAGGTGGTTGTGCGGGAACACCCGCACCACCGCTCCGCTCAGCTTGGCCCCATCGATCAGGCTGGCATGGGCGAGCTTGTCCAGGATGACCACGTCGTCCTTCCGGCAAAGCGCACTCACCGTCCCGACGGACGCCGCGTAACCGCTCCCGAAAGTCAGGGCCGCCTCCGTTCCTTTGAATTCCGCCAGCTTTTCCTCCAGCCGCAGATGCGGCGAAAGCGTCCCGCTGATCAGCCGCGAAGCCCCCGAGCCGACCCCATATTGATCGATCGCCGCCTTCGCTGCCTCCCGCAGCCGGTTGTCCGCCGCAAAACCGAGGTAATCGTTCGAGGCGAAATTGACGAGCGACTTCCCCGCACACGCCATCTCCGTCCCCGCCCCCGATTCCACCTCCCGCAGTTTTCGAAAAAGCGACCGCGTACGCAATTCATCGAGTTCGGTATCAAGAGAGAGCGGCATGGAAAGGTCAGATATCACGGGCTTAACGTCGGGTCCAACCCACGAACGCCCGTCTCCTTGGGGTCGGGCTATTCAGCGACGCCCAATTCCCGGAGTTCGTGTAACCCTCGTAGTAAATGCTCTCGCTGTTTCTTCGGTCCCTGCAAGGGAGCGACCATGAGCACATCCGGATCGTCCGTTTTGAGTAGTTGGTCGATCATAAACGGCCACAACTTATTCTCCGGGCTCACGTGAGCTCGCCAATCCGTCCGCAAAGCGTTTTCCCGGGTCACGACCATCTGGGTTTCCGGATCTCTCTTGATCAGGCGAGCGGGGACACCGGTCACATCGATATGCCGAAACCGGGCTTCGCTGATATCCAGAGCCCAATCCATTCTCTCGTAAGCGGCGAGCCGGGATGCATCAAAAAGCTTTTGAATGTCTGCCGTTCCGAAGGGGGCAACCAAAGCGTTGATTTTAATCTTTCCGATGTTCCCTCGGAAAACGACGTACTCAAAAATCGGCCCCCACAAAATAAAAAGAGCATCGGTAATCAGTCCATCGACAGCAACGTCCCGCAGGATCGCCGGACCCATAGTAGATGCGCCGACCGTGCAATTTTTGAGCACGACATTTTCGACGAGCGTCCGTTTTTCGATATCGGTACTGAGCGAAAGCGCGCAGTTATCAAAAACACAGTCCTCAAAACTCGCATCGTGAAGCCGCCAACCAGTGCCACGATCGAACAAGGACTGGAAGTGCTGCTTAACAAACTGAGCCATTGGGGATGGCCGGCTTTTAAGGAGCCGTGGACGTTTTTGTCACGGCTGATTTGCTGCCCTCCGGCGAGCCTACGACGACAGCGCCCAGTTCAGGAGACGGTAGGAGTCCTGCCAGATGGCTTTGCTGTCGCCGAGGGCGACGACGATGACGTCCTTGCCGTTGTAGCTCGCACTGGAGATGAGGCAGTGGCCGGCGGCTTCGGTGTAGCCGGTCTTCATGCCGTTGCAGAGGGCGTAATTTTTTAAGACCTGATTGGTGTTGGAAAAGGTCTGCACCCGGCCGTCGTTGTAGGTCCAGGTGTAGGTGCGCTGCTTCACGATGCCACGAATGATCGGGTTGCGGTACGCAGCCATGGCGACTTTCGACATGTCGCGGGCGGTCGAATACTGGCCCGGGGCGGGCAGGCCGTTCGGGTTCACGAAGTTCGAATTCGTCATGCCCAGCATGCGCGCCTTGGCGTTCATCTTCGCGGCGAAGGTTTCGATGCTCCCGGCGTTGTCGCGGGCGAGGCAGCGGGCGACGTCGTTCATGCTCTTCACGAGCAGGATCTGGAGCAGCTTGTAGCGCTGGTAGGTGTCGCCGGCCTTGATGTAGAGCTTCGACGGTTCGGCCCACGTGTCCGGGACTTTGACCGTGACCATTTCATCGAGCGAACCGCTCTCGGCGACCAGCAAGCCGGTGAGCAACTTCTGGGTGCTGGCGACCGGGCGCTGCTGATCGGCGTTGCGTTCGTGGAGCACTTTGCCGGTGCGGGCATCGAGCACGATGAAAGCCTGCGCATTGACCTGCGGCGGCTGATCATCGGCCGATACGGCAAACGGCTCGGCCACGCCCGGGCTCTTGGGTGCGCTGCTCGTCGCGGGCCGGCGGGCGGCGGGCGCGGTCGACTTTTTGGGCGCGGCGAAGGCGGGCGTCAGGAGCAGCCCCCCGGCGAGAAGAAAAGTAACGCAGCGAGAAATCATGGCGGGCGGTTTGATAGCGACCTTCGCCAAAGGTGCAAGAATCCTCACACGATGTTTCGCATGGAGTTCACGGAGGACACGGAGACGGAACACCCTCCTTTTCCTCCGTGAACTCCGTGCGAAATCTTTACCGGCCCTCGATTTTCTTCTCGATGTCGGGATCAGGGGCGCCGCCGAGGTCGACGGATTTGTAGTAGTGGCGGCGAGCGAGTTCGAGCGAGGGCGGCTTTCGCTCCAGGTAGAAGACGGCGAGGTTGTAGTGGGCCTCGGCGTAGTCGGGGGCGATCTCGATCGCCTTGCGCATTTCATCCTCGGCGGCGGAGTACCAGCCTTTGTAGCCGACCACGATGCCGAGGTAGTGGTGCGTCCGGGCGTCTTTCGGCTCCAGGTAAACGGACATGGCCAGCGAAGCGAGCGCGGCATCCAGCTTGTTTTGCTCGTACTGGAGCACGCCGAGCACGAGCCAGGGCAGGCCGGATTCCGGCGCGTTTTTCACGGCCGATTTCAGCAGCGTTTCTGCATCGGCGTAGCGCTTCTCGCGGTATTCGATCAGGCCGAGATTGATCAGCGTCGGCGCGTTGCCCGGTGCAAGGGTCAGCACTTTTTGAAAGAGCTTTTTGGCCCCGGCGGAATCCCCCTTATCGAGCAGCGCCATGGCCGCTTTCGAGGCCTGTTGGGCCTCGTCGGAGACCTTCTTTTTGCCCTGCTCCTGGATATCGGCGGACGGCCCAAGCCGAAACCGCGGCGAAGGCGTCTGAGCTTCGGCGGAGGCCGCCAAAAGAAGGGCGGCGGAGGCCGCCACGAAGGCTGAACGGATCATCGGATCTGAATCGGCTAGGCTAGGAGGCGCCGAGCTGGCGGGAACGCTCGGTGGCGGCGCGCACAGCCGCAAGCAGGGCGGCACGCAGGCCACCTTTCTCGATGGCTTCGAGCCCGGCGATGGTCGTGCCGCCAGGGCTGGTCACTTGATCGCGCAGGACACCCGGATGTTCGCCGGTTTCGCGGACCATGCGCGCGGCGCCGGCCACGGTCTGCGCGGCGAGTTTGATCGAAAGCTCGCGCGGCAGGCCCATCAGGACGCCGCCGTCAGCCAGGGCTTCGATGACCGTGTACACGAACGCCGGGCCGCTGCCGCTCAAGCCGGTGACGACGTCGAGCAATTCTTCCTTCACCCTGGCCACCACCCCGACTCCGCTGAAGATCTTCTCGGTCAGTGCGGCATCTTCCGCCGTGGCCGTCGAGCCGAGGGCAAACGCAGCCGCACCTTCGCCAATGAGAGCCGGCGTGTTTGGCATCACGCGAATGATCCGCGCCCCATCGCCCGCCGCGCTTTGCAGCGCTTTCAGCGAGAGGCCGGCGACGATGGAAATGACCAGCTTGCCCACAAGGGCGGAGGCAATGCCGCGAAGCGCCTCGAGCGCATCGCCCGGCTTCACGCACAGCACGATCACATCGGCGGAAGCCGCCAGTTCAGCATTGGAATCCACCCTGCGGGCGCCGGTGGCCTCAGCCAGTTTTTCCGCCGCCACGAGGTAAACATCCGTCACCACTACATCGCCCGCCGCCACCGCGTTGCTGCCGACCACCCCGCGCGCCAGCGCGGAAGCCATTTTGCCAGAGCCGAGAAAACCGAGAGTCATTTATTTATTGCGGAGTGAGCTTGAGATTACGGTAGGCCACCGGGCCGTGATCGCCCTGGAGGCGGATCGGGCCAGCCGGCTTTTCGTCGTTGAATTTTGCACCCCGGGTCGGCCCAGTGCACTCGACATTTTCGTGAATCACCTGCCCGTTTTGCACCACCTTCACGAACTTCGCATTCTCGATCTTTTTGCCCGCGGCATCGAAGCGCGGGGCCCGGAAAGTGATATCGAAGGTCTGCCATTCGCCGGGCGCTTTGCTCGCATTCACCTTTGGCGCGTGGCCTTCGTAGCCCTTCTTTTCCGCATCGATCCAGCGCTGATAAATCGCGCCGCAATCGTGCTCGTCGACCTTCTCTTTGCCGAAGCTGTCGAAGACCTGCACCTCATAGCGGCCCTGGATGTAGATGCCCGAGTTCGAGCCTTTGGGAACGCAGAATTCCACGTGTAACTCGCAGTCGCCGAATTCCTTTTCCGTGACGATATCGACGGTCTTGCCTCCGGTGCTGTTCAACAGTACGCCGGTGCCCGGCTTGGCAAAGAGATCCTTCGGGTTCGCGGGATCGACGACCACACTTTGTACCGCCCGCCAGGTGCCGGTCGGGAGGGTCCAGCCAGCGAGATCCTGGCCATTAAAAAGATCGACGGGATCAGCCGCAAAGACCGGGGCGGCCCAGGCAAGGAAAAGAAGCGGGAGGCGTTTCATGAGGACCTTCTATTCCGCAGACTTCCCTCCTGACAACCGCGGATACCGCGGATGGGGAGAACCACAGATGACGCAGATGGCACAGATGTTTTGGATCGGAGGGATATCCCAACATCACGCGAACCCAGGCGGACGCTGAGTTTGGAAAGATGCTCTCCATTCCCCATCCGTGTCATCTGCGCCATCTGTGGTCTTTTTCCTCTGAGCCACCCCGCGGTCCTCGGATCTGCGGCCGCCGGGTCCGTGATAAAAAAGTTTCTCGACGGTCGACCGCCCTCGCGTAACATCTTCCGGGCTTTGCCTGACGGCGAAGCTCTCTCCACGAACGTTTCGAAAATATACCTTTGGGCATGAGTTTCCTTTCAAACGCCTGGCGGATCCAGCCGCTCGGCTCTCGTCAATCCGGGCAATCTTCCACCCGGGTTCTGGTAGTCCTCTCGCTTCTGGCGCTTTTTGCCGTTGGACTCGGTGTTTGGCTGCCCTCCGGCCACGAAGCCGCGGTCACGCCCCAGGTGGCGGTCCAAGCGCCCGCATCCTCTCCTACGGCGGCAACCACGCCACCCACCTCTGCCGCCGCGAATCCGACGGTCGTCGCGCGGCTCTATCCGGCGCCGACGGTGGTCGAAGGTCAACCGCTGCCCAAAGCCTCGGCGGTGCATCTGGTTTCGAACGCCCCCGCCGTGGGCCGATCCGCGCAACTCGACCGCGCGGCTTTCGCCAAACTCACCGCTCTCCATGAGAACGACACCGTGGAATTGCCGCTGCTCGATGGCACCGTCGCGCGCGGCACGGTCAATATCGCCCGGCACGATGAGGGCGGCTGGTGGCGGGTGGGCGGCGTGCTGGAAGCGCCGCGCTCCGGCTCCTTTGCCCTCGGCACCGATGGCCGGACCGCGGGCGGATTGATCCAGTTTCAGCGGGAAAACCTCGCCTACGAAATCACCGAAGACACGGCTTCCGCGGCCCTGGTCCTCCGGGAACGCCGACGGAGCGACGTGGTTTGCGCCCCCCTTCCTCGCCCGGATTTCGAGCCTGAAGTGCCGCCGGCCGCTGCAGCGCGATCGCCCCAGGAGGCGCCGCCGATTCTTTCCAGCCGCCCCACGGCGACTGCGATCATCTTCCTCGATTTCGATGGGGCAGACGTCATCGATCCCCTTTGGAACAACGGCAAACTCATCCACGCCCTTCCGTCCACGGCTTCCACGGGCGAGATCAATACGATCTGGGCGCGGGTGAAGGAAGATTTCTGGCCGTTTAACATCGACGTCACCACCGATCCCAGCCGCTACGATTCGGCGCAGCCCAAGCAGCGCATGCGCTGTATCATCACGCCGACGAATACGGCCGCGCCAGGCGCCGGCGGGGTCGCCTACGTCAATTCATTCAGCCAGGCGGGCAACGGCACCTTTAGCAGCGATATTCCCTGCTGGGTTTTCAACAGCTCCGTCATCGGTATCTCCGAAGCGATCTCGCACGAAATCGGCCACACCCTCGGTCTGCGTCACGATGGCCGGACCAGCCCCGCCGAGGAGTACTACCTCGGCCATGGCTCGGGGGACACCGGTTGGTGCCCGATCATGGGCGCCGGCTACTACGAAAGCCTCGTCCAGTGGAGCAAAGGCGAATACCTCAACGCCAACAACCAGGAGGACGATCTCGCGATCATCACCAAGGCGGCCAACGGGTTCACCTATGTCGCCGATGAAGCGGGTGATACGATCGAAACCGCCGCGGCCCTCGGGGTGACCGGCACGGATGTCTCCCAGCAAGGCATCATCACCAAAGCCACCGATACCGACGTTTATCTTTTTGTGACCGCAGCGGGTCCGGCGGATATCTCCGTCAACCCCGCGGCCCTCTCGCCGAACCTGGATATCCTGTTCGAGCTGCTCGACGAAACCGGCGCGGTCGTCGCCAGCGACAACCAGACCGAATTCCTGCCCGCCCGCATCACTCGCGCGAGTCTCCCGGGCGGAGTTTATTACCTCCGGGTTCGTGGCACGGGCAAAGGCGATCCCCTGGGCACCGGGTACACCTCTTATGGTTCGATCGGCGCCTACACCATTTCCGGCACGATCCCTGGAGGCACGCCGGAACCCACCTTCACCAGCAGCGGAACGGCTTCCGGCGAAGTCGGCCTTCCTTTTAGCTACAAGCTCAAAGCGAGCAGCAACCCCTCGAGCTACGACCTCATCGGGACTCTCCCCGGCGGACTGAACTTCGATGCGGGTACCGCACTCATTTCGGGGACCCCGACGGAATCGGGCGATTTCACGCTCACGATGTCGGCAACGAACAATGCGGGCACCGGCACCAAGAGTCTCACGATCTCCATTCTGCCGCCCCAGCCGCCCACGATCACCAGCGCGACCGTCGTCAAAGGCACGATGAATCTCACTTTCCGCTACCAGATCGTAGCGACGCGGAACCCCTTCGAATACGGCCTCACCGGCACCCTTCCGACTGGCCTGCATTTCGATTCGGCGACCGGCGTCCTCTCGGGCACCCCATCGCAGGCGGGCGAATTCCCACTGCTGATGAGCGCGACCAACAATATCGGCAAGACCGAGGTCCAGCTCAATCTCACCATCGTCGGCGGCGTGGTCTCCCTCCCAGTGGCTCTCGACTACAATGTGCAGCCGCAAAGCAGCGGCACGGCCACCTGGCTCGGCGAAACCGCCATCACCTTCGATGGCGTGGATGCGGCGCAGAGCGCTTCGATCGGCGATAGCACGAGTTCGAAAATGGTCGCCGCTTCGATCCAGGGTCCGGCGACAGTTTCCTTCTACTACCGGGTCGATAGCCAGCAGGGCTCGGACTTCCTGAAGTTCTCCGTCGATGGGGTGCAGAACCTGAATGTGTCGGGGTTCGTCGATTGGACCCGCCTGAGCACCACCATTCCAGCCGGCAGCCACACCCTGGCCTGGGAGTATCAGAAAGATGCCTCCGGCAGCGCGGGCACGGATGCCGCCTGGGTCGACAAACTGATCATCGCCACTTCGCCACCACCGGTCATCTCGAGCGCGGGTTTTGCGCCGGCTCGTACCGGGGTCGTTTTCACCTACCAGATCACGGCATCGAACAACCCCACCAGCTACTCGCTGACGGGCACGCTGCCGCAAGGGCTGGCTTTCAACACGGCGCTCGGCAGGATCACCGGCAACCCCACGGAAGGCGGCGTTTTCAGCCTCACGCTGGGAGCCAGCAATGCCGCTGGGACCGGCACGAAGGATCTCAAAATCAGTGTCGAATCCGGGCCGCTCGACCTTGCCGCGGTGCTCGATCTCGATTCTTTGACTTGGAGCGATACCGGCTCGGCACCGTGGACGGGCGAAACCAGCGTCACCCACGATGCCGTGGATGCCGCGGCTGCGCTCGGTGTTGGCGACAACGAATTTGCCGCCATGGAAACCGACGTCACCGGACCAGCGTCGCTGCGCTTTTTCTGGAAGGTGACCTCGGAGCTGGATTACGACTACCTGAGCTTCAGCATGGATGGGCAGGAGTTGGCCCGCATCAGTGGTGATGTGGATTGGAAACTGAAGAGTCTGCCCATTCCGGAAGGCACGCACCACATCGTCTTCAAATACCGCAAGGATTCCAAAACTGAACCCGAAATTGCGGACGGTGCCTGGGTGGACCAGGTGAGCCTCTTCCCGCGCGAAGGGCTGCCCGGCAGCGACAGTTTTGCCGGCGCTCAGGCCCTCACCGGCAGCTTCATCTCGCTCCATACGAGCAATCTCGACGCCACCAAGGAAACCGAGGAGAGACCGCTCATCAACGAGACCTTCGGGCATTCGCTCTGGTGGACCTGGGCCGCGCCAGAAACCGGCAACGTGGAGATTTCCACGGATGGGAGCAATTTCGACACGACTCTCGTCGTCTACACAGGCAGCAATCTGCTCACCCTGCAGGCGGTCGCCGCAAACGACAACCTCTCGAAAAAGAGCAAGGCCAGCCAGGTACGCTTCAAAGCCACGGCTGGGGAAACTTACTATATCCGCGTCGCCGGGGTCGGCGCCGACGTCGCCGGCTTGATCGATCTCGATATCCACTATCTCAGCAAAGGCACCTATCTCGGAGTCATCCTGCCTGATGCCGGTGCGGATCTGCGAGCCGGGCAAATCCAGCTCACCCTCAGTGATGCGCTGGCCTACACCGGCGCGGTTACTTTTGGCGGAGTCCGTTACAACGTGCGCGGCACTCTGGCCTCGGGCAGCGTGCAGCAGTCGATTCCCCGGAAAGGCAGCCTTACTCCGCTCGATCTGGTCCTGAAACTGGATCTGTCACACGGCTCCACGGAAGTCACCGGCACTCTCACAAACGCCGGCACCCCGTACTCTTTCACTGCCCGCCGCCGGATTCTGACGATCGATCTGCTCGATTACTCTGCCGGCACTTACACCCTGCTCCTGGAACCCGCGACGCTGGGTTCAGCGGTGGCGGCCTATGGTACTGGCTATGGCCGGGCGACGGTGAGCAAAAAGGGCGATGTCCGCTTCTCGGGCTTCCTGCCCGACGGCCAGAAGGTTTCCCAAGGCAGCGCCCTGACCTTTGGCCGCATCTGGCCCGCCTATTTTGCCCCGTACAAAGGCGGCATCGGCACCATGGCCGGCGATGTGGATTTCGACCCGGTCGCCGCAAACAATTTCGACGGCAGCCTGCACTGGCGCGTGGAAAACGGCGCGACCACGTTTAGCGACGCGATCACCCTGAAGGGCACCTACTACTTCAAGCCCGCTTCGACGGAGACGGTTCTCTTTGTGGCCAATGCCAGCCCCAATTTGCAGGTGGTCTTCAGCCACCAAAACTCCACGGCCGACCCCGCCTCCGATCTGTCGCTCACCCTCCGTCCGCCGAATGCCCTCACCGGCGCCCCGACCGGGTATCAGCTCAAACTTGACGTCAAGACCGGCCTCTTCAGCGGGTATCTCCCCGATCCGATCACCGGGAAAAAAGCGACCTTCGCCGGAGCCCTGCTCCAGTCGGAAAATCGCGGTGCCGGGCTGTTCAATTCCACGATTGGCCGCGGCCGGGTCCAAATCGTCACCCCGCCGTAACCCGCCAGCTCGTTCGAGCTTTTTTCGGAAGAAGCGGATGCATGTTCGCGCGTGACTCCGGCCCCGTCTTCCTGCTTGTTTTGCTCTTCCATGCTTCGCTCCCGCGTCGACCAGCTCCTCGACTCCCGTAAACACATCCTCGTCGTTGGCGAGATGATCCTCGACGAATTCATCTGGGGAAAAGTCAGCCGCATTTCTCCGGAGGCCCCGGTGCCGGTGGTCGATGTCGTCAGTGAAAGCTACCACGCCGGCGGCGCGGCGAATGTTGCGCGCAATCTGCGGGAGTTTGTCGACCACGTGCACATGTTCGGCCTGGCCGGGCAGGATGCCGATGCCGGCACGCTGCGGGGATTGCTCCAGGATCAAGGGATTCGGCTCGATTGCGTGGCCACCGATCCCGCGTATCGCACCATTCGGAAAACGCGGATCATCGCCCGCACCCAGCAAGTCGTCCGCGTGGATCGCGAACGCCGCACCAGTTTTACTCCGGAACAGCGCGCCGAGGTCCTCGCCAAATTCGAGGTCCTGCTGCCGCAGCTCGATGCCATCATCCTCGAAGACTACGACAAAGGCCTGCTCGATCAGGCACTCGCCGATGCAATCATCGCGTCGGCCCGGACCGCCGGGAAAATCGTCTGCGTCGATCCGAAACCCTCGAATCCGATCCAGTGGCACGATGTGACCTGCATCACGCCCAACCGCGGAGAAGCCTTCCGCTGTGCCGGCAAACCGCTTCGTGATCCTGTCGATCCGCCGATTCAGGATGAAGCCCTGCTCGAAGTCGGGCGCATCCTCCTCGAAAAATGGCGGTGCGCTCACGTGCTGGTCACGCTCAGCGAACAAGGTATGATGCTTTTCCAAAAGGACACCGCTCCTTTTCATATCCCGACCCGGGCGGTCGAAGTTTTCGACGTCAGCGGCGCGGGCGATACTGCGATCGCGGTGTTCACGGCCGCACTGGCCGGTGGCGCCGATGCGCGCGAAGCCGCGGAAATTTCCAACCACGCCAGCGGGATCGTCGTCGGCAAACTCGGCACGGCTGTGGTGCATCGCGAAGAATTGCTGGCGAGTTTTCCTGCGTGAATCCGGAGCAACCAGCGCCGGATTCCGTGCCCGTGGCTCCGGTCCGGAAGCCGCGGCTCTGGACCGTGTTTCTGACTGCTTTCTTGAGCTTCGCGGCGTTGTTGCTGGTGGGCATTTTCGTTCCTTTGCTCGTCATCAGCCTCTCCTGGCGGCTGGCTCCGGGCGCGCTGCCGTACAATTTCCAGGGCGCCATGCTCTCCCTGGTGACGAATCCCCTCGGGCTGCTCGTTCTGCTTTTGCCCGGGCAAATGTGCATCCTGATCGGTGGGTGGATCCCAGCCGCGATTTCGTCAGTCCCGTTTGCTCAACGCCTCGGCTATGTGCGCCCGAAGATTCGCTGGTGGGTCGCGTTGCTTCTGCTTCCCGCCACCCTTTTTTCGGCCGTGCTCGGCGAGCTTTGCTCGCGCCTGGTTTCCGACGAGCGGAGCTTGTCCCTGCAGATGTTCGAGGAAATCTCCCGCGCCTACGAGGGCTGGTGGCTGGTGGGAGTCGTCGCCTTTCTCAGCCTCACGCCGGCTCTTTGCGAAGAAGCCCTCATGCGTGGCTACATTCAGCGGCGGCTGCTCGAGCACTGGCATCCCTTCTGGGCGATTGCTACCAGCAGCGTCCTGTTCACCGCCTTGCACTTCGATCCGCAGCATATGGCCGGGGTCGTTCCGGCGGCCATTTGGCTCGGGGTGGTGGCGTGGAAAACCGAATCACTCTGGCCCTCCATGGCCTGCCACGCTTTCATCAATGCGGCCTCTTTCACCTCGATGCACTACGGTGGCGAAAGCGCGCACGAGATCACTTCGGATACTTTCATTTTACTGGGCATCTTCGGAGTCGCTGCGGCCGCGGCGCTCTTCGGCCTGTTTCGCCGGCCGGCGCCCACTCCGGGGAAAGTGGCGGAGCTGCCGCCGCCGGGTGAATCTCTCCCATAGGTCGGCACTTGCCCCGGGCCAAGCCGGCGGCACATTCCCAGCTTCCATCACTGCCATGCCTCTGCTGCGCTTTTTTGTCTTCCTGGCTCTCGTCGTCCGGCTGCCGGCCGCCACATCCGATGAATCCGCCCGTTTTCTCGCCGGTCTGCCGATGCACGGCACCTCGCTCGAAGCTCTCGCCGGGCAAGCCCAGTGGGTCCAGCACGCCATGGAGTTCGACGACGCCTGGAAACGGCTCGAGGAACGTTCGCTGGGAAAGATTCGCAACTGGGCGCCGACCTATCTCGCGCCGCAGTTCGAGGAGCAGGGCAACGTCTTTTATTTCTTCAGCGGCCCCGACCTGCTTTACGCCCAGGCGCTGTGGCCCAATGCGAAAAACTACGTGCTGGTCGCGCGCGAACCCGTCGGCACGATGCCGGACATTGCGCAGATTCCGCCCGCGCAACTTCACGCCGCGCTCGCGAATCTGCACAAAACCCTGAACGCCTCGCTCAGCTGGTCCTTCTTCATCACGCAGGACATGAAGACGGACCTCACCCAGACGCAGCTCAGCGGCACGCTGCCGGTTGTGCTGCTTTTCGCGTCGCGCGCGGGCTGCAAGATTGAGTCGATCGAATCGATCACCCTGGATGCCTCGGGCGCCCCAATCGCTGGCGGTGAGCCGAAAAAGGCCGCAAACCACGGGGTGAAAGTCTCGGTGTTCGGACCGCACGGCCGTCCGCAGACGATCTACTATTTCGAGGCCGATCTCGGCGATGACGTCCTCCGGAAAAACGATGCCGTGCTGAAGTTTTGCGATGGTCTCGGCCACGGCTCCACCTTGCTCAAAGCCGCGTCGTATCTGATGCACGAAGGCGGCTTCGAACGCGTGCGGACCTGGCTGATGACGCACACCGATCTGCACGTGCAGGACGACAGCGGCATTCCGCTGCACTACTTCGACCGGGCCAAGTGGCAGCTTCGCTTCTGCGGCCGTTATCCGGGGCCGATCAATATCTTCAAGCAGCACACCCAGGCGGACTTGCTGACCGCTTACTCTGCCGCCACTCCGTTGCCCATGGGCTTCAGCTTCGGCTACCGCTGGCAGCCCAACGAAAGCGGACTGATGCTGGCCCGGCCGAAGTAGACGCGAGCAACGAGGTGCCTGCCACGAAAACACGCGCAGATCTCGCCCTCGTGGCACCGCTCAGCGCTCTGCGTGATTTGCCCGGCTTCGCTGTCTTGGAGCGGATTAAATGAAGTCGTAGCCATGTTGATGGCGCGCGGTTCCAGAGCGACGGGTGGAACAGGCCGCTGGCCTGTTGTCCGAGGCAGCCCGCCTCGGCCTTTCTGCCGCCAGAGCGGCAGCGTTCTGGAGCGCGGTGTCCCAGCCTCGGCTACTCGCCGATGTCCTCGTTCCAGAGTTGCGGGCGCGCGCTGATGAAATTTCGCATCAGCTCGAGGCACTGGGGATCCTGCACCACTTCGAGTTTCACCCCACGGCTGCGGAGTAGTTCTTCCTCCCCGAGAAAGGTCTGATTTTCGCCGATGATCACCCGCGGGATGCCGTAGAGCAGGATCGCCCCCGAGCACATCGCACAGGGCGAGAGCGTCGTGTAGAGCGTGCTTTCGCGGTAGACGGACGCCGGATGCCGCCCCGCATTTTCCAGCGCATCCATCTCGCCGTGCAGAATCGCACTGCCACGCTGGACGCGGCGATTGTGGCCGCGCCCGATGATCTTGCCCTCGTGGACCAGGACGGAGCCGATCGGGATGCCTCCCTCAGCCAAACCAGCTTCGGCTTCAGCGATGGCGGCGGCAAGGAAAGGATCCATGGTCGTAAAGTTGGAAAGGCTATCTATTTGGCCGCTTCGATTCCGCCCTGGGCGAACCGAATCTTTCGGTCGCGGTAGAGCAGACCGAGCGCTTGTTTGAAGGCCTTTTTGCTCACGCCAAACCGTTCCCGAATCGCTTCGACTGGGCTGTTGTCGTCGAAAGGCAGAAAGCCTTTGCCCTCTTCCAACGCCTTCACGATTTGCTGCGCGAGCGGAGGCACCCGGCCGCGGCCCGCCGTATCGAGGCTCAGGTCGATTTTGCCGTCAGGACGAATCGTGCGGATGTACCCCTCCGCTTGGTGGCCCATTTTCAATTCCACCCCGAGATCGGTCCGGTACAGCAGCCCCCAGTGGGTACCTTCGATGATGGCTTTGTAGCCGAGCGGCGTTTCCCCCGCGATCATCAGCTGAACCTTCTGCCCCTCCTCGTACGGAGACGGACCGGAACTTAGATGATCGTCGAGCCGCGTCGTAGCCACGATGCGTTCGCTCTGCGGATCCACGAAAATGTAAACGACCACCACTTCCCCCTGCTTCACCTTCCGCTCCTGCTCAGCCATGGGCAGCAGCAAATCCTTGGCGAGGCCCCAATCGAGAAAGGCGCCGAGCCGTGAATCAGCCTTGATCACTTCGAGCCCGGCGAACTGTCCGACCGTCGCGTACGGGGTCTCCGTGGTCGCCACCAGCCGCTCTTCGGAATCCCGGTAGACAAAGACTTCGACCTCGTCACCCAGCGCCAGACCCGGCGTGATGTACCGCCGAGGCATGAGGATTTCGCCAAGATTCTCGCCGTCGAGGTAGAATCCTGGAGGCGCCTCGCGCAGGATGCGCAAAGTATGGTGCAGGCCGAGTTCCAGCATGATTGATGAACCGGAAACCTACGCCAGAATCCGCATAAAGCGGAGGGAAATCGTCGCGTTTTGCGCCGAACGGGCGCATCTTACCATCCGCTCATGGAATCACGCCCGCATCCCAACGACCCGCTCCACGGCATCACCCTGGAACGCATCGTCACGGAACTAGCCGATCATTTCGGCTGGGATGAACTCGGCCGGATGATCGATATCCGCTGCTTCAACTTCAACCCCAGCGTCCAATCGAGTCTGAAATTCCTGCGCAAAACGCCCTGGGCCCGCGAGCAGGTCGAAGCCTGCTACCTCTGGTTCAAAACCTCCGGGGAAGCGGAGGCGGCCAAGGACGGGCCTGCGAAATAAAGCGGTTCAGATAGGAATGTGGCCGGGGTCTTGATTGACCACGAAAACACGAAAACACGAAGGAACGCAGAAGGAAAAGATTCGCTCCGACACTGCCGGCCCTTCGTGTCTTCGAGCCTTCGTGGTCCTCTCGTCTCCCGCCTACTTCTTAAAGTTCGGCGCGTCCGCGTTGCCGCCGCTCTCGAGGAACGCCAGTAGGTCGAAGACCTCTTCCTTGCTCAGCGTGTAGAGCAGGCCGGGCGGCATGAGCGAGACGGTGGACATCTCGCGCTTGTCGACCTTGGCTTTCGGGAAATTCTGCCGTTCACCGGTGATCGGATCGACGATCAGCGTGAGCAGGTAGTGGTTCTCCTCCGCGATCTGACCGGCTGCCATGCTGCCGTCCTTCATCGTGAAAACGAAGCTGGCGTACTGTTCGCTGATCGCCTTCGACGGATCGAGGATCGCTTCAAGGACATCCTTGCGGCAAGA
>Ga0209050_1001074_pt1 | contig 33523 bp, 36 predicted proteins | sample Araplavi_mTSA_r2_FD_184276 | JGI IMG/M metagenome (GOLD analysis project Ga0209050, IMG submission 184276) | Arabidopsis root microbial communities from North Carolina, USA - plate scrape MF_Cvi_mTSA_r2 (SPAdes) (version 2) | ecosystem: Host-associated > Plants > Roots > Endosphere | place: USA... | reverse complement strand
GGATCATCACCCTGCACATATCTAAACGTATGGTTACGTCAGGACATGTTAAGGTAACGACTATCTACTGCAACACCGAGCCCTGAAGCCCCGGGTGCAGGCGCCGTCGCCCACATGTCCCTTCATCTTAAAACCGACAATGTCAAAGATCCGGCCTCTCTCGAGGCCCGCCGAACAGTAAAGCCGGACAACCAACGCTCCCCGCTTTCTTGCGATGGGGGAAACAAGCTGTCCGTCTCTCGTGGCGACCGCTCCGAAACCGTGTGGTCCGCTGCGGTGAGAGGCCCTCTAAGACCCCCTCATGATTCGGTCAACAACCTAATTTCAAAAAAACGACATTTTCGAAAAATCACCGTTTTCAGCGGGTTTGACCTCTTCGCCGACCAGATATGGGAACGAATGGGCGATTATCAACCTTGCGCCATGTCCGCTCTCCGAGCCGCCCCGTCCGGAAGTGCGAGACAGCGCCTCACGGTTTCTTTACCAGCCTGCCTTAGGGCCTGAATCGAAAGGCGCATCTTCGAAGAGTGCCCGAACGGAGACCTGAAAAGTTCATGCCGAAGCCGGCGATCAGCGTTGCAATGAGCGTCTACAATGGCGAGCGCTTCCTGGCCCTCGCCATGGAGAGCGTGCTGGCCCAGAGCTTCACGGACTTCGAACTGCTGGTCTTGGATGATGGATCGAGCGATGGATCGGCCGAGATCATCCGGCGCTATGCCGCATCGGATTCGCGCGTCCGTCCGATCATTCGCGAGAACCGCGGCCTCATCGCCAGTCTCAACGAACTTCTGGCACTGGCCGAGGCTCCCCTCGTCGCGCGCATGGATGCCGACGATATCTGCCGCCCGGAGCGCTTCGCCCGTCAGGTGGCGTTTCTGGCCGAGCATCCGGATTACGGCGTCGTCGGCAGTTGGAGCGAGGATATCGGCGAGCACGGCGAAGCGCTGATCCGCAGCGGTGCCGATCATCCGCTCACCCACGAGGAGATGCTCGTCGCCATAGAGAAAGGCGAGCAACTGATCTGCCACCCCGCCGTGATGTATCGCCGCAAGGTCGTTCATGCCGTGGGCGGCTATCACGCCGCGTTCCGCCACTGCGAGGACCTCGATCTCTGGCTGCGGTTGTCCAGCGTGACGCGGATGGGCAACATTCCCGAGCGGCTCCTGCGCTATCGCCGCTATCCCGACCAGGTCTCCGCCCGCCATTCGACGGAACAGCAGATCGGCTCGGTGATCGCCCGCCTCGCCTGGGAGGAGCGCCGGGACGGTCGGCCCGATCCGACCGAGCATCTCTCCCGCCTTCCCGCCATAGACGAACTCGACGAGTTGTTCGGACGCCCGGGCGTGTCTCATGCGGCCCGCGAGAGAATCGCGCTGGGTCTGCGCTGGTCTCCTGCCGCGATGCGCGATCGCGGTTTCGACATCCTGCTCGACCATGTGCGCGGCGGTGGACGGCGCGACGGCTTGTGGCGCACGGTAGCGCGGCTTGTGCGGTTCGGTGAGCTGGTGCGCGCACTGCGGCTCGCCGCAGCGCTGGCGCGGAACTGACGGCGATGTCGGTCCGCCGCGCCGCGCTCTGGTCGCTCGCCGCCCAATACGCGACTTTCACCATCCAGTTCGTCGCGAGCGTCGTCATTTCGCGGCTGTTCCTGCTGCCCGCCGATGTCGGGCTGTTCTCGATCGCTCTGGCCGCCGCGATGCTGGTCTCGATCTTCCAGGACCTGGGGATCACGCGCTTCATCTCCGGCCAGCCGGAAATGAGCCCGGCCGCCCTGCCACACTATGCCGCCGTCGCCGTGACGATCGGGTGGAGCGTGGCCGCCATCGTCGCGGTGGCGGCGCCGTTCGTGGCGCACTTCTATGCCCAGCCCGCCATCGCGCCGCTGCTCTGGCTGATCGCGGCGTCCTACCTCATCACCCCCTATTCCACCGTGCCCGCCGCCCTGCTGGTGCGCGAGATGGACTTCCGCACGCTGTTCCAGGTCAATGCCGGAAGCGCGCTGGCGGGCAACGGCACCGCGATCGCGCTCGCCGCTTGCGGCTTCGGAGCCTCCTCGCTGGCCTGGGGCGTGCTTGCCACCGCGATTGCGCGCGCCGCCACCGCCAACCTTCACCGCCCGGTGCGTCCGCGCATGCCAAAGGACACCGGCTCGGTGCGCCCGATGCTCGGCTTCAGCTCGATGTCCTTCGTCTTGAGCGCCAGTGCGGCGATCGGCCAGCGTTCGCAGGACCTTATCGTCGGCCGCCTGCTCGGCATTGCCGCGACCGGCCTGTTCAGCCGTGCGAGCGCTCTGGCGGGACAGCTCACCACCCTCGTCACCGGGGCGATCGGCAGCGTGTTCTACTCCGCCTTCGCCCGCAAGCGCGATGCCGGGGAGCCGCTGGCGGAGCCGTACCTGCACCTCGTCGCCTGCTACACCGCGCTCAATTGGGCCGCGATGATCGGGCTGGCGCTGGCCGCCGAGCCGCTGGTCATGCTGCTCTACGGTCCCAACTGGATCGGTTCGGCGTCGTTGCTGCGCTGGACGGCGCTGGGCGAGATCTTCTTCGTCGCCATCCCCTTGCAGATGGACGTGCCCCTCCTGCTTGGCCAGATTCGCCGTCTCGTTTGGGTGAACCTGCTCGACACTGCCGCCGCCGTCGTGATCCTGACCGCGGGCTGCTTCATCAGCCTCGAAGCCGCAGGGATCAGCCGTGTGGTCTACGGCTTCGTCTGGTGGGTGATCTACGCGATCTATCTTGCCCGACTGATCGGGTTTCGCTTCGGCGCGCTGATGACCGTCTACACGCGCAGCGGTATATGCGCGCTCGCCGCTGGAGTGCCGCTGATGATCGCCCGCTGGCAGGGCATGAACCTCGGACTGCTCGCCCTGCTCCTGCTGAGCGCGAGCGGCGTGCTGGCATGGCTGGCCGCTCTGGCCGCGACGCGCCACCCCGCTTGGAAGGAAGTGCGGATGATGGTAGATGCGCTCTACCGCCCGATCCTCTCGCGCCGCGCGGGCTGACCGGCCATGCGGATGGCTTATCTGCTGCTCGCCCACAATGCGCCGGAGCAGCTCGAACGGCTGATCGAGAGCCTGCTTGCCAAAGCCCCCGAGGATTTCGCGGTGATTCATGCCGACCGCCGCTCGGCGCTCTGGCACAGCTTACAGCAACGCCTGCCCGGACCAGTGGGTAGCGTCCATCTCGTGCCGGACCCGGTGGCGGTGCGCTGGGGACACTGGAGCCAGGTCGCTGCAACCGAAAAGCTGGTGCGGGAGGCCGTCCGCCTCGGCTGCGACCATGCCCACCTCCTCAGCGGTGCGGACTGGCCGATCGTCACCCGCAGCGATCTGGTGGCGAGGCTCGCTGAAGGCCTCTGCCATGTCGAAGTCCGGCCCCACCATATGGCCGAGCGCATGCAGACTTATCGTTTCGACACCCGCTGGCTGCGGCTCGATCCGGCTCGGGACCGGATCGCCTATGCCGCGACATGGGAACTTCGCCGCATCGCGCGTTGGCTCGACCGGGCGCGCGGCAGGTTGAGCCGGGAACGTTCGCGGCCGTTCGGCCCTTGGGCCTATGGTTCGCAGTGGTGGTCGCTGCCCGCCGACGCGCTGGAGATGCTCGCCCGCGAACTGCCGCTATTGCTCAGCAGTGGGCGGTTGAAAGGTACGCTCTGCTCCGACGAGCATGTCGTACCCACTCTGATCGCCCGCTTCTTTCCGGACCGGATCGCCGGAAACCGCCGCTTCGTACAGTTTCCCGGCGGCGCGTCCAGCCCGCGCCTACTGGATGCCCACGACCTTCCCGAAATCGCGGGCAGCGGCGACTGGTTCATGCGCAAAGTCTCGCTCCCGCACGATCCGTTCTTCCTCGCGCTGCCCGCCGCGCCAGTTGCCCCGGATCGGGACGCACGGGGTGCGGAAACGTTAGGATAGCGCCCGGCACGGTGGTATGATCGGCGCTGCGACATCCGCAAAATAGCGGTGCGCAGGAGAGAACGATGCCAGGAGCAGCCCTCGGGCTGACGCTCCTCTTCGCCGAACTGGCGATTATGGGCGCCAAGCCTGTACCCTCACAGCCTTCGACTGTTCAGCCCATACCGGTGCAACCGGGGCCTGCCCAGCCCGTGCCCTTTGCGGTCCAGACCCCGAGAGCCGGGATCCCGCATCTGGAAACCGATATGGACGCCCCGATCCAGGGCCAGACCGACAACGACGATCGCATGACGGTTCCCGTCGGCCTCCAGGGGCGCGGCCCCTATCGCTTCCTGATCGATACCGGCTCGCAGGCCACCGTCGTTTCCTCGGCCCTCGCCGGAACGCTCGGCCTTGTGCAGGGACCGCCGGTGACGGTCATCAGCATGGGCGGCACCACCCGCGTCGCCACCGCGCGGCTCGAATCGCTGGATATCGGGCTGCAATCCTATTTCGACCTCACCGTGCCGTTGCTGGACCGCCAGCATATCGGCGCGGACGGCATCGTCGGCACCGACAGCCTGCAGAACCAGCGCGTGGTACTCGATTTCACAAAGAACACGATCGCCATCGGCGACGCCAAAAGCCTCGGCGACAACAGCGGCTACGAAATCGTCGTGCGCGCCCGCAAGAAGGAAGGTCGGCTGATCATGACCAATGCCACGATCGACGGCATTCGCGTCGATGTGGTGATCGATACCGGCTCCAGCACGACGATCGGCAACCTCGCGCTGCAACGCGCGGTGCGTGACAGGTTCGCCGGGCAGACCACCCTGCTTTCGGTGACCGGACACGAGCTGCCCGCGGGCCTAGGCTTTGCGGAGAAGTTGCAGATCGACGATGCCTTCCTGTCAAACGTGCTGATCGCCTTCGCCGATGCGCCCGCCTTCAAGGAGCTGAAACTGGTCAAGCGCCCGGCGATCTTCCTTGGCATGCACGAACTGCGGGCCTTCCGGCGCGTCGCCATCGATTTCCCGACACGGCGCATCCTGTTCGATGTGCCGAAAAAGGGAGGGTCGGATTCGAGGGCGCCGAATTCCAAAGGATCGTGAGGGCGCCTGCAAGCCATGGTCCATTCGCCAACCGCATGATTGTCTATCGCCCCCGGCACCCTAAATAGCGCCGATGCCACCCGATACCGCCGTCAACGATTCGCGCGCCCGCCACGATGGCTGGCGCACCCTGCTGCGCTTCATGCCGTACCTCTGGCCCGCCGGGAATCCGGCGCTGCGCTGGCGGATCGTCTGGGCCTGTCTGTTCATCCTGCTCTCCACCGCGACCCAGCTCGCCCTGCCCTACCTGATGAAGTGGGCGGTCGACCTGATGGGGGCGACGGGTCCGAAGCTGGTGCAACTGGCGATGCTCATGGTGCTCGGCTACGCGGCGGGGCGGCTGATCCAGACCGCTTTCGACAACTTCCGCAACATCGTGTTCGAGCGCGTGGGGCAGGACGCGACGCGCGAACTGGCGGAAAACGTCTTCGGCCAGCTCCACCGCCTCTCGCTGCGCTTCCATCTCGCCCGCCGCACCGGCGAAGTGACCAAGACGATCGAGCGCGGCACCAAGAGCATCGACACGATGCTCTACTTCATGCTGTTCAACATCGCGCCGACGATCCTGCAACTGCTGGTCGTGGCGGTGATCTTCTACATCAACTTCGGCCCCGGCCTCGTGATTGCCACCGCCGTCGCCATCGCCGCCTATATCTGGGTGACGCGCACGATCACCGAATGGCGCACCAAGCTGCGCGAGCAGATGAACCGGCTCGACGGTCAGGCCCTCGCCCGCGCGGTGGATTCGCTGCTCAACTACGAAACGGTGAAATACTTCTCCGCCGAGCACCGCGAGCAGGAGCGTTACGCCCAGGCGACGCGGGCCTATTCCGTCGCCGCCGTGAAAAGCGAGAACTCGCTGGGCCTGCTCAACATCGCGCAGGGCGTGGTGATCAACCTGCTGATGGCGGGCGCGCTCGGCTACACCGTCTGGGGCTGGTACAAGGGGAACTATACGGCGGGCCAGCTGGTCTTCGTGCAGACCTACCTGACCCAGCTGTTCCGCCCGCTCGACATGCTGGGCATGGTCTACCGCACGATCCGGCAGGGCCTGATCGACATGGCGGAGATGTTCCGCCTGCTCGACGAACCGCAGGAAGTTTCCGACAAGCCCGGCGCTCCGGCGCTGGTGATCCGGCAGCCTTCGATCGTGTTCGACAATGTGGTGTTCGGCTACGAGCCCGACCGCCGCATCCTCAAGGGCCTTTCGTTCGAAGTGCCCGCAGGGCAGAACTTCGCCGTCGTCGGCCCCTCGGGCGCGGGCAAGTCCACGCTCGCGCGGCTGCTGTTCCGCTTCTACGATCCGCAGGAAGGCCGCATCCTGATCGACGGGCAGGACATCGCCGGGGTGTCGCAGGAATCCCTGCGCGCCGCAATCGGCATCGTCCCGCAGGATTCCGTGCTGTTCAACGACACCATCGGCTACAACATCGGCTACGGCCGCGACGATTCCACGCAAACGGATATCGAACTCGCAGCGCGCGGCGCCGCGCTGATGGGTCTGATCGACCGCCTGCCGCAGGGTTTCGCCACCGAAGTCGGCGAACGCGGCCTCAAGCTCTCGGGCGGCGAGAAGCAGCGCGTGGCCATTGCCCGGACACTCGTGAAGAACCCGCCGATCCTGCTGTTGGACGAAGCCACTTCGGCGCTCGACACCCGCACCGAGCAGGACATTCTCGCCACGCTCCACCGCGTCTCGGAAAACCGCACCAGCCTGTCGATCGCCCACCGCCTGTCGACGATCGCGGATTCGGACCGGATTCTCGTGCTGAACGAGGGGCGGCTCTCCGAGAGCGGCACGCACGGAGAACTCCTCCGGCAGGACGGCCTCTACGCCGAAATGTGGGCGCGTCAGGCGGCAGAAGCCGAAGCCATGATCGAAGCCGCACAATAGGCGAGAAACGGCGGGAACGCGGCGGAGGCTTGCGGGTTAAGGACTGCAACATATCCGGAAAACCCCCGGACATGCCTGAACCGGAGCCTGCCCCCTCGTGAGATTCCCGCCGCTTTCCGCCGTTCTGCTGCACATGGCCGCACTGGCGCCGCTGATTTCCGCAGCGCTCATACCCGGCGTACTTTTCGGCTCGTAAGACATTTCGACCTGAAGAGACGGCTGGAGCCGCTCCCGATCATTTCACGACATCGGCCTCATGCCAAACGACGGCTTGCGCCGCTTTCATGCAGTTCTCGGCCGTATCCCACGATAGCGACGGCGAACCATAGAGCCGCCACCCCTGCGCCAACGCTTCCGACACCCGTTCGCAGAAGGCGCGGTCGTCGGCGCCGGTGAGCAGGCGGTAGATCGGGCGGTCTTCGGGAGTCTGGTACATCGGGCATCTCTCTCGTTTATCGAAAGTCAGATGCCTAGCCACTCCAGCGGTGCTGGCAAGTCCCCCGCCGCGTAATCGACCTGCAGGACGCGGCGGCGACGTCCGGGCTCTGCGGCATGGGAGGCATGGAGAATCGGCGTGCGATATATCCAGACATCCCCCACTTCCGCCAGACAGGAAAAGACCGGCGCCCGCGCGACGACCGCCTCCACGTCACCGACGGGAATGCGCCCCAGCCGGTGAGAGCCCGGCACGATCAGCAGCGGCGCGTTTCCGGCATCGACCGGATCGAGATGAATTCGCACCGTCAGCATGGCCTCGATCACGCTGAAAGGCGGTTCGACGTGGCGAATGCCCTGCTTGACCGTCCATGGCCCGAAGCCCGGCAAATCGGCTTCGGCCCGAACCGCGATGGTCCGGTCCTGATGCCAGCCCAGCGACCAGTCGGCCCGCGCGTTCTTGTCGAACAGCACCGCCCTGACCGGCCGAACGGCGGTATCGGCCAATTCCACCACTGACATACCGACCGGATGATCCGGCCCCAGCAGATGCGCCAGTCCGGCATCTCCGGCGATGCGGGTTCCCGCGCGGCCGTCCGGCCATTTCGCGAGAGCTTCGGCCAGAGCCTCCAGCATCGACAGCGCCAGCCCCGGATGAAAACTTGCCCCGTCACGCTCCAGTTCCAGCGACAGAGCGCCGGACGCGGCTGCGCAAAGGACGGTCGAGGCACTCACCCCGGATAGCGCTCGAATTCGGGAAGCTCGCCGAGGTGCTTCATCCAGCCGATACGCTCGGCAACCTGGATATGGGCGCTCGGCTGCAAGGCCTCGGGATCGTCCAGCGTGGCGACTTGGATATCGACGAGGCCGGGCAGATAGGCCTCGTTGGTATAAAGGAGGCCGGTGCCGCAACGCGGGCAAAAATGGCGCATGGCCTCACCGCTGGAATTGTAGACCGTCGGCTTGCCCGAAATCAGTGCGAACTCCGGCGTCTTGAATGCGGCCCAGGCCACAGTCGGCGCGCCGGAGGACTTGCGGCAGTCGGTGCAGTGGCAGAGCGCGACGTGCTCCGGCTCACCCTCGACCGTGTAGCGAACATCGCCGCACTGGCATCCACCTTCCAACTTCATTGCGAATCTCCCTGACAATGCGAGCGAGGCTAGCCGATCAGGCAGAACATTCAAGGAACAAATGCGCCGTCCCGGATCAACTCCGAGACGGCGCAATGCGTGTTAGAGAATATACTTCGAAAGGTCTGCATTGCCCGCCAGACCTTCCAGCTTGTCGCGGACATAGGCCTCGTCGATGGTCACGGTCTCGCCCTTGCGATCCTCGGCTTCGAAGCTGAGTTCCTCCAGCAGCTTTTCCATGACCGTCTGGAGACGGCGGGCGCCGATGTTCTCGACGCTCTCGTTCACCAGTGCGGCGATGCGGGCGATCTCGACCACCGCGCCTTCGGTAACGTCCACCGAAACTTCCTCGGTGGCGAGCAACGCCTTGTACTGCGCCACCAAATTCGCGCGGGTCTCGGAAAGAATGCGCACGAAGTCCTTTTCGGTCAGCGCCTTCAGTTCGACGCGGATCGGCAGGCGGCCCTGGAGTTCTGGCAGCATGTCGCTCGGCTTGGCGACGTGGAAGGCGCCGCTGGCGATGAAGAGTACATGGTCGGTCTTCATCGGGCCGTACTTGGTGGCGACGGTGGTGCCCTCGATCAGCGGCAGCAGGTCGCGCTGCACGCCTTCGCGGCTGACCGAACCGCCGCGCACGTCCGAGACGGCTATCTTGTCGATCTCATCGAGGAAGACGATGCCGTTGGTCTCGGCATTGGCCAGCGCGGTGCGGGCGACGTCGTCCTGGTCGAGACGCTTTTCCGATTCTTCGTCGACCAGCTTGTCCCAGGCATCGGGCACCTTCATCTTGCGGCGGGTCAGCTTCTGGCCGCCGAACTTGCCCATGATGTCGGACAGATTGATCATGCCGACCGAGCCGCCCATGCCGGGAATCTCCATCGGCGCCGAGGGGCTGTCCTCGACCTCGATTTCGACTTCGGTCTCGTTCATCGCGTTTTCGGTGATGCGCTGGTGGAACGAGGCGCGGGTGGCCTCGGAAGCGCCTTCACCGACAAGCGCGTTGAGCAGGCGCTCCATCGCCGCCTTAGAGGCCGCCTCGCGCACGGATTCGCGGCGGCGTTCCTTCTCCAGACGGATCGCTTCCTCCACGAGGTCGCGGGCGATCTGCTCCACGTCGCGGCCGACATAGCCGACTTCGGTGAACTTGGTGGCTTCCACCTTCACGAAAGGCGCATCGGCCAGCTTGGCGAGGCGGCGGCTGATCTCGGTCTTGCCGCAGCCCGTCGGGCCGATCATCAGGATGTTCTTCGGCGTCACCTCGTCGCGCAGTTCGAGCGAGAGCTTCTGGCGGCGCCAGCGGTTGCGCAGGGCCACGGCTACGGCCTTCTTGGCTTCGCTCTGGCCGATGATGTGCTCATCCAGCGCGCGGACGATCGCCTTGGGGGTCAGGTTGTCTTTCATGATGTCGATGATCTCAGATGGTCTCGACCGTCACGCGGTCGTTGGTGAAGACGCAGATGTCGGCGGCGACGGCCATGGCGCGGCGGGCGATCTGCTCCGCATCGGCTTCATAGCCGTCGATCGCGCGGGCGGCGGCGAGCGCATAGTTGCCGCCCGAGCCGATCGCGGTGATCTGGCTTTCCGGGCCGCCTTCCGGCTCCAGCACGTCGCCGTTGCCGGTCAGGACCAGCAGGGTATCGGCATCGGCCACGATCATCAGCGCTTCGAGATTGCGAAGGTACTTGTCGGTGCGCCAGTCCTTGGCGAGTTCCACGGCGGCGCGCATGAGCTGGCCGCGATGCTGCTCCAGCTTGCGCTCCAGCCGTTCGAACAGGGTGAAGGCGTCGGCCGTGGCGCCCGCGAAGCCCGCGATCACCTTGCCGTCGCCGATGCGGCGCACCTTGCGCGCATTGGGCTTCATTACCGTATTGCCCATGGAGACTTGTCCATCACCGGCAATGACGGTCTTGCCGCCCTTCTTCACGCCGATGATGGTCGTTCCGTGCCACTGGATCAGGCCGTGGCTGGCCGCGCTATTATCCATGCCGCGGATATATGGCGCCATTCGCAGGGTTCAACCACCGAAGACGCACTGCGGCATGTCCTATTCGCAACAAAAAACGTCCGCGAAACCGATGTGGTTTTGCGGACTTTTTTGCAGGGACGATTGGTCTCCCGGTGTTTCCTGCCTGAATCAGCTGCCGTTCGGGCCGGGTCCGGTCGGACCTCCCGGAGCGCCCATGCCGGAGGCGCCGACCTGGCCGATATTGCCGAACAGGTCTTCCAGCAGACCGCGATGGCGGCCGAGCGTGGGGGTCTTGTCGCCATTGGGGCTGATCCGCGCGACCTGCTCCATGCCGCGCTTGTCGACGCCGACGACATTGCCCGCCGCATCGAAACGCACGCGCAGCACGGTCTGCTCCGACGTCTGCGGGCGGCGGAACGGCGGGGTCTTCACCGTCTGCGAGATGTAGTAATAATCCTTCTCGCCGAACTGGCTGACGAACGTCGGGCGGCCGAGGGTCTTTTCCACCGAAACGCGGTTGTCGATTCCCGGCTGTACCGAATCGAGCAGCGTCTGGTCGATCAGGTATCCCCGGTGATCGCGCACCGAAGTGCACCCTGCCGTCAGCGCAGCCAGCGCCAGCGCGATGCCTGCCGCCTTAGCCATGTGACCGTAACTGCGCATTTTCCCACTCCATTCGGGGCCAGAACCCGCACCGGGCATTGCCACCCGGCACAAGGCCCATATATCGGCCAGATAACGGCACCGAGCCTTAAAGCCCGCCAGCCCGTCACGCAATGGGCGTTGGGGCAGGTCGATTGAATTGCCGATGAACGAAAGGTCAGACTGTCCGATGTCCCTGCTTTCCCGTCTCGTCGGCAAGAGTTCCGATCCGCGCGCCGAAGTCCGTCCGCTATGGCACCGCGTGGTGGAGATCGCCCGCGAAAAGCCCTGGTATGCCGATTTCGGCGTGGCCGACACGGTGGCGGGCCGCTTCGATGCGGTGACGCTGGTACTGGCGCTCGTCATGCTGCGCATGGAGCGCGACAAGACGCTGATAACGCCTTCCGTGCACCTGACCGAGCTGTTCGTGGACGATATGGACGGCCAGCTTCGCCAGTCCGGCGTCGGCGACCTCGTGGTGGGCAAGCGCATGGGCAAGCTTATGAGCGTGCTCGGCGGGCGCATCGGCGCGCTGCGCGAAGCCCTGCCGCAGGGCGACGCGGCGCTGGCCGAAGTGCTCGGCCGCAACATGACGCTGATCGAGGGCGCCGACCGTCTCGCTCTTGCCGGGCAGGTGCAGGCACTGGCACGCCAGCTCGATGCCGTTACCGACCATGACCTCCTGAACGCGAGCATTGCGCGATGACCGATATTCCCGCCCATACCCCCGAATTCTCCCGCCCCGTCGACATCCGTCAGGCCGAGGGCAAGGCCCATCACATCGTCGAAGCCAATGCCGCCGAGCGCGAGGCGCTCGCCGCACGCTTCGGCCTCGTGCGGATCGACCGGCTCGATGCCGACCTCGAACTCGAACGCAAGGGCCGCAAGGTCGAGGCGCGCGGACGGATCAAGGCCGACTACGTGCAGTCCTGTGCCGTCTCCGCCGAAGATATCGCCGTCTCGCTGGACGAGCCGGTGTTCTTCCGCTTCGTGCCGGAAACCGAAGACCATGCCCCCGACGAAGAGATCGAACTCGATTCGGACGACTGCGACGAGATCGACTATAGCGGCACCCACATCGACCTCGGCGAGGCGGTGGCGCAGAGCCTGGCGCTCTCGATCGACCCGTTCCTCACCGGTCCCGAGGCCGACAGTGCCCGCAAGGCCGCCGGAATCGGCACGCCCGAGGACAACAGCCCCTTCGCGGCGCTGAAGGGGTTCGGCGCCAAGGAATGATAGGACTTAGTTCGGCGCGATAAGCCGGTAGGCGCCGCCCATGAGCCGCGTCACTTCGTCGCGGCTCAGGACATATTGCGGTTCGTAGCTCAGGCCGGAGTGGCGCGTCCGGCGCCAGAGGTCGACGTAGAGGCCCTTGTCCTGCCCGAACACCGAATGGACGTGGCGCGCCAGTTCCGCCGGGCAATCGGCGGAATAGGCAGCGCGGAACAGGCCGATATCGACCACGTAAGGCCCCACCATGACCCAGACATGGCCGCTCCAGAGCAGGTCCTGGGCGCCGAACACGGCCGCGCCGTCCACCGGCGCACGGCGACCGTAGACCGGCACTCCGTCCACCGCGAGCACACCCGCGACGACATGAACCGGCGCCGACAGATGCCGTTCAAGCTGGACCGCCAGAGCCGCACTCAGCCAGGCCGCCATCGGCGCGCCTTCGACAGGCTCCACCTTGGAGAAGACCTTCAGGATCTCGACCGCCGAGGCCGCCAGCCGCGCCTTGTCGGCATCGGCCATCTCGTAGGCCTTGAACGCCTTGGCCTCGGCCCAGCCGTGCTGCGCGGCGACCAGCTTGCCCAGCTGGATCAGGTCTTTTGCCACTGTCATCTCGTTCGAACTTGTCCTGCTCTATCGCTCTTTGCCCGGCCCCTTAGAGGAGCTTCCCCGACGGGCCAAGGCGATTCCCGGCCGTTTCGAGTCATGACATTTACTGTTGGGGACTTGCCGCCGCCCGGCCTCGGTGAGATCACCTGCCGCAACAGCCTGTAAACAGCGAGAAACGCCCATGCGCCTGCCCGCCCTTCTTGCCCTTTCCGTAGCGCTCGCCGTGCCAGCAGGCGCGCAAGTGAAGGACAGCCATGGCAACGAACTCACTGTCGGCAGGCCGCTGAAACCGGTGGCCGACTACAACGGCGGCACCATCAGCAAGGGCCGCGCGGCGCAGTGCAGGATCGACGACGGCGCACGGCGGGTCTGCACGTTCTACCCTCGCAACGGCGACGGCAGCTTCGCCATCGACGTAGACGGCCTTGCCTACTACGCGGACAAGACCAGCCCGTCGCGGATCGTGGTCGATTACGACAACGGCGCCCGCCTGGTGTCGCAGGGCGCCTTCACGCGCAGCAAGCGCGATCCGGCCTGCTGGGTCCAGGGCACCAGCCGCCGGATCTGCGTCTATTGATCGTCAGGACCGGTAGACATCGGAAATAAACAGGACGATTCACCAAAGCCCTGTTTCTTCATTCCGTCGCCCCCGCGAAGGCGGGGGCCCCGCTTGTTCTTGTGACCTCGCGCCCCACCCGAGCGAAGCGGGGCCCCCGCCTTCGCGGGGGCGACGAGGAGATGCGACGTAGGAACTTTGTTCCCGCACGCCTTAGAAGGCTGGCAGCACCGCGCCTTCATACTTGCGCTGGATGAAGGCCTTCACCTCCGGGCTGCGCAATGCGGCGATAAGCTTGGCGACGCGCGGATCGGTCTTGGCCTTCTCGGTGCCGACCACGAAGTTGACGTAAGGGCTGTCCTTGCCCTCGATCAGCAGCGCGTCGCGCACCGGGTTGAGTCCGGCGTCGAGCGCGTAGTTGGTGTTGATCATCGCCAGATCGACCTCGCTCAGTACGCGCGGCAGGGTCGCTGCCTCGATCTCGCGGAACTTCAGGTGCTTCGGGTTGGCGACCACGTCCTTCGGCGTTGCGGACATGCTCTTGGGGTCGCGCAAGGTGATAAGACCGCCCTTGGCGAGCAGTTGCAAAGCGCGGCCGCTGTTGCTCGGCTCGTTGGGAATGGCAACCGTGGCGCCGTCCGGCAGCTCACCGATTTTCTTCCACTTGCGCGAATAGGCGCCGAACGGCTCGACATGGATGCCGGCGATCGGCACCAGATGGGTGCCCTTGGCCTTGTTGAACTCGTCGAGGTAAGGCCCGGTCTGGAAGTAGTTCACATCGATCCGGCCTTCGGAGACCTGGACGTTGGGCTGGACGTAGTCGTTGAAGACCTTCACATCGAGCGTGAGGCCTTCCTTGGCCAGCACCGGCTTCACGACGTCCAGGATTTCCGCATGGGGAACCGCCGTGGCGGCCACCGTCAGGACATGGGGGTCGCTGGGGGCTGCCGACTTGCCGCAACCGGCAAGCAGCAGGGAGGCGAAAGCGGCAAGGAGCAAGCGTCGCTGCATGGAAAATCCTATTTGCGGGTAAAGTGCCGGACGAGACGGTCGCCCGCGGCCTGGAGGAACTGGACGAGGACGAGCAGCAGCACGACTGTGACCAGCATGACGTCGGTCTGGAAACGCTGGTAGCCGAAGCGGATCGCGAGGTCGCCCAGCCCGCCCGCGCCGACAGCACCGGCCATGGCAGTGAACGAAATGAGCGCGATGGCGGTGACGGTCGCGGCGGCGATGATCCCCGGCAGGGCTTCGGGCAGAAGCGCGCGGAACACGAGGTCGCGCGTGGTTGCGCCCATGGCCTGCACGGCTTCCACGGTATTGCGGTCGACTTCGCGCAGGGCGGTCTCGACGAGGCGCGCGAAGAACGGCGCGGCGCCCACCACAAGCGGCGGGATTGCACCCGCGACGCCCAGCGAGGTGCCCATCAGGAGCACCGTCAGCGGGATCATCACGATCAGCAGGATGATGAAGGGCACCGAGCGCAGCAGGTTCACCCCGAACGCCAGCGCGCCATGGCTCCAGCGGTTCTCCCAGGCCTGTCCCGCCCCGGTCAGGAACAGCACGACGCCGAGCGGCAGGCCCAGCAGCACGGTCAGCGCCAGCGATCCGCCGAGCATGGTCAGGGTATCGAGGCAGGCCTGGGCGATCTCCGCCCAATCGACGTTCACGAAGAAAGTGCTCATTCCACGTCGCCCTTCTCGCGCAGCGCCGCGATGGCGCGGGCGGTGTCGCCCCCCAGCAGGCCCAATGTCAATCTCCCGAAGCTGGTATCCTTGAGGCGGCCGATGCGGCCGTCCAGAATAATGAAATCGGTGCCGGTATCCCGCGCGATGCGCGTCAGCACCGGGTCGAGCACGGCGCCGCCGTGCAAGGTCAGTCGCACGATCGGGCCGTCGAAGCCGACCGGCTCGGCATGTTCGCCGGATTCGTCGATCAGCGCGCGGGTCTCTTCGGCCTGCGGGCGGAGGAACACGTCGGCCACCGTCCCGGTCTCGACCGCGCGTCCGGCATGGAGCACGACCACCCGGTCGCAGACCTGGCGCACCACGTCCATCTCGTGGGTGATGAACACGATCGTCAGGCCGAGTTCGCGGTTGAGATCGGCGATCAGGGCGAGGATCGAGCGCGTGGTCTCGGGATCGAGCGCGCTCGTCGCCTCGTCGCAGAGCAGGATTTCGGGATCGGTGGCGAGAGCGCGGGCGATGCCGACGCGCTGCTTCTGGCCGCCGGAGAGCTGGGCCGGATACTTGCCGCCATGGTCGGCAAGGCCGACGCGCGCCAGCAGCGCCGGGACTTTCGCGGCAATCTCCGCCTTCGAAGCTCCGGCGATGCGCAGCGGCAGGGCGACATTGTCGGACACCGTGCGCGAGGAGAGCAGCCCGAAGTTCTGGAAGATCATGCCCACGCGCCGCCGCAGCGCCCGCAGTCCGGCGGGGTCCAGCGCGGCGACATCGGTGCCATCGATCAGCACGCGCCCGGAAGTCGGCCGCTCCAGCCCGTTCAGCAGGCGGACCAGCGTGGACTTGCCCGCGCCCGAACGGCCGATGATGCCGAACACCTCACCCCGCGCAATCTCCAGATCGACACCGGCCAGCGCCGCATGGGTGCCGCCGAACGCCTTGTGGACGCCTTCGAGACGGATCATGCGCCGATCACCGGGCAGGATTGAGGAAACTGGACCAAAACGCGCATTATCTCCGAACCGGCAATGTCTGGGGGAAAAGCCGCCAATAGCGAAGCCCGGCCCCGGCATCCAGTGCCGGGAGCGCGCCTGCCGATTCAATTTTTCTCATAGATCGCAAAGGCAGGATTATCGGCCGCCCTGAACACCCGACCATTGCAGAATCGTGGCTACCAGCGCGTCTACCACCGGATTTGCACCGCCCGGCCCGATCACCACGAAGCGGATACGGGGCAATTCGGGCAGTCCGCTGCGGCTCGGCTGTACGACGAGGCCCGGCGGCAGCAACCGCGCCGAATGCGGCAGCAGCCCGATCCCCGCCCGCGCCGCCGCGCTCAGGCCGGTCAGTCCGGCACTGGTGAAGGCCACCCGCCATGTCCGCCCGGCCCGCTCCAGCGCCTCGATGGCGCGCGTGCGGGTGACGCTGGGCGGCGGGTAGAGCAGGAGCGGCAGCGGCGCTTCCGGATCGATGCGGAAATCGGGATGGGCGGACCAGACGATCGGCTCCTCCCAGGCGACCGTCCCGCGCCGATCGCCCTCCCGCTGCTTGACGAAGATGAGATCGAGCAGGCCCGCATCGAAGGCCTCGTAGAGATTCTCGCTGAGACCGGCGCGCAGTTCGAGATCGACGTCCGGGTGGCGGCGTGCGAAGGCCGCCAGCACGTCCGGCAAAGCCGAGAGCACGAAGTCTTCGCAGGCCCCCAGCCGCAGCCGCCCACGCAGCGGCACGGCGGCAAGGTAGCCCTGCAAGCGGGCATGGCCGTCGAGAATCGAGCGGGCATGGGTCAGCAAGACCTCGCCGTCCGCCGTGAGCGCCATCCGGTGCGTGCTGCGATCGATGCAGCGCCTGCCGGTGCGCTGTTCCAGCCGCTGTATCTGCTGGCTGACGGTCGACTGCCCCACCCCCAGAGCGCGCGCCGCGCCGGTGAAGCTGCCCGCCTCGGCCACGGCAACGAAAGTCTGGAGAAGATCGACGGGAATGAGCTCCATCGTCATCACACTACATGATGACTGTTATCCATGCCATCGTAATTGTGAATGTCAGGAGCGACATCTACTTGGGGCCTGCATAAGGAAGGCCCTGCCATGACGACACCGTTCCGTTCCCCCGCCGCGCTGATCGCCCGCATTCCCGGCGACCGCTTCCTGATCCTGCTGATCGCCACCGTCGCGCTGGCGGCCTGGCTCCCGGCCGAGGGCTTCGGCGCGGTGCTGGCCGAGAAGGCCGTGGTTGCCGCCGTCGCCGCGCTGTTCTTCCTCTACGGCGCCCGGCTTGCGCCCGAGGCGATCTGGAACGGGCTTTCGAACTGGCGGCTCCAGGCACTGGTCTTCGCGAGCACCTATGTACTGTTTCCGCTGATCGGGATCGCCGTCTCGCTCGCCGTGCGCGGTCACCTGCCGCAGGATGTCGTGACCGGACTGCTGTTCCTCTGTCTGCTACCCTCGACCGTGCAGTCCTCGATCGCCTTCACCTCGATCGCGCGGGGCAACGTACCGGCGGCGCTGTGCAGCGCCTCGCTGTCCAACATGCTCGGCGTGGTGCTGACGCCGATCCTGGTGTCGCAGCTCCTCCCCGCCGCGACCGGCGGCTTCTCATTGAAGGCGCTGGAGGACATCGCCCTGCAGATTCTGCTGCCCTTCGTCACCGGACAGCTCGTGCGTCCGTGGATCGCGGACCGGCTGAAGCGCCACCCGGTGCTGACCTCGGTGGTCGATCGCGGTTCGGTGCTGGTGGTGGTCTATGCCGCGTTCAGCGCGGGCATGGTCGCCGGAATCTGGCACCAGATGTCGGTTGCGGGGCTGGCGGCGATCCTCGGCATTTCACTGGTGGTGCTCGCGCTGGTCATCCTGGCGACGACGCTGGCCAGCCGCGCCCTGTCCTTCCCGATCGAGGACGAGATCGCCGTGGTCTTCTGCGGCTCCAAGAAGAGCATGGCAGGCGGCATTCCGATGGCGACGATCCTGTTCCCCGGCCACGCCGTGGGACTGATCGTCCTGCCGCTGATGCTGTTCCACCAGGCCCAGCTGTTCGTCTGCGCGACGATGGCCCGCCGCTATGCCCGGCGGGACGAGGCTCGTCAGGCCCTGCCGGTTTCCCTCAGCCAACTGCGGTAGAGCCGCACCAGCACCAGCGCAGTCACGGCGACGATCGCGCCGAGAATCATGTCGCTGAGATAGTGCGTGCCCTCGACCGGCGTGGACAGCAGCATCAAGGCATTGAGCGTCAGCAGCGGCCAGCGCAGCGAGGGCACCCGCCAGGCCGCGACGATATAGAGCACCGCCGCCGCCGTATGGAAGCTCGGCGCCGAGACTAGCCCGCGCAACTGTCCCAGGTCCACCACATGCACGGAGTGGGCGCGCAGGGCCGGAATCAGGCCGGGTTGCCATAGCTCGCTCTCGGGCATGTAGGTGATCGGCCCGTGCCACAGGTAGGAAAACGGCCCGACGGCGGGCATCAGGCTGAACAGGCAGAGGGTGATGAAGGCCGCCAGCCAGAACGTCGCCAGGAAGTGATAGGCGCGGTCGTGGCGCCCCGTCCACGCGGCGACGCCCAGCAGAATGGCGGGCGTCACGTAGATGCTGCGGTAGACTGCCGTTCCCAGCACTTGCAGCGCGGGATGCGCGGCGACGCACTTGTACCAGGCGACCCACTCGAAGCCGAGCGCAAGATCGATCCGGTGCAGCTTCGCATCGGCATAGCCGTGAGTCAGCCCGGAGACCGGATAGCTGGCCGTCGCCCCCATCAGCGAGATCAGCATGAACAGCGCCGCATATTCGCTGAAACGCGCCAGCGGCGCAGCATGGCGCCATCCAGTGCGAGGAAGTCCGAAGCGCAACACCAGCGCCAGAACGGCGGCAGCGCAAAATGGCAGGTTGCTCGCCCGCCAGGGGTCGATGCGCAGTTCCGCAAAGTGCATGAGCGCATAAAGGCCAGCCAGACTGGCCGCCATGGCAAGCAACAGATGCCGTCGCAGAAGCGCCCAGCCCTCACCGGGACTCGAACTCACGACAGCGGGCTCGACGACATCCGCCGTCAGGACAGCAGACAGCCCCGGTGCAATCGCTCCATGCGAGGTCGCAGTCGAGGAAGCGGGGATGGACCACGACCACTGTGTCATTGTCATTTCATTCTATCCAGGCAGACTAGGCGCGCGGATCACCGTGCGCGGCGACCAACCCGAATCTCGATTAAGCGCCCATGAACCATGCCCTGGTGAAATGCGACATCTTTGCATGGCCGCGCGTCTGGCCTGGCCGCCGGACCGCTTTGCCCTTGCGCTTCAGGCGGAGTGAAACCACGTAAGCCCCGTCAACGAGGTAACGTCATCCCCATGAAGAAAATCGGTTTCCTGTCCTTCGGGCACTGGTCCCCATCGCCCTCTTCCGGTGCCCGCTCGGCGAGCGACGTGCTGCTCCAGTCGATCGACCTCGCCGTCGCCGCCGAGGAACTGGGCGCGGACGGCGCCTATTTCCGCGTGCACCATTTCGCGCAGCAGCTGGCCTCGCCCTTTCCGCTGCTGGCGGCCATCGGTGCGAAAACGAGCCGCATCGAAATCGGCACCGGCGTCATCGACATGCGCTACGAGAACCCCTTCTACATGGCGGAAGACGCCGGAGCGGCCGATCTCATCGGCCAGGGCCGGCTCCAGCTCGGGATCAGCCGTGGCTCTCCGGAGCAAGTGATCGACGGCTGGCGCTACTTCGGTTTCGCCCCCGCCGAAGGAGAGAGCGATGCCGACATGGGCCGCCGCCACGCGGAAGTCTTCCTGGAACTGCTCAAGGGCCAGGGCTTCGCGCAGCCCAATCCCAGCCCGATGTTCCCCAATCCCCCCGGTCTGCTCCGCCTGGAGCCGCATTCGCAAGGCCTACGCGAGCGGATCTGGTGGGGATCGGGCGCCGATGCCACGGCCGTCTGGGCGGCGAAGATGGGCATGAACCTGCAGAGTTCCACGCTCAAGGCCGACGAAAGCGGCGAACCGTTCCATGTCCAGCAGGCCCGCCAGATCCGCGCCTATCGCGCGGCCTGGAAGGACGCCGGCCATGCCCGCGAGCCGCGCGTCTCGGTATCCCGCTCGATCTTCGCGCTGATGAACGACCAGGACCGCGCCTACTTCGGTCGCGGTGACAGCAGCGACCAGGTCGGCATCATCGACAACATGCGCGCCGTGTTCGGCCGGTCCTATGCGGCGGAACCGGATCGCCTGATCGAGCAACTGCGCGCCGACGAGGGAATCGCCGAGGCCGATACCCTGCTTCTCACCGTGCCGAACCAGCTCGGCGTCGCCTACAATGCCCATGTTCTGGAGGCGATCCTCACCCATGTCGCCCCGGCTCTGGGCTGGCGCTGAAATCGGCGCCGCACATGTGCCCTAACGCTGTCATCGCCGACAAGATACGGAAAACATAGCCGATTTCTGCAAGGAGCGAGCGCAGGACGTGACCTCGCATGTTTCCCTCGGGAAACGTTTGCATGACTTGTAACGGCCTGCCGCCAAATCGGCTCACATGGACGGCATACCCCCCGAAAGGGGGGCTTGCCGCCTATGTTCACTATACGTCATTTGCTGCCTTGCCCGGCAGGAGATACCGCGATTCACCCCCCCGAGACAGCGGCCAGCAAAGGTGCAGATAAAGGAAGGGTCCTGATCGTCGATGACGATGCCGGGGTGCGCGAAGCACTGTGCTCGCTGCTACGGGTGGAGGGCCATGCGGTCGCCTGCTTCGCCTCTGCGGGAGCACTGCTCGATTCAACACTTCCCGATACGGCCTGCTGCATCGTGGCGGACATGAGGATGCCTAGAATCGACGGGCTGGAACTGCTGGAACGCCTGAAGCAGCGCGGCGAGCCGGTCCCCGTGATCTTCCTGACCGGCTATGCCGACGTTCCGCTTTCGGTCCGCGCGATGAAGGCCGGTGCGGTCGACTTCCTCTCCAAGCCCTGCAACGAGGACGACCTGCTGGATGCGGTGGACCAGGCGCTGGAACGAGACAATGCCCGCCGCGCCGATGCCCGGCAGCGACAGGCGGTAGAGCAGCGCTTCGACACGCTGACTCCGCGCGAACGGCAGGTCATGGCCTGCGTGGTACGGGGGCTGATGAACAAGCAGATCGCCTGGGAGCTGGAGATCAGCGAGATCACGGTCAAGCTCCACCGCTCCAGCCTGATGCGCAAGATGCAGTTGCGCTCGGTTCCCGATCTCGTCCGCGCCTCGCAGGCGCTGGCCCCGGCTGCGGCGTAAGACTATTTACTTCGCCGCCAGCTTCTGAAGACGCCGGGGCAGTTCCGCCGCCACCTTGCGCTGCTGGTGCGGCTGCGCCTTCTTCCAGGAGCGGCACTCCGCCTTGGTCCTGCCGCAGCCGCGGCACCATCCGGTCTTGCCGTCGAACGCGCAGAGTTCGATGCAGGGGGACTTCATGCCGGGTGCATCTCCACGGTCAGGTGGCCCAGTTCGTGGACCGGGCGCAGGCGCTGGCGGATCGTCTCGCCCGAGAGGCCCGGCGCGGCGACCACGCTGACGATCCCGGCATGGACTTCCGGCCCGACGCGCCAGACGTGCAGGTCGGTGATCCGCGCGTCACCCGGCCCTTCGACCAGCTCCCGCATCTCTCCGGCGACATGGGCGTCGGCGGTATCGAGCAGGATCGCCGCCGTGTCGCGCAGCAGGCTCCACGACCAGCGCGCGATCACCACCGCGCCGACGATCCCCATGGCCGCATCCATCCAGACCCAGCCGAGATAGCGCCCGGCCAGCAGCGCGGCGATGGCAAGCACCGAAGTCAGGGCATCGGCCAGAACATGGACGTAGGCGGAACGCAAGTTATTGTCGTGACCATGACCATGGTGGTGATGCCCGCCATGATGATCGTGGTCATGATGGTGATGATGATGCCCATGAGAGTGCCCGCCGCCGAGCAGGAAAGCGCTGGCGATGTTCACCAGCAGGCCGACCACCGCGATCCAGGTGGCGGTGCCGAAAGCGACGGTCGCGGGCTGGAGCAGCCGCAGCACCGATTCCGCGCCGATGCCGATGGCGACGATGCCCAGCAACAGCGCCGAAGCGAAGCCGGCCAGATCGCCCACTTTTCCGGTGCCGAAGCTGAAGCGCGGATCGCTGGCATGGCGCCGGGCGAAAGCATAGGCTCCCGCCGCCACCGAGAGCGCCCCGGCATGGGTCGCCATGTGGAACCCGTCGGCCAGCAGCGCCATCGAGCCGGTCCAGTATCCGGCGACGATCTCGCCCACCATCATCGCCGCCGTCAGCGCCACGACCCAGAGCGTGCGGCGCGCGTTCTCGTCATGAGCCGCGCCGAGGAAGACGTGATCGTGGGTATGTCCCGAAGGATCGATGGTCATGGCAGCTTGTCCTATTTCGAATAGCGGCGGATCACCGCCAGCAGTTCCTCGGCCCCCTCGGCCCGCTCGGCGTCGGTCAGGCCCGGACGCGAGACATGCGCTTCGAGATGCTCGGCGATGATCTCGTCCATCAGCCCGTTCACGGCGCCGCGCACCGCAGCGACCCGGTGGAGCACCGTCGCGCAGGAGGCGTCCCCGTTGAGTTCACGTTCCACCGCAGCGACCTGACCGGCAATCCGGTGCACCCGCGCGATGAGGCTGTCCTTCGATTCGTGGAGATGAGACATACCCATACCCCCTACCCCTATTCTCCGGGGCGTCAAGCATCGCCCGCCGGCACCGTAACGAAGAAATCCGGCTCGGCGGCGCTTGAATGCCGGATTATCCTGCCGAAATAGGCGGTTCGAACCTGGAGGCCGCATTTCGGATGCCCGCGAAGAATCCCTATTACCAAGGCCCCGTCAGCGATCATTTCGACGGCTTGCGGTTCCACAACTTGCGCGATGAACCCGAGACCGATCGCTCGCTCGGCGAAGTCCTCAAGTGGCGGCGCAGCGCGCCCGACAATCCCTGGCCGAAGTCCACGCCGGTCACGCCGGTCGTGCCGGACGCGCGGGTGGACGGCCTGCGCGTCACCATGGTCGGCCATGCCTCGCTGCTGATCCAGATCGGCGGCTGCAACCTGCTGACCGATCCGGTCTGGTCGAACCGGGCCAGCCCTGTGACTTTCGCCGGGCCTAAGCGCGTCAACGTGCCCGGCATCGCGCTGGCAGACCTGCCGCCGATCGACGCGATCCTGCTCTCGCACAATCACTACGACCACCTCGATATCGCCACCCTGAAGGCGCTCCACGCCCGCCATCGCCCGCTGATCGTCACCCCGCTCGGCAACGACACCATCGTCCGCCGCCGCATTCCCGAGGCGCGGATCGCCACCGGCGACTGGGGCGATGCAATTGCCGTGAACCCTGCCGTGACCGCCCATCTGATCCCTGCCCTCCACTGGTCCTCGCGCGGACCGAGGGACCGGCGCATGGCGCTGTGGTGCGGCTTCATGGTCGAGGCGGCGGGCAGGCTGGTCTATTTCGCGGGCGACACCGGCTACGGCACCGGCGCGATCTTCCGCCGCCTGCGCGCCCGGTTCGGCCCCGTGGACCTCGCGATCCTGCCGATCGGCGCCTACGATCCGCGCTGGTTCATGGCCGCCCAGCACGCCGATCCCGAAGATGCGATCCGGATCATGCTCGACCTCGACGCCCGCGCCGCGCTCGGCATGCACTGGGGCACGTTCAAGCTGACCGACGAACCCTGGCAGGACCCCGCCGAGCGCCTCCACGCGGGCCTGCTAGCGCAAGGCATCGATCCGCAGCGCTTCACCGCCATGCTGCCCGCGCAAGTGGCGCAGTTTTGAGGAAATCCGCTCTACCGGCTTGCGTCGACGCCAAGACGCGGGTGCTCGTGCTCGGCAGCCTGCCGGGGGAGCGCTCGCTCGCCGCGCGGGAATATTACGCCCATCCCTCCAATGCCTTCTGGTGGCTCATCGGCGAAGTCCTCGGCGAGAGCAACCTGCCCCAGCGGCCTTACGAGGAACGCCTGCCCCGCCTGCTGGCCCATGGCATCGGTCTCTGGGACGTGATCGAGAGCGCCAGCCGCAAGGGCAGCCTCGACACCGCGATCCGCGACGCCGAACACCGCGACCTCGCCCTCTTCGCCCGCAGCCTCCCCAACTTGCGGGCCATAGCTTTCAACGGCAAGAGCGCCGCCCAGCGCGGCCGCAGGCAGTTGCAGGGCACGACCCTCGCATGGGACCTGATCGACCTGCCCTCTTCCAGCGCCGCTCACGCCAGTCTCGGCCGAGCGGACAAACTCTCGGTCTGGAAGCAGTTGCAAGCCTATCTGGCGTGACTACCTTCGAGGACGAACAAAACAAAGGACACCAAGGATGACGCTGACCGGACGCGAAATGCGCACCCGCATCGACAAGGATGGAACCCTCACGCTTTCGCTGGAGAACGTCGCGGTCGGTGAACCCGGCGACGACGAGGTGATCGTGCAGGTGGAAGCCGCCCCCATCAACCCCAGCGACCTCGGCCTGCTGCTCGGCCCCGCCGACCTCGCCACGCTCACCGCAACGGACGACGGATCCCTGCGCTTCCAGGTCCCCGAAAACCGCCTGCCGAGCGTGGGCGGACGGATCGACCAGTCGCTGCCGATCGGCAACGAAGCCGCGGGCACCGTGGTCGCCGCCGGACGCAATGCCAAGGCGCTGGAAGGCAAGCGCGTCGGCATGATCGGCGGCGGTATGTATGCGGACTATCGCAGGATCGCGGCAAAGGACGTCGTGGCGCTGCCCGAAGGCGCCGAAGCTGCTGACGGCGCGGCGATATTCGTGAACCCGCTGACCGCGCTCGGCTTCGTCGAGACCGCACGCCGGGAAGGCCACAAGGCCATCGTCCATACCGCCGCTGCCTCGAACCTCGGCCAGATGCTCCAGAAGGTCTGCCTCGCGGACGGGATTCCACTGGTGAACGTGGTCCGCTCGCCGGAGCAGGCGCAGATCCTGCGCGAGATCGGCGCCCAGCATGTCGTCAACAGCCGGGACGAGGACTTCACCGAACAGCTCACCGCCGCGATCCGCGAGACCGGCGCGACGATCGCCTTCGACGCCATCGGCGGCGGCACGCTGGGCAGCGACATCCTGCGCGCGATGGAACGCGCCGCCGTGGAAAATGCGAGCAGCTACAGCCGCTACGGCTCGGATACTTTCAAGCAGCTCTACATCTACGGCGCGCTCGATCTCGCGCCCACCACGCTCAATCGCATGACTTTCGGTTTCCAGTGGTCGGTCGGCGGCTGGCTGCTCTTCCCGTTCCTGCAAAAGGCCGGGCCGGAAGTCGTCGCTCGCTTCCGCGCGCGAGTGCTGGACGAACTCACCACGACCTTCGCCAGCCGCTACACGCAAGTCGTCGGCCTCGCTCAGGCGCTGCAACCCGATGTCCTGCGCCAGTATGAGCGCAAGGCCACGGGGGAGAAGTTCCTGATCGATCCCCGGCTGGGATAGACGCTGGACAAGGCTGCATGGAGGATCGAAGACGGCTGCCATGAAATTCAGCCGTTCCGATCTGGCGGACTTCGCCTATTTCCTGGCCATCGCCCGCAATCGCAGCTTTCGCCGCGCCAGTCTTGAGCTGGGGATCAGCGCCTCGGCGCTCAGCCATGCGCTGAAGGGACTGGAAGACCGCCACGGCGTGCGCCTGCTCAACCGCACCAACCGCAGCGTTACCCTGACCACGGCAGGCGAGGCCTTCCGCGACGCCATTTCCGAGCACTTCGACGCCATCGACCATGCCGCCGAAGTGCTCAACCGCTTCCGCGACGCGCCCGCCGGACGCATCCGCCTCAACGTGCCCGAAGACGCGGCGGAACTGATCCTCGCCCCGGTGCTGCCGACTTTCATCGAGCGCTATCCGGACATCGAGATCGACCTCTCGATCGACAACCGCATGGTCGACGTGATCGAGCAGGGCTTCGACGCCGGCATCCGCTATGGCGGCACCGTGCCCGAGGACATGATCGTCCAGCGCATCTCCCCGCCGCTGCGCTGGGTCGTGGCCGGATCGCCTGCCTATTTCGAGCGCTTCGGGGTGCCGGAAATGCCGCAGGACCTCACCCGCCATCGTTGCATGAAAATCAGGCTCGGCAACGACCGCATCTACAATTGGGAGTTCGACAGGGACGACGAAACGCGAGTCATCGCCGTGCAAGGCCCGGTCACGATCGGCAACTCCAGTATCGGCCTGCACATGGCCCGCAGCGGCGCCGCCCTGATCTATGCGGCAGAGCCGACGATCGCGCCGGACGTGGCTTCCGGACGGCTGCGGGTAGTGCTGGACGAATGGGGTTCGATGGGCGGCGCCTTCCACGTCTATTACTCAAGCCGCCGCCAGCTGCCCTCCGGTTTGCGCCTGCTGATCGACCTGATCCGCGAGATGCGCCCCCTGGGCCTGTAAGTCGCTCCGAGAGCTGCAATGATGAATTTCATTCATCGCCTTATTCGACGCGCGCAGGGGTGATCCCCGACGCCTTGGCGCCTATCTGGGGGGCTGCATAGCGGCTCCTGCCGCTTGTCCCCCTCCCCCCGATCTAGGAACAAGCAACGATGACGAAAGCATATGGTGTCGTCACCGAGAACACGCCGCTCGTGGCGCTGGACATCGAACGCCGGGCGCCGGGCGCGCATGACGTCGCAATCGACGTAGCCTATTGCGGCGTTTGCCATTCCGACCTTCACCAGGCGCGCGGCGAATGGGCCGGCACGCTCTACCCCTGCGTCCCCGGCCACGAGATCGTCGGCACGGTCACGGCCGTCGGCAGCGAAGTCTCCGCCTTCAAGGTGGGCGACACAGTCGGCGTCGGCTGCATGGTCGACAGCTGCCAGCACTGCTCGTCCTGCGACGAAGGCCTGGAGCAGTACTGCGAGAACGGCTTCACCGGCACCTACAACGGCACGACCGCCGATGCGCCGGGCCATACGCTGGGCGGCTATTCGCAGAGCATCGTCGTCCGCGACAAGTTCGTGCTGAAGATCAGCCATCCGGCCGAACAGCTCGCCGCCGTGGCGCCGCTGCTCTGCGCGGGCATCACCACCTGGTCGCCGCTACGCCACTGGAACGTCGGGCCGGGCAAGAAGGTCGGCATCGTCGGCATCGGCGGTCTCGGCCACATGGGCGTGAAACTTGCCCATGCTCTCGGCGCCCATGTCGTGGCCTTCACCACTTCGGACAGCAAGCGTGAAGCCGCGCTGGAACTGGGAGCCGACGAAGTCGTCGTCTCGCGCAATGCGGACGAGATGGCCGCGCACGCCAACAGCTTCGACTTCATCCTCAACACCGTCGCCGCCAGCCATGACCTCGATGCCTTCACCGCGCTGCTAAAGCGCGACGGCACGCTGACGCTGGTGGGCGTTCCCGAGCATGCCCACCCCTCGCCGAACGTCGCCGCGCTGATCTTCAGCCGCCGCACGATCGCCGGTTCGCTGATCGGCGGCATTGCCGAAACGCAGGAAATGCTGGACTTCTGCGCGGAGAAGGGCGTCGTCGCCGATATCGAGATGATCGACATCAAGGATATCAACGAGGCTTACGAACGCATGCTGAAGAGCGACGTGAAGTACCGCTTCGTGATCGACAACGCCACGCTGGCGAACTGATCGCTTCCCCTGACGGCCCCCGGCGTTCATGACGCCGGGGCCGTCCTCAGGTGCACAGCTTGCGCTTGACGGCGCGCGCCGCCGGTGTTGAATCCCCCCGTGACCGATGATTCCAAGACCGAAGCCAAGGCGAAAGCCGAGGCCCGCGCCGACGAAGCCGCCGCCATCCGCCGCCGCTGGATCACTCTGGGCGAAGTGCTGACGGTGATCGCCGTCACCATCTCCGGCCTGACCCTCTGGAACAACTGGAGCCAGCGCAGCGAGACCGAAGCCTCCAGGAGCGCCGACGCCCGCCGAGCTTCGACGCGGGCGGCAATGCTCGTGCTCACGGCCACCGGCTCCGGCGACGATCTCGTGTTGAAGCCCGCCTCCGCCGACCAGTCCGTCCAGAGCCAGCGCATTGCTTTCCCGAGCGCGCTCGCCCTGCCGCCCGCCGAAACCACCGGCGAACCCCGGATCGAAGCTGCGTGGTTCGACCGCGCGCTGAAGAAGGCCCGCAAGGAAGCAAAGCTGCCCGACGACAGCCGCGGCGACGAACGCCTGCCGGTCCTCGTCACCACCCGCTTCCTGGTCGACGGCGCGTCGCACGATGACATCGCGATCTACGATATCGGCTACAGCATCTCCGGCCACTGGCTGGGCGGCCACAGCATCACCCTGCGCGGTGTATCGCTAGTCTCGCATGTCGGCGAGCGTCAGGGTCAGGCCGCGCTCGATGCCCGCTGGAAGAAGCTGCTCCCCGCCCAGCCCGCTTCCGACAAGTAACAGGCATTTTCCGAGTCACCGGGTGATTCCACCCGGCTTGAAAATGCTCTAGCGCGCACGCCATGCAAAGACCCTGGCGTACCATCCTGTTCCTCTGGCTCGTGGGCGTGCTTGCCGCCGCGCAACTGGCGAAATTCTCGACGATCGCGCCGCTGCTGCGCGCTCGCTTCGCCCTGAGCTTGCCAGAAACGGGACTGCTGATCTCGTTGCTCGAAGTGGGCGGCGCGACACTGGGGTTCGTGGCGGGACTGGCATTGGGCTGGATCAGTTTCCGCCGCTCGCTGATCGGCGGCATGGCGATACTGGCCGCTATGAGCCTGCTGGAAGCCGTGACGACAGATCCCGCGACGCTCTTCGCGGCGCGAGCGGCGGAAGGTATCGGCTACCTGCTCGTCGTCATCGCCGCCCCCACCGCGATCGCCGCCGTCGCCGACGACCGCAACCGCCCGCACGCGCTGGCCTTGTGGAGCACTTTCGTTCCGGTCGGAATCGCAATCGGCAGCGCCGTGACCGGCAGCGGCGCGGCAAGTCTGGGCCTCGACGGCATCCTGTTTCTCTGGGCTATCCTGCTGGCCCTCGCCATTGCGCCCGCCTCGCGTCTCCATCTCGGCCATGGCGGCACGCGGCGGATCGTGCTGCCCGCTCCGGCAGCCTGGATCTCGACGTTCGCCTTCGGCATCTACACCTTGTTCCTTTGCGCGCTGACCATGCTCTTGCCCAGCTTCCTGACCGAGATCCACGGCGCGACGCTGGGCGAGGCCGGGCTTGTCGCCTCGCTGGCCTCGCTCTCCGCCCTGCCCGCTTCGGGGCTGGCGGTCCTGCTGATCCGGAACGGCAGCCTTGACGCCCGGCGCCTGCTTCTCATCGCCGTTCCCGCGCTGGCGGTAACGGCATTGCTGGTGCCACCGGCCTTCGCCGCTTCGACCGAGCTTGCCGCGACGAGTGCAGTCGTGGTCGCCGCCGTGCTCGTCAGCGGTCTCGTCCCGCCGCTGATGTTTGCCCGGCTGCCGGTCCTGGCCGGTGCGACAAGCCCCCACGACCCACGCATCGCGACGGCCAACGGCCTGCTGACCCAGTTCGGCGCCGGCGGCGCGCTGCTCGGCCCGCCGCTGGGCGGCCTGATCGTCGAGCGCTGGGGCTGGACCGCTCTTGGCGGTGCCGTCGCGGCTCTGGCACTGCTGATGCTCGGATTGCTGGGCCTGTCGGAAGGGGCAGCCAAAAGATGCCTGCCGAAATAGGCCGTACGCATATTGTTTCGAAAAGCTCCGGAATTGCCGGGCAACGCTCTCTTCGGCGGAACAGCTGTAGATAAATTAAGAAAATCTCTTATAAAAGTATTGCGCCGGAATGATTACGGTGTTTGTTATCTATCCGGGCACATTTTCAAAAACAGGCGGGTAGCACATCGACATGCCACAAGAAGCGCTTCTGGAGCTCACAACCGATATCGTTACGGCCCATGTCGGCAACAATGCCGTCTCGGCGGAACAACTCCCGCAACTGATTTCTTCCGTATATGCCTCGCTCGCGAGCCTGGGGGAGACGGTCGAAGTTGTCGAGGAACAGATTTCCCCCGCCGTCTCGATTCGTTCGTCAATCAAACCCGATGCCATTACTTGCCTGGAATGCGGCACGAAGCTGAAGTCGCTGAAGCGCCATCTTCTGACCACGCATGGCCTTACTCCGGACGACTATCGCGCACGCTGGAACTTGAAGCCGGACTATCCGATGGTCTGCAGCGACTATGCGGCCAAACGCCAGGCCCTCGCCGTGGAAATCGGTCTCGGTAAAAAGGGCGGTCGCAAGCCGAAGGCCGGGCCTAAAGCAGACGTTGCAGCCGAAAAGCCGAAGGCGAGGGCGCGCCGCAAGCTCGGCATCGCGACCAATTGATCGAACCGCGAATAGAAATTCATCACAAGTAAAAAGGGGCGCTTCCACAAGGTGTGGAAGCGCCCCTTTTCACGTTTTTCGGAATTCTCAGAACAGGCCGTCGTCAAAGTCGTCGTCATCGAGGTCGAACGGGTCGGAACTTGGCGCGGCTTCGGCGCCGGGCTGGAATGCGCGGTGCACTTCGCGTTCGCGGGCCATCGTATAGCGGGCTGCGATCGTTCCCAGGAGGGCATCGAAGGTAGCTTGCCCCGCCTCGGGGATTTCCGCAGCCTCGCGACCGAGGCCGGAAAGCCTTTCGGCAATCGCCGCGAGCGGGCCGCCCACGTCAGCCTCGCAGTCGATCGCGCCGGTGGTTTCTTCCAGGATCGCGGTCACGGAAACCGCGCCTTCGTCGAGGTCCGAGAGGCCCGAGCGCATGCGTTCGCCGCCCTCGCGAATGCAACCCAGCGATTCCGTCAGCGCCGCCCCGGCGTCGACGGGCGCATCGTCTTCGCCCCCCCGAATGACGGCGGCCGCGGCGGTCAGCCCGTCGAACGACTGGGCGATGCCCGTGGCGATCGTTGCCAGAGTGGCTGCGAAACCGCGAATTTCGGATGCGACCACGGCCAGCCCGCGCCCTTCGTCGCCCATGCGATAGCAGCGCAGGTCGGTGTTCCAGGCCATCTGCTGCACGTCGCTGGTGATGCGGTGGACGGTCGCCAGTCGCTGCGCGAGATTCTCGGCGGTCGTCGAGGCAAGCCCGCTCAGACGGTTCGAACGGGCATCGGCCTCGCGCAACCGCTCGGTGACGCTGGCCACGTCGGCCACGCTGCGCTCCAGCCGGTGGAGGAAGACGCCGTCGCCCTCCCCGTCCCCGCCGTCCCGCAGTTCGAGCAGGCTTGCCGCACTCGGGCCGATACCCCGCAAGCTGCCCGTGAGCAGACGCGATTCCCGCTGGAAGGTCTCCAGGGTGTCCACCGCCTGCGCCGAGATCAGCGCCACGGCATGGTCCGCTATAGCCGCCGCGACCTCGGCCGGAAGATCGCCCGGCGCGGCGATGAAGGCGTCGATATCGACCAGCCCGTCCGCCAGATGCTCCAGCCGTTGGCGGGTGCTGTCGCCGACCTGGAGCGCGCCGAGCGCGGTGCCGACCTGGGCGCGGATATGACGGGCGACTTCGGCGATCCGCTGCGCACGCTCGGCCAGATCGATCTGATGCCGCTGCAAGGCCACCGCATCCTCGGAAAGCTTGCGCGGAACATGCGGGATCACTTGCGTGCATTCCCCGGCCAGTTGCCGCTCCACCTCGAACATGGCGGGCACGGCCTCGGCCAGCCAGGCTATCTCGCGCGAGAGGCCTTCCATTTCGGTTTCGCCAAGGTCCAGCTTGACGAACATGGTATCGGCGAAACCGGAGAAATCGCCCGATCCTGCCGCCGCCACCTTGATGTTGAGCCCGCAGATCCGTAGGAAACTGAGGGTGCGATTGACCTGGTCGATCTGGTGCGACAGCGCCGCGCTGGCCCGCTCGATCGACACGAGCGCTTGCTTGCGCGCGGTCTGGATCGCGGGCAGCTGCATCAATCGGTCGGCAGTGCCGCGCATATTGCCCACAGCGGCATCGGCGGCATCGCGCTCGAAGGCATTGGTCACGTTTTCGAGGGCACCGATCAGGCCCTCGACGATCTCGTAGGCCCGCGCCAGCGCCGTGCCCGCCGCCACGAAGCGCGCGTCGAGGCCCGCGGCGATGGCGGCAATGGCCTCGCTCAGTTCCACCAGCGAAGGTCCGGTTCCGGATACCGGTGCGGCAGGCTCCAGCGCGGCTTCGGGGGAATAGGCAATGTCGGTCATCGGCAATCTCTGTTCTGGGGTATTTACTGGCGTGGCCATCATCGACTGGTCGCCGCCAGCACTTCGCGGGCGATCGCGCCGAGCGGAATCACCCGGTCCGCCGCACCGCGCGCGATGGCTTCCTTGGGCATGCCGAAGACGATCGAGGTCGCCTCGTCCTGCGCGAAAGTGCGGGCACCGGCCTGCTTCATTTCCAACAGGCCCCGCGCGCCGTCGTCGCCCATGCCGGTCATGATGACGCCGACCGCATTCGATCCCGCCGAGCGCGCGGCGGAGCGGAACAGCACGTCCACCGAAGGGCGATGGCGCGAGACCAGCGGGCCGTCCTTGACCGAAACGTGATAGCGCGCGCCCTGCCGTTCGAGCATCAGGTGCTTGCCGCCCGGCGCGATCAGAACATGGCCGCGCAGCACCGGATCGCCGTCCGCCGCTTCCTTCACATCCACTTCGCAAAGGCTGTTGAGCCGCTTGGCGAAAGCGCGGGTGAAATTCTCCGGCATGTGCTGGACTACGACGACGCCCGGCGCATTGGCGGGCAGTGCTTCCAGCACTTCTCGCAAGGCTTCCGTCCCGCCGGTCGAGGCGCCGAGGCAGACGACCATCTCGGTGGTCCGGCTCATGGCCCGGCCGCTCGGCGGGGGCAGCACGGCATCGGCGGTGAGCTTCTTGGCCGGGCCTTCCGGTTTCACCTCGCGCACCGCAGGCCGTCCCCGCACGCGAGCGCGGGAGGCGCCCTTCACCACGTCGCGGATCTGGAGATTGTGCTCGGCGAGATGGTCCGCCACGCCGATGCGCGGTTTCAGGATCACGTCCACCGCGCCCGCTTCCATCGCCTGAAGCAGTGTCTCGGAGCCTTCCTCGGTCAGCGAGGAGCACATGACCACCGGCACCGGGCACTGCGACATCAGCTTGCGCAGGAAGGTGATGCCGTCCATGCGCGGCATCTCGACGTCGAGGGTGATGACGTCGGGCACTTCCTCCTGGATGCGGCGCGCGGCGCTGAACGGATCAGGCGCGGAGCCGATCACCTCGATTTCCGGATCTTCCTGAAGGATCGTCGTCATCGTCTGCCGCACGCTGGCGGAATCGTCGATGACGAGGACGCGGATCTTCTTGTTCGCGAGCATCGCCTCAGCCCTTCCGGAACACGGTATTGGCGACCTGGGTCAGCGGCAGATCGTGGCCGGTGATCGATTCCGAATGGCCGAGGAACAGGTAGCCGCCCGGCTTCAGGCAATCGACGAGCCGGGAGACGACCTGCTTCTGGGTCGACTTGTCGAAATAGATCAGCACGTTGCGGCAGAACACCAGATGCATCG
>Ga0209050_1001073_pt1 | contig 33533 bp, 29 predicted proteins | sample Araplavi_mTSA_r2_FD_184276 | JGI IMG/M metagenome (GOLD analysis project Ga0209050, IMG submission 184276) | Arabidopsis root microbial communities from North Carolina, USA - plate scrape MF_Cvi_mTSA_r2 (SPAdes) (version 2) | ecosystem: Host-associated > Plants > Roots > Endosphere | place: USA... | reverse complement strand
GCCGCTATCGCGGGCAAGCCCGCTCCCACAGGGTTTTCTGCTTACCGACAGGTATCAGGCTTGCAGCTTGAGCCCAGGGGAGCAGGATCAGCTTGATTCGCGCTGACCACAATCTCCGGATCACCGACAGACCTGTGGGAGCGAGCTTGCCCGCGATGGCGGTATGTCAGACACATCAATGTTGAATGTGCTGCCGCTATCGCGGGAAAGCCCGCTCCCACAGGGTTTTCTGCTTACCGACAGGTATCAGGCTTGCAGCTTGAGCCCAGGGGAGCAGGATCAGCTTGATTCGCGCTGACCACAATCTCCGGATCACCGATAGACCTGTGGGAGCGAGCTTGCTCGCGATGGCGGTGTGTCAGACACATGGATGTTGAATGTATGGCCGCAATCGCGAGCAAGCTCGCTCCCACAGGGATATGCGTATACCAATGGGCATCAGGCTTGCAACTTGAGGCCGGGCGCCTGTAACGGATCCTCCGTCAACTCCCGAATGAACAACCCCAGCAACTCCGACTGGCTGCCAATCCCCAGCTTGGCGTAGATGTTCTTGCGGTGAATCTTCACCGTGCCCGGGCTGATGTTCAGTTGTTCGGCCACCGAGGCGCTGGAGTGGCCGCGCAGCAATAGCTGCACAATCTCCTGCTCGCGCCCGGTGAGGATGTGCGCGCCGAAGTGGTCGAAGGCTTCGCGGATCTTGAAGTCCAGGTCTTGCGCCGGTCGCGGTTGCTGGGCCTGACGCAAACGCCAGGCTTCATTGATGACCTGCTCGACCACCGCTTGCGCGCATTCGACGAGCTGCATTTCGTCCCGGCTGAAGGCGCAACTGGCACTGGAGCGCATCAGCGACAACACCGCCATGGCACCACCACCGAGGTCGACGAAAAACGCCACTTCCTCGGCCAGGCCGGTCTGCTGGTAATAGGTCAGGAAGTATTCGCCAAGGTAGAAATGGTCGGGGGCGAACTGGCGCAGACGCCACAGTCCCGGTGCCTGGCCACGGGTGCAGGCCAGGTAGAACGGATCGAGCAGGTAAGGCCCGCACTGGTAGTCGTCGACATACACCGCGCGTTTGTCCGCCGAAAACGTATCGAACAACGCCAGTGGCCGGTGATTGCCTTCATAGACAAACAACACGAAATGATCGACCGGGCAGATTTGCCGCAGCCAGTGGCTCAACCCCGACAGCCGCGCATGCCCGGCAGGCAGGTCGAGCAGGTGGGCGACTCCGGTGGTCCAGAGTTTCAGTTCCTTGGGGCGCATGGCGGCTACAGGCAGAAGAGGATGGCCTTTGGATGCACAAAGTACGCCATGGCGGGTGGCCCCCTGTGGAGCGGGGTGGCGCACGGCAAGGCGTTTGAAAGACGCACCGCATTGGGGCCGGGTGTTACCGAGTGCTACAGGGTTGGTAGCAGAAGTGATCAGCCGGTTGAGTGGTGCTGGACGATCTGGATGAGGTTGCCGCAGGTGTCGTCCAGTACCGCGAGGGTGACCGGTCCCATCACCGTCGGCGGGCGGGTGAAGTGAACCCCGGCGGCGCTGAGCCGGGCATATTCGGCTTGCACGTCGTCGACGCCGAAAAACGTGCAGGGAATGCCGTCCTGCTTGATTGCGCTCTGGAAGGTTTTTGCCGCGCTATGGGCATTAGGCTCCAGCAGCAGCTCGACGCCATCGGGATCGCCCGGGGACGTCAGCGTCAGCCAGCGATGTTCGCCCATGGGAATGTCGTGCTTGAGTTCAAAACCGAGTACATCCCGGTAGAACGCCAGTGCCTTGGCCTGATCATCGACGAGTACGCTGGTGACTACGATTTTCATGGGGTGTTCCTCCTGATGGCCATTCACGCTCCCGAGGGGCGTTTGCCAGTAGACGGCAACAGTATGGTCAGAATTCCCAGCAGCGGCAGGAAAGAACACAGCGTGTAGACGTACTCGATGCCATGGATATCCGCCAGATGCCCCAGCAACGCGGCTCCGATCCCGCCGAAACCGAACATCAGGCCGAAGAACACCCCGGCGATCATGCCGACGTTGCCGGGCACCAGTTCCTGGGCGAAGACCACGATGGCCGAGAATGCCGAGGCGAGGATGAAGCCGATGATCATGCTCAGCACGCCCGTCCAGAACAGGTCGACGTAGGGCAGGGCGAGGGTGAACGGCGCTGCGCCGAGGATCGAGAACCAGATCACCCGCTTGCGGCCGATCCGGTCGCCGATCGGGCCGCCAAAGAAGGTGCCCGCCGCGACGGCACCGAGGAACAGGAACAGGTACAGCTGCGAACTGGCCACCGACAGGTCGAATTTCTCGATCAGGTAGAAGGTGAAGTAACTGGTGAAACTGGCCATGTAGAAGTATTTGGAAAACACCAACAGCGCCAGCACCACCAGGGCGAAGGTCACCCGCCGTTTCGACAGGCCGTGGGTGGCCTGGCTGCCTTGCTTGAGCTTGAACAGGTTCAGGTGATTGCGATACCAGCGGCTCAGGCCGTACTGCACGAGGATGGCGAACACCGCGAACAGGCCGAACCAGGCGACGTTACCCTGGCCATAGGGAATGATGATCGCGGCGGCCAGCAAGGGGCCGAAAGCGCTGCCGGCGTTGCCACCGACCTGAAAGGTCGACTGCGCCAGGCCGTAGCGACCCCCCGAGGCCAGGCGCGCCACCCGCGAGGTTTCCGGGTGAAAGGTCGACGAGCCAACCCCCACCAGCGCCGAGGCCACGAGAATCGCCGGGAAACTGCCGACCATCGACAGCATCAGGATACCGATCAGGGTGCAGACCATGCCGGCCGGCAGTAGCCACGGTTTGGGATGACGGTCGGTGTAGAAGCCGATCCAGGGTTGCAGCAGTGAGGCGGTGAGCTGGAAGGTCAGGGTGATCAGGCCGACCTGGGTGAAGCTCAGGCCATAAGTGGCCTTGAGCATCGGGTAGATCGACGGCAGCACGGCCTGGATCAGGTCGTTGATCAGGTGCGCCAACGCACAGGCGCCGATCACGCGCATGACCAGGGGGCTGGCCTGGCTGGCGACCGAGACGGCGGGTGAGGGCGAGCTGAGGGTGGTGGTCGACATGGGCGGGTTTCCGGATAAAAAACGCGAGCCGCGAACGCAAGGCGCAGCCAATTTCAGGGTTCGGCGTTATCCTATGGCCCACAAAGTCGCCCGTCTCGCGCAACTCGGGCACCGACCATCGCAAAAAGGGCGTCATGATCAAGCCATTGCAAACATTTCTTGCGGAGATCGACCAGGGCGGCTGGAGCGTTCGCAGCAGTGCGACCGACTACCCGGAAAACTGGTTTATCGCGCCGCATTCCCATGAAAAGCATCAACTGATCTATGCCATCGAAGGCGTGATGGTGGTGCACGCCGCCACCAGCCAATGGACGGTGCCGCCGAGCCGTGGCATCTGGATGCCAAGTGGGGAAGTGCACTCGATTCGCTGCGTGGGGCCGATCAAGATGCGCAGCGTGTTTGTGCACCCCAACGCAAGCCCGGACCTGCCCGGCGAAACCCGCGCGGTGAGTGTGTCCGCATTGCTCAGTGAGCTGATCAAGGTCTCGGTGGATTTCGATTTCAATGGCGATCCGGACTCGCGGGAAGCCCGGGTGCTGCGGCTGATCCTGGATGAACTGACGATCCTGCCGACCTTGCCATTGAACCTGCCGCAGCCCACCGATCAACGGATCAACCAGATCTGTAGCGCGTTGCAGCAGGACCCAGGCGATGGCTCGACCTTGTCGGACTGGAGCGCGCGGTTGAGCCTCGACGCCAAAACCATCCAGCGCCGCTTTCGCAAGGAAACCGGCATGACTTTCGGCCAATGGCGCCAGCAAGCGCGACTGCTGCTGGCGCTGGAACGCATCGCCGTCGGGGAGAAGATCATCGACATCGCCGGGGAGCTGGGGTACGACAGCCCGAGCGCGTTCACGACCATGTTCAAGAAGCAGTTCGGCAAGACACCGAGTGATTTTTTCAAGTGAGGCGGCCGCCCGTGGGACGGCCGCTTGATGCCTGAATCCGCTCAGGATCCTTGCGGTGTTTCACCCCGGGTCAGTCGGGCATTGATGTCTTCGATGACCGCCGGCAGATCGACGATGGTGTCGATCAGGTAGTGCGGGCGGGAGCCTTCGAACATCTTGACGATGCGGGCCCGCTCACTGTCCAGCCTGTCGGAAGGCAGGGCCTTGTATTGCTCGTAGGTCAAGCCCAGGGCATTGCCGGAACAGGTCAGCGCGACCGTCCACATCCCGGCGGCACGGCCTTCGAGAATGCCGGGCCAGGTGTCGTCGACCTTGACGCAGGCGGCGACGTCGCTGATCCCCAGGGCAATCACGTTGGCCAGGGCCTGGGCGGGGTAGGGGCGGCCGTTCGGCACCTCGTCGGTGGCCACCACATGGTCCGCCACGTAGCCATTGTGCCGCGCCAGTTCGACCACTTTTTCCATGACCACGGCCGGGTAACCGGAGCAGGAACCGATTTTCAGGCCCTTGTCGCGCAAGGCGTCGATGGTGTTCAGCGCGCCGGGTATCAGGGCCGAGTGCAGGGCGATTTTCTCGATCTGCAGTGGCATGAAGCGCTCGTAGAGTGCGGTGACATCGTCATCGGTCGGCAGGCGGTCAAACACGGCACGGTAGCGCTCGGCGATCTGCGGCTGATTGCACAGGGTGCGGATGTGATCCCACTTGCCCATGCCCATCGGGCCCCGGGCTTCTTCCAGCGAAACGGCGACGCCGAACTCGGCAAAGGCTTCGACGAAAATCTGCGTGGGGGCGAAGGAGCCGAAATCGACAACGGTGCCGGCCCAGTCCAGGACCACGGCTTGCAGTTGGGTCGGTTGTTGGTAATTCATGGTGTTTCTCCATTTTTTGTTGTGGGCAGGCCGTCCCTCCTGTCGCCAGGAAGTAGGCCTGTGGATTGCTCAAGGGTGAGACGAAATCAGGTGGCCGGCGTTGGGCTCGAGTCGAACAGCTCCGCGATCATCGGCCGGTTTCGGCGAATGCCCAGGCAGCACAGGTGGTAGTCGATGGAAAACGGGTGATTGACGAAGGTGATCGGTTTGGTGCCGGGCGTTTCGGCGTACTCGACGGCCGAGACGAAACCGATACCGATGCCCTTGGCGATGGCATGGACGATGGCCTCGCGGCTGTTCAACTGCATGACGCAATTGAGGGCGACGCCCAGGCGCTTGCAGCTTTCCTCTACCAATTGGCGAGTGCGGGAGCTTTTTTCCCGCAGCACCCATTTCTCTTCGCTGATCTGCTCGACATGGACTTCTTTCTGCCGGGCCCAGGGATGGTCCTCGCGCACCACCGCAATGATCGGGTAGCGCCGGTAAAGCTGCGTGTCAAAACGCTGGTCGAATTCGGACAGGGCCAGGATCGCCACATCGATATCGAAGTTGAACAGGCGATCCAGGGTCTCTTTTTCCGGAGAAAACGAGGTTTCCAGCTCGATGTCCGGGTGCCGCTGCATCAGTTCGTAGGTCAGGTTCATCGCAATGGGCGGGGACACCGCGCCCAGGCGCAGCATGCCGGTCTTGCGTTGCTTGAAACTCTGCAGCAGTTGCACGGCTTCATCCTCCTGGCCGAACAGGCCCTGGGTGATCGCATAGAGTTGGTGCCCGGCGGCACTCATTTCGATAAAGCGGCCGCGGCGATGGAACAGCTCCACGGAAAACTTCTTCTCCAGGGCATTGACCTGCTCACTGACCGTGGGCTGGCCGACGCTCAAATACTCGGCGGCGAGGGTGAAGCTGCCGGTTTTGGCCACCGCATGAAATGAACGTAGCCACTTGTGGTACTGGTACATAGACGATCCTGTTCCTGAGCCGCTGCCACTGATTCAATCTGTCCAGCCAGGCAATCAACGCCTGATGAACAGCGCTACCGACGCGCTGCAGAGACAGGCAGCGGTGACCACGATGAAGATCAGCGAGGTGTTGCCGGTACTGTCGAGCATACTGCCGATCAGCGGTTCCGCCAGGCCGGCGAACAGGTATGACGAGAAGTTCATCACCCCGGTCGCCGTGCCGGCGCGCTTGGCGCCTACCAGGTCCGGGCACAGCGCCCAGAAGCTGGAAGCGGGGCCGTACACGAAGAAACCGCAGAGGAACAAGGCCACAAGGCCGGTCGCGCTGTGGGGGGCAAGGGTCCACATCCACAAGCTGGTGGCTGCACCGAGGAACATGTAGAGCATGATCGCCAGGTAGCGTTTGGAGCCGAACAGCTTGTCCGAGATCCAGCCGTTGCTCAGCGCACCGATGGCCATGCCGACCGGAAGGGCCACGGTGATCCACTTCGGATCGATCATGCTGTCGCCGCTTTTCCAGTTGGCGCCCAGAAAGTGCACCGGTACCCAGACGATCAAACCGTAGCGGGCAGCGTTCTGGAACCCCAGGGACACGGCGGCGATGATCAGGCGAAAGTTTTTCAGAACAGCCTTGTAACGCTGCGCGGAAGTTTCGACTTCGCCATGGGCCACTTCATGGCTTTTGTCCTCGGCGTTGGCCACACCGGTGTCGGCCAGCGGTTCGAATCCCAGGTCTTGCGGACGCTCGCGGGCCACCAGGTAGAAGATGATGCCGCCGGCCAGCATGAGCAACACGGGCAGGCGAAAGATCCAACGCCATTCCAGATGCATCACTTCCAGCACGACGATCGAGGTCACGTAGGAAAGCACCGACGCGCAGCCGGCCGCGAACACGTAGAAGCCGTAGACCTTGCCGCGTTCACCGGCGCTCCACCAGTTGGAGATCAGCCGGCTGCCCGGTGCCCAGCCCAATGCCTGGAAGTAGCCATTGATGCCCCAGGGCAAAATCAACGCGGCAAAGTTACTGGCGAAGCTCGTCACCCAGTTAGCGCCGCACGACAGTACCGCGCCCAGGGTCATGATGCGTCGGCCACCGAATTTGTCGGCGAGGTTGCCGTTGATGGCCTGGCCAATGGCGTAGGCCCAGAGCATGGCGGCCGATGCCCAGCCAAGGTGCTCTTTGGTAAAGCCGAACTCGGCCTGGATACCGGGGATGGCGAAACCGAACGTTTGTCGCCCGGTATAGAAAAACAGATAACAAAACATGGCTGCCAGCAGCATGCGCCACTGGGCGACGCGAAACGATGCGCTGTGTACGGCGAGACCTGGCATGGTTTGGGCACGATTCATGATCTTTTCCTTATTCTTGTTCGTTCCCTGCGAGTTGCGTCGCAGGGTGCACTCTTTTTCAGGTGCGGCAGGAAATCGTCGCGGCTCGTTACGCCGCTGGCAGTGTAGTGTCTTGGGGGCTGTCGAGCCCTAGGCCGCTCGTGAGCCGATGAAGTTCTTGCCGCGTGCGCCCTGCAGGGCGAAGTCGATCATGGCTTGCGCCTCTTCGGCTGTTACGCCGTAGTCGGCGAACTCGGTTTTCACATCCAGGCTGTGCAGGAAGGCGCGCAAGCGGGCCTGGGCTTTATCCAGGTCTGGCCCGAAAACCCGTTGCAGGGTCTTGTCGCGCGTTGCGTCGTGGCCCCAGGCGAGGCCCAGTACCAGTGGCAAGGTGAAGGAGCAGGCGATGCCATGGGGCAAGCCGTAGTGCAGGGTCATCTCATAGGAAATGGAGTGGGCCAGTGCGGTCTTGGTGTTGGAGAACGCCATGCCGGCCTTGAGTGCGGCGAGGGCCATCCGTGAACGCAGTTCCTGGCTGGACAGGTCACGCCGCAGCAAGGGCAGGCATTCGAGGATGTCTTCGATGGCAGAGATGGCGAAGGTGTCGGAAAGCGGGTTGGCGTTGATGTTCCAGATCGATTCCAGTGCGTGGGACAAGGCATCCAGGCCGGTGGATACGGTGACGCCGGCCGGCACTGTGAGCATCAATTGCGGATCGATGATCGCGACCTTTGGCCAGGTGCAGTCCAGGTGCAGGGAATACTTCTTGTGGTTGGCCGCGTCCCAGATCGTCGCCCAGGGCGTGACTTCACTGCCGGTGCCTGCCGTGGTCGGGGCTGCGATCAGCTGTTTGCTGCGTACCGGAACGAAGGGTTTGCCGGTGGCCAGCAAGGCGAGCAACTCATCGAAGCGGCCTGACTCTGTGCCGACAATCAGCGCCTTGGCCGTGTCGATGGCACTGCCACCACCGACGGCAATCACCGCATGGCAATCCCCGGCTTCCTGCCAGAAGCGTTCATAGGTCGCGCGCAGTTGTGCGACATCGGGATTGGGCTGGACATCTTCGATCACGTAGACCAGACGTTCGCCCAGCAACGCTTGAAGGCGATCCACCAGCCCCAGGCCACGGGCTTCGGGAAAGGTCACGACGGCAACGTTCTGGTGTTCGGTGATGGCGGCCAGCTCTTGCAGGCTGCCCCAGCCGAAACGGGTATCCACTGGGTTGTGAAATCGGGCGGTCATGGCGGGTCCTTGGTTTTTGTTGTTGGAAGTGACGCCATGCTCGCGGTCCACGCACTGCTGCACAAATCGATAATTCGCAGGTTTGAATCGGCTGGGCCGATAACGGCCGAAAAACAAATGTGGCGAGGGAGCTCGCTCCCGCTGGGTCGCGAAGCGGCCCCCTTTAGGGGACGGCTGCGCCGTCCAGCGGGAGCAAGCTCCCTCGCCACAGGTATGGCTATGGGTTTCTGTTCGGTTCAGACAAACAGGCGCAACAGTATCGTCGCCAGAATCACCGTCGAAGCCCCGCCAATGCGTGTGGAAATCTGCGCGAACGGCATCAGCGACATGCGGTTGGACGCCGAGAGGATCGCCACGTCTCCGGTGCCGCCCAGGCCGCTGTGACAGCAGGTCACGATGGCCGATTCGATGGGGTACATCTTCATCAGGTTGCCAATGAAAAAGCCGGCCACGGTCATCGACACCACCACCGAGACGCACACCAGCACATAGCCGACCGAGAACACTTTCACCACGCTGTCCAGCGGCACGTAGAGCATGCCCAGGCCGATCATGACCGGCCAGATGAAGGCCGACGACACCAGCTTGTAAAAGGTGTTGGCGCCTTTCTCGAGTTTCTCCGGCAGCACCCGAAGGTACTTAAACAGCACCGCCACGAGGATCATCATCACCGGGCCGGGAATGCCCACGACTTTTTCCAGCAGGCCGCCGAGGACGAAGAACGCGCAGATCACCAGGACCCCGGCACCCATGACGCGGAAGTCTACAAGGGAACCGGTGTCTTCCTTGACCTTGAATTTATCGTTCTCGTCCTTGGCGCGGATCAGCGAACCTTCGCCATTGATGTTCGGGCGTTTGAGGGCCAGGCGCGCGAGAAAACCGGCACAGATGATCGCCGCGATGTTGCCGACCACGGCGGCGGGCGCCAGTTGCGCCACGTAGATATCCGGAGTGCCGCCGAGGATCGACGAGTAGGCCAGCGACAGGGGCAGAATCCCTTCACCGATTCCGCCGCCAATGATCGGCACGATGATGAAAAAGAACGTGTGGTGAAAGCTGTAGCCCACCAGTTTGCCGACCAGCAACCCGCTGGCAACGGCGGCCAGGGTGCCGACGAGCAGGGGAATGAACATCCTCAGCATGCCCTGGACCAGGATGAAGCGGCTCATCCCCAGAATGCTGCCGACCACCAGGCTGGCGATCACGAAGTACAGGAAGTTGGCTTCCTTCATGAGCATTTTGGTGGCGTCGATCGTCGCCGGCCCGAAGAAGCCGTAGAACACCAGGATCGACGGCAGCATCAGGCACAGGATGGCGCCGCCGCCGATTTCCTTGAGGATCGGCAGGCGCGAGCCCAGTTGGCCGAAGAACACGCCCATGGTCATGATCACGGCGAGCCCGCCGATCATGTTCTTGGGCAGGAAGCCCAGATGGGCCGAGAGATAAACGATGACCGCGATGCCGAGAAAGATCGGCAACGGGATGACGCCGATTTCGTAGGCGCAGAGGCTGCGCAGGCGTTGCACGAAACCGCTGTCGGGGGCGTTAAGGGTTTGCTCGTAGGGCTTGTTCATGTCGCGCTTTCCTCATGTTGTTTTTATCGAGGATTCAGAAACCATGGTTGGCCGGGGATGGATTGCCACTCGGTAGATCGATGCTATCCTTCGCGAATAACGCGATAAACAGCAAAAGTATGAGGCGTATGAACACGAATCGTGATCAATTTCCCTTGCCTGAAGACCTCAAGGTGTTCCTCACCGTCGTGCGCAAAAACGGCTTCGCCAGCGCCGCCGAGGAGCTGGGGTATTCGCCGGCCTACATCAGCAAACGCATTTCCGTGCTGGAAACCACGCTCTCGACCCGCCTGCTGCACCGCACGACAAGACGCATCGCACTGACCGACGACGGTGAGCGGGTGCGGGTGTGGGCGGAGAAGTTACTGGGTGACTTCGATGATTTCGTCGGCGAAATATCCGAGGCGCGGCAACAGCCCATGGGCTCGTTGCACATCTGCAGCAGCTTCGGTTTTGGCCGCAACCATGTGGCGCCGGCCATCTGCGAGCTGTCGCAGACCTATCCCAAACTCGAGCTGCGCCTGGACGTGTTCGATCGCGTGGTCGATATCGTCGGCGAGGGCTTCGACCTGGAGATTCGCGTGGGGGATGACCTGCCGGGCCAGCACCTGGGGCGCAAACTGGTGAGCAACCGGCGGGTGCTGTGTGCGACGCCCGAGTACCTGGAACGGCGTGGTGTGCCGCAGTCGCTGGCTGACCTCAAAGACCACGATTGCCTGGTGCTCAAGGAGCGCAACAACGCGTTCGGCGTGTGGAACCTGACGAAGGATGGGCAAGAGGAATCGGTGCGTGTCAGCGGGCCGTTATCCTCGAACAACGGTGAGATCGTGTTGCAGTGGGCCTTGAGTGGCGGCGGGATCCTGTTGCGCTCGATGTGGGATGTGAAGCCGATGCTGGAGCAGGGGCGACTGGTGCAGGTGCTGCACGAATACACCCAGAGCGCCAACGTGTGGGCGGTGTACCCGACGCGGCTGAGCCAGTCGGCCAAACTGCGGGTTTGTGTTGAGTTTCTCGAAGAATATTTTCGTCATCTGTCTCTGTAGGAGCGAGCTTGCTCCGCGATGGATTCAAGAGCGCCGCGTTTAGCCAGTAAGCACGCGTTATCGTTAACGACCATCGCGAGCAAGCTCGCTCCCACAGGATCCTTATCAGACCAGCCAGGGATTGTTCCGCCCGTTGCAACGTGGTGCCAATGGCATCCAGCCCCAGCAGCGTCATTATCCTCTGTAGGAGCGAGCCTGCTCGCGATGGATTCAAGGGCGCCGCGTTTAGCCAGTAAACACGCGTTATCGTTAACGACCATCGCGAGCAGGCTCGCTCCTACAGGATCCTTATCAGACCAGCCATGGATTTTCCGCCAGGTGCCGGGCTTCGAACTGGCGAATCTGTTCGGCCCGTTGCAACGTGGTGCCAATGGCATCCAGCCCCAGCAGCAACGATTGCTTGCGCAGTTCATCGATCTCGAACGGGATCACGTTGCCGTCCGCCAGTTCGATGGTTTGCTCCGGCAGGTTGACGCTGATTCGAGCCGTTGCCGGGTTGCTGGTCAACGCGGCAATCTGCTTGAGTTGATCCTCGGTCAGCTGAATCGCCAACACCCCATTGCGCTGGCAATTGTCGTAGAAAATGCCGGCGAAACTGGTGCCGATCAGTGCGCGGATGCCCACTTGTTTCAGCCCCCAGACCGCATGTTCGCGGCTCGAACCACAGCCGAAGTTGGCACCCACCACCAGAAACGCAGCCTCGCTCCAGGCCGGTTGGTTGAGGATGAACCCCGGATCGGGTTCGCCGGACTCAAGGAATCTCAAGTCAAAAAACAGGCCCTTGTCCAGGCCCTTGCGATCAATCCCTTTGAGGAACTGCTTGGGCATGATCACGTCGGTGTCGATGTTGGCGGCCAGGAGCGGGGCGGCGCTGCCGCTGACGATAGCGAAAGGTTGCATGGTTCAAGCCTCCAGCGCGAAGGTGCGCACGTCGGTCAAGTGCCCGGTAATCGCTGCGGCGGCGACCATGGCCGGGCTCATCAAATGGGTGCGCGCACCGGCGCCTTGCCGGCCTTCGAAGTTGCGGTTGGTGCTTGAGGCGCAGCGATCACCAGGGGCGAGCACGTCGTCATTCATGGCCAGGCACATCGAGCAACCCGACTGGCGCCATTCAAAACCGGCGTCGAGGAAGATCTGCGCCAGCCCTTCGTCTTCGGCCTGGTCACGCACCATCGTCGAACCGGGAACAATCATGGCCCGCACATGGGCCGCCACCCGTTTGCCGCGCACGACGCGGGCGACATCGCGCAGGTCCTCGATGCGCGCATTGGTGCACGAGCCGATGAAAGCGTGGCTGATCACCACGTCGCTGAGCGGCATGCCCGGCTCCAGGCCCATGTAGTTCAAGGCGCGTTGCATGCCCTGGCGCAGGATCAGGTCCGGCTGCGCGGCCGGGTCCGGCACATGCCCGCCCACTGGTGCGGCCTGATCGGGGCTGGTGCCCCAGGTGACCATGGGTTCGAGTGTCGCGACATCCAGAGTGACTTCGCGATCGAACACCGCACCTTCGTCGCTGTGCAGGCCGCGCCATGTTGCGACGGCCTGTTCCCACAGCTGGCCCTGGGGTGCGCGGGGCTTGCGTTGCAGGTAGGCGAAGACCTTGTCATCCGGGGCCATGAACGCGCCTCGGGCGCCAGCCTCGACGGCCATGTTGCAGATGGTCATGCGCGCTTCGACGCTGAGGTCGCTGATCGCCGGGCCGGCGAACTCGATGGCGTAACCGGTGGCGCCCGAAGCGCCGATTTTCTCGATCAGGGCCATGATGATGTCCTTGGACGTCACGCCAGGCCCGAGCAGGCCATTGACCGTAACGCGCATCGTCTTCAGGCACTTGTAGACCAGGGTCTGCGAAGCCAGCAGGTGTTCGATTTCCGAGGTGCCGATGCCGAAGCCGAAGGCACCCAGGGCGCCGTAGGTGGTGGTGTGGCTGTCGCCGGCGGCAACGACCATGCCGGGCAGGATAAAGCCTTGTTCGGGGGCCACGACGTGCTCGATGCCCTGGCGCTTGTCCAGCACATCGAACAGTTCGATGCCGAAGTCGCGGCAGTTTTCTTCGAAGTAGGACACCTGACGGGCACCGCCGGCGTCCGGCATGGCGGCAACTCGTGTCGGCGCCGTGGGATTGACGTGGTCGACCACCGCCAGCGTCGCGCTCGGCCGCCAGGCTTTGCGACCTGCGTCGCGCATGCCGCTGAAGGCTTGCGGGCTGGTGTATTCGTTGGCGACCTGGCGGTCGATGTACAGCAGCACGTGGCCCTGATCGTCGAGGGCGCAGACGGTGTGACTGTCGATATGTTTCTGGTAGAGCGTTCTGGGGCTGTGCATGGTGTGGGCTCTTGTTGTCATGCGAGATCACGGAAACGTACCCACAGCATATTCGTCGCCATTCCTGCATCAAGCGCCATTAAGTGAAGGCATTGAATACGTTGTGTGAATGATCGATGGCTGCCCGGCGTAAAGAAATCACCTGGAACACTGGGGAAAATGCCGTAATCGATGGGGTGCTTCTCAATATCCCACCTGCGGGGGTTGCCTTAGGCTGTGGGCTTTGGCAAATCGATGGGCGGAGTCGCTATGCGTTTTTTTGAATTGATCACTTTCACCGTGCGCGTGCGCACGGTGGCGCAAGCATTGGCGCAGATCGAGGCGGCGCTGGACGACCCGAAAGTCGGCGGCACGTTGGTAGGCTGCTGGGCCTCGGAGATCGGCCAGTTGAACCAGATTGCTGTGCTGCGCGGCTATGGGGACGAACACCTCAGGCAGGCGGAGCGCGAGCGTTTCCTGCTGGGGGGCGGGGCGTTTGGAATCAACGAGTTCATCACAGACCTGCGCATCGAAAACTACACGCTGTTTCCCTTCCTCGAACCCTTGAGCGCCGGCCCGCACGGTCCGTTCTATGAGTTGCGCGTCTACGACCTGATCAGCAGCGGTTTGCAGCCGACACTCGACGGCTGGAGCAGCGCCATTGAAGCGCGGACCAGCGAACAGTATTCGCCGGTGTACGCGGCGTTTTATGCCACCGACGGCGCGCTGCCGCGCTATCTGCACATCTGGCCGTGGGCCAGCCTTGAGCAGCGCTTGCAGGTGCGCACCCAGGCGGTCGCCGACGGCGTCTGGCCGCCGGAAAACTCCGGCCCGCAACTGCGCGACATGTGCTCGACGATCTACCTGCCGGCGCCGTTCTCGCCCTTGCAGTGACGGGGGCACGGCTCGACTAGCCAGGGGTGAATTCAAGATGGTTGAATAGCGCTCCCCAAGACGTCGAGACAACACAGTGCTCAGAAACGTGACGGACATGGATTTGCGCCTGCTGCGCATTTTTTCCATCGTCGTGAAATGCGGTGGGTTTACCGCGGCCCAGGCCGAGTTGAACATGAGCCAGTCGAACATCAGCACGCACATTTCCGGGCTGGAAAAGCGCCTGGGCTACCGCATCTGCGAGCGCGGGAAGGGCGGGTTTCGTCTGACCGAAAAGGGCCAGCGCATTCTCAAGGCGTCGTCGGTGATGTTCAGTGCGGTGGACGCCTTTCGCGACGAGGCACAGGACCTGGCGGGGCGGTTGGTCGGCGATCTTCATGTGGGCCTGGCCGACAATATCGCGACCTTGCCGACGGCGCGCATCGATGCCGCCATTGCGCGGTTCTATCAGCGTGAGCACGACATGCACCTGCACATCTTCGTCAATTCGCCGACGGAGTTGGAACTGGCGGTGATTGATGGGCAACTGGACCTGGCCATTTCGTACTTCAGCCGGCCGTTGCCGACCTTGACCTATCAGCCACTGTACTCGGAAGAAATCGGGGTTTTCTGCGGGCAGGCGCACCCGTTGTTTGACGTGGCGTCGCCGAGCCTGGAACAGCTCCAGGCCAGCGACTGGATTCGCCACGGTTTTCTGCCGGTCGATCAGGTGCTGCCGATTGCACCGGATCGCGCTTCAGCCACCGCCTACCACATGGAGGCGGTGGCCCATGGCGTGCTGGCCGGGACCCATCTGGGTTATCTCCCGGCGCACTACGCCCGGCCGTGGTTACAGAGCGGGCAGATGCGGGCGTTGCACCCCTTGAAGCTTCGCTACGAGGTGCAGCACAGCATGATCACCCATGTCGGCCATCCGCAAAGCGAAGCGGTTCGCGCGTTTATTGCGGACTTGCTGGCCGAGCACGGCGTGTAGCCAATCAGCCCAGGCAGCGGGTGACGTGCTTGACCGACTGATAGGCCGACAAACCCCACGGCCCAAGTTCGCGGCCGATGCCGCTGCCCTTGGTGCCGCCCCACGACGTTTCGACGAACACGGCCTGGATCGAGTTGATCCACACATGACCGACTTCCAGCGCATTGGCGACACGTTCGGCACGTTCCAGGTCGGCACTGATCACCGTGGCGACCAGGCCAAAACGGCTGTCGTTGGCCAGCGACAAAGCTTGCTCCTCTGAACTGAAGCGATGGCTGCACAACACCGGGCCAAAAATTTCTTCACGCCACAAACGGCTGTTCAACGGCACGTCGGTGTACAGCGTCGGGCAGACGAACCAGCCCAAATCAGGCAGCACGTCGACACCGGCCGCACAGTGCAGGCCTTCGGCGCGGGCGATGGCGAAGTACTCATTGACCTTGTTCCATTGCGCCTGGCTGGTCAGCGGGCCCATGTCAACTTCGCCAGTGAGCGGGTTGCCCACGCGCAGTTTTTCCAGGGCTACTTTCAAGCGTTCGGTCAGCGCATCGGCGATGTTGTCCTGCACCAGCAGGCGCGAGGTGGCCGAGCACATCTGGCCGGCGTTCCAGCAGATGCCGGCGACGACCCATTCCACGGCCTGATCGAGGTCGCAATCGTCGAACACCACGATGGCCGACTTGCCGCCCAACTCCAGGGTGACCGGCCGGCAGTGGGTGGCGCTGCTGCGCATCACCTGGCTGCCAACGGCATTGCTACCGGTGAACGAGAGCTTGTCGATGCCGGGGTGATTGCTCAACGCCGCACCGGTTTCAGCCTTGCCACCGACGATGTTGAGCACGCCCGCCGGTAAGCCAAGTGCCTCGGCGATGTGGCCGTAGGTCTGTTCGATCAGCGGGGTGATTTCCGAAGGCTTGAGCACTACGGTGCAACCGGCGGCCAGGGCCGGTGCAAGCTTCCAGGCACTGGTGACCAACGGGAAGTTCCACGGCACGATCAAGCCGACCACACCTACCGGTTCCAGGCGTGTGTGGGAGGTGAAACCGGGCACGGACAGGGCCACTTCACGGCGCTGCTGATCCGTGAGTCCTTCGGCAAGGCCAGCGTAATAGGTGAAGGTAGACACCGCGTCGTCGATGTCGACGACCGCCTCGTGATGCGGTTTGCCGTTGTTCTGCATTTGCAGTGCGATCAGGCTTTCGCGGCGCTGTTCGATCTGCTCGGCGAAGCCACGCAGGTAGGCGGCGCGTTCGCTCGCGCTGATGTTGCGCCAGGCAGGCAGCGCCCGGCGCGCGGCGGCGATGGCTTGATCCACTTGTGCCGTGCTGGTGGCCATGAATTCAGCAAAGGGTTGGCCGAGGGACGGGTCGAACACGGTAATCAGCTCGGCACCTTCACCCGCCACCCAGTGTCCGTCGATGTAATGTGCGTGGGTCATGCGGATACTCCTGGCAGGACGCCCTTGACTGCGTTGCGAAAGATCTGGCTGTAGTCGGCGGCGCTGAGGACGCAGGCGTTGGTGTCGGAAGAAGAAATGTCGGCGAGCGCTTGTTCCCCGACCCAGTCTGCCGCCTTGGCGTCGAGGCCGATTTCCTCCAGGCAGTGGGGAATCCCGAGCCGTTGACGCAACTCCAGCACCCAGTCGAGGAAGCCTTGGAAGTTCGCCTGCGGCAGTTCCAGGTAGCGGGCCAGCCGTGCGATGTCCGGGCTGATGGTGTCGCGGTTGGCGATTAACACGTAGGGCAACAGGATCGCGTTGAGCAATCCGTGATGCTTGTGATAACGCGCACCCAGTGGATGGGCGAGGGCATGCACGCCGCCCAGGCCTTTCTGGAACGCCACCGCTGCCATGGCCGAGGCCACCAGCATGCCTTCGCGGGCGACCAGGTCCTGGCCATTGGTGTAGGCATTGAGCAGATGCTGCTGGATCAGGCGAACACCTTCGACGGCCACGCCGGAGGACATCGGGTGATACAGCGGCGAGCAGAAGGCTTCGATGTGGTGGGTCAGTGCGTCCATGCCCGTCGCGGCGGTCAGCGCTGCTGGCAGGCCGCGGGTCAGTACGGGATCGAGGATCACCGTGGCCGGGAGCATTTCCGGGTGGCTGATCACACGCTTGATGTTCAGTTCACTCTGGGTCAGCACGGCTTCGCGACCCAGTTCGGAACCGGTGCCGGCGGTGGTAGGCAGGGCGATCAGGCGTGGCAGGTTCAGGCGTGTGAAATCCGCCAGGCTCGGGTAGTGGGCCATCACTTGCGACCACTCGAAGCGCACCAGGCCTTCAGGGTCGACGGCCGCGAGGCTGATGCCTTTGGCAGCATCCATCGCGCTGCCGCCACCGAGGGTGATCAGCGAATCGTGTTGCCCGGCGTGGTAGGCGGCAACGCCACGGGCCACGTCGCCCATGCTCGGGTTGCTGGCGAGGTCGCTGAACACCGCGAATGGAATCCGTGCCTCGGTCAGTCGGGCCTTCAGCAGCGCCAGTGGTTCCAGTGCGAGCATGCCAGGGTCGGTGACCAGCAGCGGGTTGCGCATGCCCAACAGGTTGCAACGCTCGGCCAGCAGGTCGAGCGCGCCCCGCCCACAGAAAATTTCTGTAGGGTAATTCCAATAGTGAACAGACATTTGAAACTCCGGATCGGCGAGGCCCATCAACCGTGGGCCTCACACAACAAGACAGGGGGTGTTATTCGGTGCGCAGTTGTGGGGTGGCGGTGCGCAGATACGGCTTGGCCCAGACCATGTAAAGCAGGCCCAGTACTGCCAGCACCGAGAACACCAGGATTACCGCCCACACCTGGAACCACGGCGCGCCCGGTGGTGCCAGCGATTCCCTGGGCCAGGCAACGTTGATGGCTTCGAACACCAGCCACACGAACGCGACAACGTTCACCAGTAGCCCCCAGCGGCCGAGGCTGAATACGCCAGGTTCGGGTTTCCAGCGACCACTCAGGCGGGCGAGCAGGGCGCAGGACACGACGATCAAAAACACCACGAAGAAGCCGCCGCTGCCAAACGCAATCAGGGTGCCAACGGCGGTCGCGTTCAAGCCCAGCGCCAGGCCGAAACTGGCAAACAGGGTGCTGAAGACCATGGCCGCGAACGGCACCTTGCGCTTATCGACCTGACGCAACAGCGCCGAGGCCGGCAGGATCGAATCGCGGGCCATGCCGAACACGGCGCGACCGATGTAGGTCTGCACCGACACCACACAAGCGATGAACGCCACTAGCACGATGCCCACAAATGGACGCTCCGACCACGCACCGAAGGCGTCGACGACGGCTGGGGTGACCGGGTCGATGATCTGCCCCGAGACCATGCCGGCAGTGTTGGTATAGGACAGCGTCACGGCGAACGCGGTTAGCATCACGGTCAGGCCGACCAGGATCATTGAACGCAGAATCGCACGCGGCGTTGAGGTACGGGCGTCGGCGGTTTCTTCCGACACTTGCGAGCAGGCATCAAACCCGAGGAACGCCCAGCCACCGACCGCCATTGCCGTCAGGAAACCGGAGAAATACGAACCGTCAGCGTTGCCGGTGGCCGGCAAGCCTTCCAACAGCAACGACAACGAATGGTTGCGGAAGAACAGCAGCAACAGCACGCCAATGCCAATCGAGGCAATGGCTTCGGCGACGATGCCGGCGTTGACGAAATGCTTGAGCGGGTTGATCCCGAACAGGTTCACGCCCAAACCCACCAACAACAGCACCGCGCCACAGAACACCTGGGCATTGGCCGACGGTGGCTCACCGGTGAAAAACAGCCACAACCAGAAACCGCCGAGGTAGGCCACGGTGGTCAGCGAAGCCAGCGCCGAGGCCAGGTACATGAAACCGGTGAACCAGGCCCAGCGGTCGCCGGCCAGGCGCTTGACCCACTGGTAGCAACCACCGGCCAGCGGGTATTGCGAGGCCAGTTCGGCATAGACCAGTGCAACGAGCAATTGCAGCGCCAGGCACAACGGCACGATCCACACCCAGGACGGCCCGGCGCTCATGGCGCCCAGGGACATCACCGAATAGATACCCACGACCGGCGACACTGTGGCAAAACCCACCGAAAACGACGACCAGAGGGACAAGCCGCGATGCAGTTCCTGGGCATAACCCTGGCTGTGCAGCAGGTTTTCATCGGCATTTTGCCGTGAGGGGGAGGAGGTCATTGATCACCTCCAACACAAGCGCAACGACCGGCACGCAAGCGTGCGAACGTAAATGACATGGGAATTCCTTGGGTCGGCAGACACATTGTTTTTAGGATCGCCTTTTAATCAGGCTTACCGACGAAACGGGCTCCTGCGGGGAGGAGTGGGGGCAAGCTTAAATCAGCCAAACATTGGGAAAAATTCATATGTTTGTAGGCTGACTTCTGGATTATTAAATGTTTACCGGGGGGCCGCTGCGCGGCCCAACGGGGGCAAGCCCCCTCGCCACAGGGCTCGTGTTTAAAAGGCGTCAGGGTTACTTCATGAAAGCTACAAGACCTTGCGCCGTTGCCTACGGTTACCCCAGAATCCGCCGGCTTGTGCGTCGTGGGCCTTGGTTCTAACGTTTGCGTGTCGTTGCCAATTCAGCGACCAGGCTTGGAACCCTGACGTATAAACGACGCATGTTGCCCTTCATGACATATGCCTGCACGCTGTTAAGTGTGTGCTCCGTTATGGCGGCTGTGCGCGGGAGACCTTAGGGTCTGCCGGGTTCGTTTACCCCGGGTTCCAACCTGCGTACAGCTGCCACCCTTCGCGTGGAACCGAATGGTGCAGCTCCATCAGTAAACGAGGATGTGCCATGTTCAAGGTAACTCCCAATCCGCCGGACGCCGATCCGACATCCCCCTACGAAAGCCCCGATTCAAAAAAACTCCACGAAGCCGCCGAGCGCGCGCTGGCCTTTCACTTTCCCTCAACCGCTGACATCAAAGCCGCGCCGCGCACTCCCAGCCACCTGTTCACCGTTGACCCCGAAGCCACGACCGAAACGCTGGTGGTGTATTTGGTGGAGACGCTGGCGTCCGTTGATGTGATGGTGCATCAACTGGTGGACCACCTGGACGGTGGGTCGCGCAATGCGCTGCTGGGTATTTCCAACAGTGTGATGCTGGCGGAGATCACGGCGAACCGGGTGTTGGATCAGATTGACCCGCCTGAGTAGGTCAATGCTGATGCGGCGGTCCTTTTTGGGGCCGCTGCGCGTCCCAGCGGGACGGTGCGGCGTTCCGACAAGCTCCCTCGCCACGGGTTCCCTGTTCGGGCGGTAGTCAGGTGGCTGCCACTGAATTTCCCAGTCCATCCGTGCCTGTGCCAGCCTATTCCGGTATAGCCAAGGTCTATTTCATTCGCTTCCTGGTATTTAACTCAGTCCTGAACACGCAGTTTCAGTTGCGAACCGGATTCCCGCCTCAGTGCAACGCCTGCTCGTCCAGGTATTCATTCAGGCACTCGATGAACGCCTGATGCTTGCGCGTGTGGCGCCGGTGCGCCGGGTAAATCACGTGGATTTTGCGGCCGAACTGCTCAGGGTCGAGGTCGGCATCGGGCAGCAATTGCACCAGTTCGCCGCGGCGGATGTAGGGCGCGGCGCTCCATTGCGGGCAGAACTGCAAACCCCGGCCGGCCAACAGGGCGCCCAACAGGAAGTCATAGTTGTCGCTGCTCAGGCGCGGTATCGGCTGGGCGATGCGTTTGCGTTCACCCTGGTGTTCGATCCACCAGTAATGCGGATTGAGCGCCGGGTGACGAAACAGCAGCCAGTCATGTTGATTGAAGGTGTGCGGTTGAACCTCCAGCGGGTTGCGTTGCAAGTAGCGCGGGCTGGCGCACAGGAGGATGCGGTTGGCGGTCAGCGGGCGCGTGATCAGATCGGGCAGCTCTATCGGGCCATCCCGCACGGCCAGGTCGAAACGGCCTTCGACCAGGTCGACGAACTCATCGGTCAGCACCACGTCCAGGCGCATCTGCGGGTAGCGCTCCAGAAAGCGGCAGCACACCGCATTGAGAAAGGCCGGTGCGAACGAGGGCGGGGCGGTCACGCGCAACAGGCCATACATTTCCCGCTGCAACTGGTCGATGTCTTCCCGGGCTTGTTCCAGTTGCGTCAGCACTTGCCGTGAACTGGCGAGGAAAATCTCCCCGGCCTCGGTCAGGGCGATGCGGCGCGTGGAGCGCTCGAACAGGCGCGTGCCCAACTCTTCTTCCAGATGGGTGATGGCCCGGGTCAGGGCCGAGGTGGTCTTGCCCAATTGCGAGGCGGCGCGGGTGAAGCTGCCCTGGTCGGCGGTTTCGACAAACATCGCGATGGCGCTGAGTTGGTCCATTCAGTGTTTCCTGTTTGGAAAGTATGTGTTGCCTGCGCCGAGTATTCTTTACCGCTGCCCGGTTCGCTAGTCTCTCGGCATTCATACAAGAAAAAAGGTGCGGGACGATGAAGCGAATATTCCAGTCGGCGTTGGCCATGGCCATTGGTCTTTCCTCTATGGAAAGCATGGCGGCTGCCGATCTGATTTTACATAACGGCAAAGTCTTTACCGCCGAGCAGGGCAAGGCGCTGCAACAGGCCGTGGCGGTGGAGGACGGAAAAGTCGTCAAGGTCGGCAGCGACGCCGAGGTGCTGGCCCTCAAGGACCCCGGCACGCAGGTCATCGACTTGCAGGGCAAGGTGTTGATGCCCGGCTTTATCGACACCCACAGCCACGCGGTATTTGGCGGCGTGAAGCTCAAGTCCGCCGACCTTGAGACGCAAATGCTGCCATTCGATGAGCTGGAGCAGCGCTTGCGTGAGTGGCGCGACAACGGCAAGGCCCGGCATGGCGACATCCTGGTTGTCGGTGGCGCACCCTCGACCTACTGGAGCCAGGTGGCGGAGTTCGAAAAACGCTTCAACCAGGGTGAATGGGCGGACACGCCGATCCTGTTCGTCGGTTGGGATTACCACACCGGCTGGGCCAACAAGGCCCTGCTCAAGCGCGCCGGTATCGATGCCGAGCGGGTCAAGGCGCTCACCGGCGAGGCGGTGGCGACCATCGGCCACCATGACGACAACACCCCCAACGGCTTCGTTGCCGATGCCGGTTTGTCGGCGGTGATGTCGCAACTGCCGCCGGCCAGTCTCGAGCAACTGATCGGCGCTGCCGAGGCGGCCCGCGATCTTTACCACAGCCTGGGCGTGACCGCCCTGATGGACCCGGCGGCCAACGCGGTGCCCGGGGATGCGTTGTTCGACTTCAAGCCCACGGTGAAAAACGTCGGGGTGCTGCCGGCGTACAAGGCGTTGGCGGACAAGGGTGAACTGCGCCTGCACGTGGCGGCCTTGATGGTCGTCAACCCCAAGAGCAAACCCGCCGACCTTGAGGTCATGGAACAGGTGCGCCAGCAGTTCGCCGACGTCGATAATCTGAGCCTGCCGGGCATCAAGGTGTTTGCCGATGGCGTCGCCGAGTTTCCGGCACAAACCGCGTCGTTGCTGTCGCCCTACAAGAACTCGCTCAAGGGCGGCGAACTGCTGATCGACCCGGCGCACTTCGCTGAGTTGGTGGGGGCCGCCGATGCCCGCGGCTGGCTGGTGCATGTGCATGCCATCGGTGATCGTGCGGTGCGTGAAACCCTCAATGGCATCGAGCAGGCGCGTCGCGAGGGGCACAACAAGGTGGCCCACTCCATCACCCACTTGCAGATGGTCAACCCCAAGGAATTCACCCGCTTCAAGCCGCTCAATGTCATTGCCTCGATGCAACTTTACTGGGCATCGGCAGACGAGCTGAGCATCGATTTGCTGCAGCCTTACATCAATGCCATGCAATTCCAGTTCATGTACCCGGCGCGTTCGCTGCTCAAGAACGGCGCGACCATTTCCGGGGCCAGCGACTGGCCGGTGTCGACGCCGGATCCGTGGAAAGCGATCGGGCAAGCCATCAGCCGCAAAGGCCCCAAGGGTGTGCTGAACCAGGCCGAAGCCATCGACCGCGAGACCATGTTCTACGCCTACACCCGCAACGCCGCCAAAACCATTGGCCTGGAACAGCAGATCGGCTCGCTGACCCCGGGCAAGCAAGCCGACATGATCGTTGTCGATCGCGATGTGTTCAGCGCGCCTGAAACGCAGCTGGCTGACACCCAGGTACTCAAGACTTACTTCGCCGGCCGCGAAGTCTACAGCCGCCCGTAACTCCCCCTGTTCGCCCACCCTTTGCCCAGCCGGCAAGGGGAGGGCGAAGCCTTGCCTAATCAATAATAAGAAGGGACCCGACACATGCATCGCCCTGCATTGACCCTGTTTGTCGCCTGCACTTTTTTGCCGCTGGCCGCCCACGCCCTGACACTGACCGATGACCTTCAACTGATGCTCAAACCGGCGGTGGTCAGCGACTACCGCAGCCGGGGTTTGTCACTGACCCTTGGCGACCCGGCGGCGCAACTGGATGCCACACTGCTGCACAGCAGCGGTGCCTACGGCGGGGTCTGGACCTCGAATGTCGATTTCGGCCTGAACTATAAAACCCGATTGGAGCAGGATTTCTACGCAGGCTTTTTCAAGCAGATCACCGATGACGTCAGCCTTGACGTGGGTTACCTCAAGTACACCTACGCCAGGCAATCGGATTTCAATCAGAGTGAGGTCTACGCCATCGTCAAAGCCTATGGCTTCAAGTTCGCCAGTTACTACTCCAACGACTTGCAGACTTACCTGGGCAAGGACCAGGACACGCTCTACACCTGGCTCGGCTACAGCTACGCGCTACCGGCGGACACGGGGTTGGAGGTGCGCTATGGCCGTTTCGATTTCAAGGATGACGTGTTCGTGTCCGGCAGCGGCGATACGCGCGGTGACTATCACGAATGGGAAGCGCGGCTGACCCACAGCGCGGTGGGGGTCGACTGGGCGCTGGCGTACATTGACACCGATCTTTCCACGCACGAGTGCACCAGCTACTACGGCTATGGTGACGTGTGCACCGCCACCGTGGTGGTCAGCGCCAGCAAGACCTTCTGATCAGGGCGCGGTACTTCCTGCTCCCTGATCCGGAAAAGGTGCGCTTTTAGAACCGATCCAGCCGGTACGGCGCCGTCGCTGGCAGGCTGTGGGGCTGGGTGTCGGTCAAGGGCGAGGCCATTTGCGCGATCATCTCTGCCGTGACCGCCGCCTGGGTCAACCCCAGGTGCTGATGGCCGAAGGCAAGCAGGACCTTGCCGTCGCACACCCGGTCGATGATCGGCAGGGAGTCGGGCAGGGAGGGGCGGAAACCCATCCATGGCGTGGCGGCTTCTGCACTCAGTTCACGCTTGAACAGGCCTTTGCTCAGGCGATGCAACTGCCAGGCGCGCTCCATGGTTGGCGGGCACTCCAGGCCGGCGAATTCAACGGTGCCGGCCAGGCGCAGCCCGTCTGCCATCGGCGTCATGATGAACTTGCGCTCCAGCGACGTGACGGCGAACGGCAGGCGCCCGTGTTCGTGGGGCAGCATCAGGTGATAGCCGCGCTCGGTGTCCAGCGGCACCTTCTTGCCGGTCAGCGTGGCCGTGAGTTTCGCGGAATGCGCGCCGCAGGCGATCAGCACCTGGTGGCTGGTGAGTCGGCCCTGATCGGTGATCAACGACACGCCGTGTTCATTCAATTGCCCGCCCTCGACCCGCAGCTTGAGGAACTGCACGCCGCTGCTTTTAGCGGCGCGGACCAGTTCGCCGACCACCCGGAAGGGATCGAGAAAATGCCCGGTGCGCGGGAAGAACAATCCACCCTGGATCTGCTCGCTCAGTTGCGGCGCCGCCTCGCGTACCGCCTTGGCCTGCCAGAAATCCACTGGCACCTGCTGCTGGCGCATGCGCACCTGTAGCGCCTCGATGGCCTGTTGCGAGTCGGCGCGCTCGAACACCAGCAACGAGCCGTCTTCCTTCATCAGTTCGGGACGGTCGATCGCCTGCAGCAAGCGCTGCCAGGCACCCAGGCTGCTTTCATTGAGCGCGCGGATGCCGGCCACGGTGCGCTGGAACGGCGCCGGGCGCAGGTTCAGCAGCAGGCGTGCGAACCAGGGCAAGGCCCGGGGCATGTATTTCCAGTCCAGGCGCAGCGGGCCCATCGGGTCCATGAGCATGGCCGGCAGGCGTTTGAGGATGGACAGGTCGGCGATGGGGAACACCTGTTCCGTGGCCAGGTGCCCGGCATTGCCGAACGAGGCGCCACGGCCAGGCTCCTGTTGATCGATGACCACCACCCGCCGGCCCTGGCGCGCCAGGCGCAGGGCGCAAGCGACGCCGATGATGCCGGCGCCGATCACGGCAACGTCCGCCACTGTATTGGGGCTGTTGAAAAGGGAGTCGTTGGACATGGCCTAGGCTTCTCTCTGGCCGTCGAGCAGGCGACGCAACTGCAACGGATTGTCGTGCTTGAGCGCGGCCGGCAGCAAGGCGTCCGGGAAGTCCTGATAGCAGACCGGGCGCAAGAAACGCAGGATGGCGGCGGTGCCGACCGAGGTGCTGCGCGCATCGGATGTCGCCGGGAACGGGCCGCCATGGACCATGGCGTCGCACACCTCCACCCCGGTCGGCCAACCATTGACCAACAGGCGCCCGGCCTTGCGTTCCAGGGTCGGCAGCAAGGCGCGGGCGCTCTCCACATCGCCGTCGTCCAAGTGCAGGGTGGCGGTCAATTGACCTTCAAGCTGTTCGATGACCTGGCGGATTTCCTCGTCGCTGGTGCATTGCACGATCAACGATGCGGCACCGAACACTTCCGCCTGCAACGCCGGGTTGTCGAGAAAGTCACGGGCCTGGGTGACGAACAGGTGGGCCTGGCACTGGTTAGGCGTTTCGCCCCGTAGGCCCCTTGCCACGGTTTGCGCGTGTTCGGCCAGCGAACCGACGCCGGACTCGTAAGCGTTGAAGATGCCGGGGGTGAGCATGGTCTGCGCCGGGCTGTTCTGTAGCAGTTGCGCAGCTGTCTTGATGAACCGCTCAAGGTCCGGGCCCTGGCGGGCAATCACCAGACCTGGGTTGGTGCAGAACTGGCCGGCGCCTTGGGTGAGGGAGGCGACGAAGCCTTGCGCCAGTGTTTCGGCTCGCGATTGCAGGGCCGCCGGGAACAGCAATACCGGGTTGATCGAGCTCATTTCCGCATACACCGGGATCGGCTCGGGCCGCGCCTGGGCCGCGCTGCACAAGGCCATGCCACCGCTGCGTGAGCCGGTAAAACCCACGGCCTTGATGCGCGGATCGCTGACCAGGGCGATGCCCACTTCGCGGCCGGAGCCGAACAGCAGCGAGAACACGCCTTCGTGCAGCCCGCACAGTTTGACGGCGCGAGCCAGCGCCCGGCCCATCAGTTCACTGGTGCCGGGGTGCGCGCCATGGGCCTTGACGATCACCGGGCAACCGGCGGCCAGCGCCGATGCGGTGTCGCCGCCGGCAACCGAGAAGGCCAGGGGAAAGTTGCTGGCGCCGAACACTGCCACCGGGCCGAGCGGGACCTGACGCTGACGCAGGTCCGGGCGGGGCAGGGGCTGGCGTTCCGGCAGTGCGGAGTCGACCCGTACATCCAGCCACTCACCGGCCCGCACGGTGCGGGCAAAGGTGCGCAGCTGCTGGCAGGTGCGGCCGCGTTCACCCTGGATGCGCGGGCGTGGCAGGCCGGTCTCGGCCACGGCGCGGTCGATCAACTCATCGCCGAGGGCTTCGATTTCACTGGCGATGGTTTCGAGGAATTCGGCGCGGGCGTCCAGGGATGTCGCGCGATAGCTGTCCAGGGCACTCCACGCCAGGGCGCAGGCCTGCTCGACGTGTTCGCCGCTGCCACCGTGATAGGCCGGTTCGAGGGGCAGATCAGTGGCCGGGTCGATGCCGCGGATCGCTTCGCGGTTGCCGGTGATGGCCTGCTGGCCGATCAGCATGTTGCCTGTCAGAGTCATGGTGTTTCCTTAAAAAAATTGGGCGGTTCCGTCAGCGAAACAACGGGGCTCCAGGGGGTAATGCCGATCAGTCAAGCCGAGCCCCTGTGGTGAGGGAGCTTGCTCCCGTCGGGCAGCGAAGCGGCCCCAACAAATGGGCCTGCTGCGCAGTCCAGCGGGAGCGAGCTCCCTCGCCACAGGTGATCAGCGCTGGTCGATCCCTTTATTGATCGGCATTAGGCTCCATGGGACGAAAACAAAGGCGGCGCACCCTGGCACGCCGCTGTACAGGCCGGACGTCAGGCGAAGTCCTGCTCCGCCGACCACTGCTCGTACCACTGGCGGAACAGCGCGTACTGGTTCTCGGCATAACGACGCTGGGCGTCGCTGAGCGAGTCGGTTTCGTTGAAGTGCAGGCTGTATTCCTTGTCGCCGTTGAGCACCATCAGGTGCTTGTAGTAGAGCACCAGGTCGCAGCCTTCATCGAAGGACGACAGCACGGCGAGTGCCGATTCCAGTTCCCGGGCCTGGCGACGGGCCTTGGCATCACCCTTGGCCGCTTGTTTGCTCAAGGCCACCAGGCGCAACACTTCGCGCGGCAGTGCGTTGCCGATGCCGGTGATGGCGCCGGTGGCGTTGCAGTTGACGAAACCGTGGACCACCTGGGTGTCGACACCGACCATCAAGGTCACGTCATCGTCCTTGGAAGTGATGTGCTCGGCCGCATAGCGCAGGTCGGCCGCACCGCCGAATTCCTTGAAGCCGATCAGGTTCGGGTACTCGCGGCGCAGTTCGAAGAACAGGTCGGCGCGGGTGGCGAAGCCGTAGTAGGGGCTGTTGTAGATCACCGCCGGCAGGCCAGGAGCGGCCTGGAGGATCGCGGCGAAGTGGGCTTTTTGCGCGGTGGCCGAAGCGCCGCGGGACAGCACGCGTGGGATGACCATCAAGCCATGGGCGCCGACCTTGGCCGCGTGTGCCGCATGGGACACCGCTTCGCGGCTGTTGACGGCACCGGTGCCGACGATGGTTGGCACGCCAGCGGCCACCAGGCGCGCCACGCCTTCCTGACGCTCGGCTTCGGTCAGCAGCGGCCAGTCGCCCATGGAGCCGCAATACACCACGGCGCTCATGCCGATGTCGATCAGCTCGCGACCCTTGGCCACCAGTGCGTCGAAGTCCGGCTTGCGCTGGGCGGTGCATGGGGTCATCAGGGCAGGGATGCAGCCAGTGAAAATGTTATCGCTCATTGTGTTGTCACTCCTTGAAGCGTTCATTCAGATTTAGGGAAGAGGCGTGGGGCTCAGATGCCCCACGCAAAGGGATCCTGCTCGTCGATCAGCAAGGTGCTGTCGGCGGTCATGTAGGCGCGGCCGGTGATGAACGGGATGATGCGTTCGCCTTCCCATTCGAAACGGCCGACGAACTGGCTGGCGGTGATGCTGGCCTGGACCCAGCGTTCACCGGCGGCGAGTTTTCCGTCGGCCGCCAGGCACGCCAGTTTTGCGCTGGTGCCGGTGCCGCAGGGTGAGCGGTCGTAGGCCTTGCCGGGGCACATGACGAAGTTGCGGCTGTCGGCGTGGTCGTCCTCGGCGAACAGTTCGATGTGGTCGATCAGCGCGCCGTCTTCACCGTGGATGCCCTGATCCTGGAGGGCCTTGAGCATGGCCCAGGTGTACTCGGTGAGGAACTCGACGTTGTCCATCTGCAACGCCTGACCGTGGTCGGACACCAGGTAAAACCAGTTGCCGCCCCAGGCGATGTCGCCGTAGACACGGCCATGTCCGGGCACGTCGACCGGCACCTGGTGGCGGTAGCGGTAGGCGGGCACGTTGCGCAGGGTGACGTTGCCGTCCTCATGCAGCGTGGCGTTGACCGGGCCGACCGGCGTATCGATCTTGTGCTCGCCGGGCTGGATGTGACCCAGGTAATGCAACGAGTTGACCAGGCCGATGGTGCCGTGACCGCACATGCCGAGGTAGCCGGCGTTGTTGAAGAAGATCACGCCGCAAGTGGCATCCGGCGACACCGGTTCGCAATACAGCGCACCCACCAGCACATCGTTGCCACGGGGCTCCAGCAGGCAGGCGCGACGCCATGGGTCATGCTGCTCGCGAAAGGTGTCGCGCTTCTCGGCCATGGTCCGGCCAGCCAGCTGGGGCAAACCCGACATCACCAGGCGAGTCGGCTCGCCGCCGGTGTGTGAGTCAATCACCTGTACTTTTTTCATGAATCTATCCATTCGAAGAAGGCGTTAATAGCCGGAATCTCAACGTGAAGTCTGGGTCGCCGCGCCGATCGGACGTTGGCCGCCGGGTGCCTGGGTATAGGCTGGTTCGGTTTCGCTTTCCGCATCCTCGTCGTCCAGGCGAATCAGATGCGCCGGCACGCCGGTGGCCGCGCCCCAGTAGTAGATGCCCATCGCACAGGCCGCCACGACCAGGGTGTCGAAAGGGTGGGTGAGTACGCCCATGCCGCCGAAGCTGCCGAGCCAGGACAGCACGATGGTCACGGCGTAGAAGCCGATCAGCCATGCCGAAGAGCGCACTTGCTGGGCCAGACTCAGGTGTTGGGTCGGTACGAAACGACCGCACAGCAGGTAAATCACGAACATCAGGATCTGCAGGCCGAGCAGCCAGGACACGGTGCTCCAGCCCGACCAGTAGACGATCAGCGCGGCGATGATGAACGACAGCGGACCCAGCACGCCCATGCGCTTGACCTTGAATGGCCGCGGCATGTCCGGCGCATTGCGCCGCAGGGCGGCCACCGACACCGGGGCCACGGCGTAGCTCAGCACCAGCGCGGCGGAGACCACGTTGATCAGGGCTTCCCACGAAGGGAAGGGCAGGGTCCAGAACACCGACAGGGCAAAGGTCAGCCACAGTGCCGGACGCGGGATGCCGGACTTTTCGTCAATGCGGGTGAAGACCTTGAAGAAGGTGCCGGTCTGCGCCCAGCCGTAGATCACTCGCGGGGTGGCGTTCATGTAGATGTTGCCGCAACCGCTGGGGGAGATCACCGCGTCGGCCACCACCAGATAAGCCAGCCAACCCACACCCAGTGCCAGGGCGATGTCGCGGTAGGGCAGGGCCAGTTCCTTGGCGACGCCGGCCCAGCCGTTGGCGAGCATTTCGGTGGGCACGCCGCCGAGGAATGCCACTTGCAACAGCACATAGATCGCGGTGGAGAGCAGCACGGAGAGGATCAGCGCAATGGGAATGGTGCGTTGCGGATTCTTCACTTCGCTGGCCACCGAGATGATCGGCGTCAGCCCCAGGTAAGCGAAGATGATGCCGCCGGCGGACACCGCCATCTCGACACCGGACAGCCCGAACGGCATGAAGCCCTGGGACTGGAAGTTCTCCGGTTTGAAGAAGGTGAACAGTACGCCGATCACCAGCAACGGCACGATGAACTTGAACATACTGATCAGGTTGTTGGCCTTGGCGAAGGTTTTTACGCTGTAGTAGTTGAGCATGAAGAACAGGCACAGCAGGCCGAACTGCACCAGCCAGCCAAGCGCCGTCGGATTGCTGGAACCGGCCTGGGTCAATGCGGGAAACCACGCCGCGGCGTACTGGCGCGCGGCGACCACCTCGATGGCCACCAGGCTGGAAAACGCGATCAGCGTGATGAAGCCCATCAGGTAGCCCAACAGCGGGCCGTGGGAGTAAACCGGGTAGCGAATCACACCGCCGGCACGGGGCAATGCGGCGCCGAGTTCACAGTAGACGATGCCCAGCAGCAGCACCGCAAAACCGCCCAGCAGCCAGGAAAAAATCCCCGCCGGCCCCGCGATGGCGGACACGTGACTGGCTGCGAACAGCCAGCCGGAGCCGAAGATCGCCCCCAGTCCGATAAACGTAAGGTCTATCAACGAAAGTTGTTTTTTGAACTTGCCTTGGCCTGACATGGCATCGCCTTCTTGTGAGTTATTGGATAGGCAGGTGTGCACTTCAAATCGCCCTGATCGGTTTTGCCGGGGAGGGCGGTGGCCATAGAGTGAACTTGGCGGCGTGCTCGCGATTGATGTTTTGCTTGGGTGTCGATGACGAAATCAGCACAATGGAAACTGTCTGATTTTTGCGAGGGGCCGGTGGATGACTCAGGATGCGTTTGCGCTGTTGTGCCAGGGCGACGACTCGAACCGCCCCGAATCCATCGAGCAACTGCTGGCAGGCGTAGCGCTTCTGTTGCCCATGCTCGATGTCATTCCGAATGCGGCGATCTTCATCAAGGATGTGCAGGCGCGCTATGTCATGGCCAACCGCACGCTGGTGCAGCGCTGTGGCTTGAAGCAGCTCAAACCCTTGCTGGGGAAAACCAGCGCCGAGGTGTTTCCCGAGCAACTGGGGCCGGGTTACACCGAGCAGGACCGGCGGGTGCTGGAGCAGGGTTTTGTCCTGGAAGACCAGCTGGAATTGCATCTGTACGGCAGCCGCGAGCCAGGCTGGTGCCTGACCCATAAGCGACCCTTGTATAACCGCCGCAATGAAATCATCGGTCTGGCGGGCATCTCAGTCGACCTGCAATCGGCCAGTGACACGCACCCGGCGTACCAGCGCCTGGCGGCGGTGGACGAGCACATTCGCGCGCATTTCAACCGGCGCGTCACCCTTGGCGAGCTGACACGCATCGCCGGGATTTCCGTGGCGCAACTGGAGCGCTACTGCAAACGCGTGTTCCACCTGACGCCGCGGCAAATGATCCAGAAGGTTCGCCTGGAGCATGCCCATCGACTGCTCCACACCGACCTGCCGATCACAGACGTCGCCTTGCAATGTGGCTATACCGACCACAGTGCCTTCACCCGGCAGTTCAAGGCCTTGACCGGTTTCACCCCGCGCCAGTACCGCCAAGCCACCGGTCTTGAGCAGGCGAGCGCTGCGGATTAGCGACGCGCCGGGAATGGCCCTGTAAACTGGCGGCGCAAAAGGCGCTCGCCTTACCCTTTCAAGCAAGAGAACTTCCAATGGCAAACCACGACCTGACCTTTACGCCTGACCTCGATGCCGATTCGATTTCCTCCGACGTCGTCGGTTTCGCCGGTGTGCTGGTCTCCACCCAGATCCCCACCCGTGCCGACGGCAGCCTGGAACTGGGCGACATCACCCTGCAAAGCGAATGCACCCTGCAAGCGCTGAAGGTTGCCCTGGAACGTGCCGGCAGTTCCATGGACCGCGTGATGCACCTGACCATCTACCTCACCGACATGGCCGACCGCGCCGCGTTCAACGAGGTCTACAAGCGCTACTTCGCCAAGCCGTGGCCGGTGCGCGCTGCTGTCGGGGTTGCCTCGCTGGCGGTGGAAGGCATGCGCGTGGAAGTGACCGCGATGGCGGCCAAGGCCTGATCGCTGCGATACGCACAAAACCCCTTGTGGGAGCGAGCCTGCTCGCGAAAGCGGTGTGTCAGTCACCATCAACCTTGACTGTCATACCGTCTTCGCGAGCAGGCTCGCTCCCACAGGGGATGTTGGACGTGGGCTGAATTTTTGGTCTACGCCGATCGAATGTAGGAGCGAGCTTGCTCGCGATGAACACAAGGGCGACGCGTGCATACAGAATGCCCGCGTCATTGTTAACGTCCATCGCGAGCAGGCTCGCTCCTACAGGGATTGAGGCGGGTCAGGCCTGCCCGGAACGCCACCGGGCAGCATACGGGTGCCGGTCAGGCGTTTCGCCGCTACAATGCACGCCTCGACCGTGACAAGCCTGACTAAAAAACTATGTCTTTGCCCAAACATCACCTGGAATTGCTCAGCCCCGCCCGCGATGTCGCCATCGCCCGCGAGGCTATCCTGCATGGTGCCGATGCCGTGTACATCGGCGGCCCGAGCTTCGGCGCCCGCCACAACGCCTGCAACGAGGTGAGCGAGATTGCCGAGCTGGTGGAGTTCGCCCGTCGTTATCACGCGCGGATCTTCACCACCATCAACACGATCCTGCACGACAACGAACTGGAGCCGGCCCGCCAGCTGATCCACCAGTTGTACGACGCCGGCGTCGATGCGCTGATCGTCCAGGACCTGGGTGTGATGGAGCTGGACATCCCGCCGATCGAACTGCACGCCAGTACCCAGACCGACATCCGCACCCTGGAGCGGGCGAAGTTCCTCGATCAGGCCGGTTTCTCGCAACTGGTGCTGGCCCGCGAGCTGAACCTCAAGGAAATCCGCGCCATCGCCGACGAAACCGACGCGGCCATCGAGTTCTTTATCCATGGCGCGTTGTGCGTGGCGTTTTCCGGCCAGTGCAACATTTCCCACGCGCAGACCGGGCGCAGCGCCAACCGTGGCGACTGCTCCCAGGCTTGCCGTCTGCCGTACACCCTCAAGGACGAAAAGGGTGGGGTGATCGCTTACGAAAAGCACCTGCTGTCGATGAAGGACAACAACCAGAGCGCCAACATCCGCGCGCTGGTCGAGGCGGGCGTGCGCTCGTTCAAGATCGAGGGCCGCTACAAGGACATGGGCTATGTGAAGAACATCA